>Ga0315284_10014572_pt1 | contig 11203 bp, 8 predicted proteins | sample YL17G09_16_MG_FD_203696 | JGI IMG/M metagenome (GOLD analysis project Ga0315284, IMG submission 203696) | Sediment microbial communities from Yellowstone Lake, YNP, Wyoming, USA - YL17G09_16 | ecosystem: Environmental > Aquatic > Freshwater > Lake > Sediment | place: USA: Wyoming | collected...
GCAAGCGGCCGCGCCGGCGCTTCGCGGGGCGCTACGCCTCGTTGCTCAAGCCCAAGTCGTCCCGGCGTCATTCCGAGACGGGCGGCTGCGTGGACGCCCGGGCCTTCATCGGCTCGGCCGATCCGGACCTGATCTCGCTGGTGCCCCTGCGCGAGTATGGTCTGCTGCGCTACCGCCGCGACCAGGAGTGGGAGGCGGGCTACCCGGCCAACATGCCGGAACTGCGCCGGGCCGTCGAGCTGTCGCTGACGGTCGACTTCGACAACCACGCCAACAACCCCGCGGAGATCAAGGAGCGGGTCGAGGACCGCCTGCTCCGCGAGATGGTGCGGGACAACCTGTAAGGAGATGGCATGCTCAGACCTACCAGGCTAAAGCTGAAAAACTGGTGCCAGCACCGCGAGCTCGACCTCGAGCTGCGGCCTGGCATCTTCTCCGTGACCGGGCCCAACGGCTCCGGCAAGAGCAACCTGGCCCGGGCCCTGCTGTTCGCCCTCACCGGCGAGGTGCAGGGCGCCGACCGGCGCGAGGACATGCTCAGCTGGGGCGCCGAACGCGGCCAGGTCGAGCTGGACCTGGACGACGGGGCCGGCGGGGTGCGCCTGGTGCGCACCCTGCACGACGGAAAGCACCTCCTGGAGTCGAAGGAGGGCAAGCTGACCCGCAAGACCGAGGTCAACGAAAGGGTCTCCTCCCTGATCGGCATGGACGTCAAGCTGCTGCCGCAGGTGGTATTCGTGCCGCAGGGGGAGCTCGACCGCGTGCTCCGGCAGGAGCATGGCGAGCGCGCCCGGCTGATCGGGCGACTGTTTCGCCTGGATGACGCCGAGGGCATCCGCGACGAGCTGCTGGCGGCGCGCGGCAAGGTGGCCAGCCTGCCGGTGCGGGCCGCTGAGATCTCCGAGCTGGAATTGAAGTGCCAGGGGTGCCGCGACCAGATGGCCGGCCTTGGGACCGAAACCAGCGAGTGCGATGCCAAGCTGGCCGGATTGGAGCAGGTGCGTCCGACCCTGGAGGCCGCTTTGCGGCTGCCTTGCCGGGAGGATGTGGAGGCCAGTCTGGAGGCAGCGCGCAGCGGGTTGCGGTCCGCCGAGCAGCGTGGCGAGATGCTGGCCAAGGAGCTGGCGCAGATGCCGCGGCCAGTGCAGCCAGCACCCGCCGGTGATGACCAGCGGGCGCGTGCCGCCCGGGAGCTGCCGGATCTGACGGCTTCGGCGCAGCGGGCTGCCGAGGCCCTGGCCAAGCACCGGCGGAGTCCGCCGGAGCCGGCCGCGGCCAGGCCGGAGGAATTGGCAGGCCTTGCTGGCTTGCGGGCCGAGGCCGAGGTGCTGGCCAGGGATATCGAGTTGGCCAAGGCCGGCAAGTGCCCGCAATGTCGTAGGGACTTCATTGTGGGCTTGCCCGAGCAGGCCGATATGCAGGTCCGGCATGCGCAGTTGACCAAGGACTGCACGAGGCTGGCCCAGGTTGAACTGGATTGGGTGGTGGCCTGCCAGCGGCAGTCCGCAGCCCAGGCCAGGTGGCAGGCTGACCTGGGGGTGCTTGAAAGAAGCGCCAAGCAGCTGGCCGAGGCGTTGCAGGTCGCCTCCAAGCTGGCCGACGGATTTGATCTGGTGGCCTACTACGCCCAGGTGGAGGCCGGCAGGGCCTATGCCATGGTTGCAGGCAGGCGCCTGGAGCTTGAACGTGAACACCAGATAGCCCTGTTGCGGGCAGAGGCCGCTAAGAAGGACCTGACAGCCCTGGAGGCCAAGCTGGGGGCCAGCGTGCCCCGGGAACAGGTCGAAGGGGCCCGGGGGGCCCTGCAGAGCATCCGGGAGCTCGAGCAGCGCAGGAATGGCCTGCGGGAGCGCCTGGCGGGCATGCAGGCCACCCTGGCGTCCAGCGAGCAATGGCTGGCCAAGTGCCGGACCGAGGAACTCCAGCGGGAAGCCAACCAGGGCGCCCTGGCCATGATTGACAAGGCCAGGGATCTGTTCCATCCTGACAAATTGCCCAGGGCGGCGGCCTTGCTCGCAATCCGGCGGTTGAATCGCCATATTGCGAGGTATATTGGCCTCTTCCATGCCCCCTTCACGCTCGAGCTCGCCGACGACATGGACTTCCGGGTCGGGTTCCCCGAGCGGGGCAACCTGGGCACCGCGGCCTTGTCCGGCGGGCAACGGGTGGTGGCGGCGCTGGCGTTCAGGTTCGGCCTGGCCGAGATGCTGACCAGCGGTTGCGGCCTGATGGTCCTGGACGAGCCCACGGCCTACCTGGACGAGAGCAACCAGCGTTCGCTGCTGGCGGTGCTGCAGGCGGCTGCCGAGGGCATCCGGGCCCAGAACGTGACGGTGCTGGTGCCTACCCATGAGGAGACGGTGGCATCGGCGTGCTCCGGCAACATCGAAGTGCATAAATGACGGACGATTCGGACAAGGTGCGATAGGCCGTGGCGGGGCGCAGCGAGGAGAGGCGCGGCATGGCCGGGCGCGGCATGGCCAGGCGAGGCAATTTAACCAGGAGTGCAAATGGAGTACCGGTTGAGGCGAAACGGGCAGTTCTACTTGCTGGAGCCATGGGACCCCGCCCTGGGTCCCGCGTTGAGCTACCGCAAGCGGACGTTCGACTTCGGCCGGCGCCAGTCGCGACCGACGATCACGACCGAGGAGCTGTTCAGCGTGGACGACAAGGGCGTGGGCATGTTTCCGGCCGGCCTCCTGGCGAGGGCGGCGCGTAACCTGCAGGCGCGCGGGCACACGGCCAAGGTCGAGGACAACCGCGACCTGGGCCAGCTGATGCCCATGCCCGACTTCACCCGCGTGGATCAGCTCCGTACCGGCCAGGACAAGATCCTGGTGGCGGTGGCCGGCTCCGACGGCGGGCAATTGGTTGGCGGGACGGGCACGGGCAAAAGTTTCCTGTGCGTGCAGATCTGCAAGATGTATCCGACCCTGCAGATCGTGATCGTGTCTCCGCGGGTGCCCGTGGTGAACACCATCTATGAGAAGGCGGTCGATGCCCTGGGCAGCGCCTCGGTCGGTCGCTATGGCGGCGACAGCCAGTCCCCGGCCCGCCCTCGGCGCATCTCGGTCACCACCGTGAAGAGCATGATGAAGGCGCCCCTCAAGGAGTGCGACCTCCTCCTGTTCGACGAGGTCCACGCCGTGGGGTGCAACCAGGTGGCCGACACCCTGGCCTACGTCCACCGGGCGCGCAAGTTCGGGTTCACGGCCACGCCGCGTGGCCGGGGCGACGGCGCCGAGCTGGTGATCGAGGCCCTGTTCGGGCCCATCCTGATCGAGATCCCCTACGAGGACGCGGTCCAGGACGGCCTGGTGGTGCCCATCGAGGTCGACCGCTACAGCGTGCCCAGCGCGGCCATCGTGGGCGGGCTGGACGGGCCGGTGGTCTCCTGCAAGCGCAAGGCCTACTGGCGCAACACGGCCCGCAACGAGACGATTGCAGCCGTGGCGCGGGGCGTGCCGGCGGAGGAGCAGGTCCTGATCATGACGGAGACGCTGGAGCATGCAATCCTGCTGCACCAGTTGCTTCCCGAATATCGCGTTGTACATTATGGCGGCGGAAGCGGAGCCAGCCGGTCCCGCGTGCTGCGGGCGGCCGGCAACCGCTATCGCCTGGGGCCGCGCGAACTGGACTCGCTGCGGCGCCAGTTCGCGGCCGGGACCCTGCGCCGGGTGATCGCCACCACCGTGTGGCGGGAGGGCGTCGACTTCCCGGGCCTGGCGGTGTTGATCAGGGCCGACGGCATGACCTCGCCGATCAGCGGCGGGCAGATCCCGGGCCGGCTGTCGAGGCTGGCCGACGGTAAGGACCGCGGCATCCTGGTTGACTTCGCGGACGAGTTCAGCCAGTGGTCGGAGAGGCGAGCCAAGGTCCGGTTCGGCATCTATCGAAAAGTTGGTTGGAAAATAGTAGACAGGAGTCTTGCTTGATGAAGACCTTCCGGGAAGTGACCCGCGACTACTTTGGAGACGAGGTTCTCCGGTGGGGCGGGCACCTGGAGGTCCTCGCCCGCAGGCTGGACGCGGACGGCATCGGGTACGAGGAGTACCTCGCCTACCTGCTGCACCAGTACCCGGACGTGGCCCGCTTCCAGGGCACGTTCCGGAGCGAGCGGGTGTTCTCCCGCTATGCCGACTACCGCAAGTCGGCGGCCCGCAAGGCCGAGCTCGACGCCTACCTGGACGCCGAGATGTTCGAGACCCATGTCGGCAGGGGCTGCGAACCCGCGGCCGTGCTCGTCGACATGGGCGTCGAGCTGAGTCCGCTGTACCGCTACGTCATGGCGCTCAGCCTGGGCCTGTACGCCCTGGCCCCGCGGTTCCAGCAGGACGCCATCCGGCAGCTCCTGGAGAACCGGGAGTACTTTCGGACCTTCGCCAAGTTCCGGCATGTCCTGCCGATCCGGCAGGAGGATGTCTCGACCGCGTTCGGCGACGGAGCCGGGCAGCTGGCCCGAGGCCTGGAGAAGGTCGAGGTGGCCGGATGAAGAACACCGAGAACATCCTGCTGCTGGCCTGCCTGGCCCGCTACGACACATTGCTGGCCGAGGCCGTCGCCAAGTCCGGCCGCCACCAGCTCTTCGACAACCTGGCCGACCCGGTGTCGGCCTTCATCTGGGATGTCCTGCATGGGTGCAAGCGCGGCACCTGCACCTTCCCGGTCCGGGCCATGGTCGAGGTGGAGGTCTACAGCCGCCTGGATCAGATCGCCGGCTTCGACGAGCAGTTCCGGCAGGCCGTGAAGGCCACGCTGGCCAACATCTACGCCATCCCCGACAAGCACCTCAGCCCGGAGATCGGCAAGTTCTACTTGACCGAGGCTCTGCGCGAGGCCCTGGCCACCGGCTGGAACGACCAGCTGCGCCGGATGGGCACCCTCGAGGACATGCGCAAGTACGTATCCGACACCAGTTCCGACATGGCCGGCATGGCCAGCGACGGCCAGGCCCTGGCCAAGCCGCTCGAGAACCCGGGCCGCTACCTGGTGCGCAAGATGCGCATGCCCTTCGGCATCCGCGTCCTGGACCTCATCTCGGGCGGGGGCCTGGCTCCCGGCGAAGTAATGGGCCTGCTGGGCCCGACCGGCGGCGGCAAGACGGTGCTGGCCGTGGGCATGGCCTGCGAGCGCGCGCGGCGCCTGCAGCACGTCCACCTGTACTCCTACGAGGAGTCCACGGAGGGGGACGTCATGGAGCGCATCTGCTCCTACATGACCAGCCTGGACGTGGTCAACTTCCGCGACAAGTCGCTGGCCGACATCGACCCCGGCGTGGCGGCCAAGCTGAAGGGGGAGAGCGACAAGTATGCCAAGTACCTGTCCATCGTCGACTTGGCCCAGGGATCCCGCGGGGCGGGCGGGGCCGACGAGGTGATCGGCTACATCGACGACCAGCGGGCCAAGGGCGAGGCCCCGGCGTTGGTCGTGATCGACTGGCTGGGGTCCATGATCCAGCGCTACCTGGCCTTCAACAACATGGCCAGCGACCAGTACCGGCACATCGGCCACCGGTTCATCGACCGGCTGGCCGGCCATGCCAAGACCCACGGCTACGGGATCGTGATCATCCACCAGCTGAGCACGGAGGCCTCGCGGCGCAGGCCCGAGACCAAGCCGGTGGCCACCGAGGCCTTCGAGATGCGGGCCTTCTCCTACTTCATGGACGCCTGCGTCTGCCTCGGCACGCTGTCGGCCGACACCCACGTCGGCTGGCTGGTGATGGACAAGTACCGACGCGGCGCCTGCCAGGACCTCCTGGTCCGGTTGGACGGGGCGTTCATCAAGTTCGAGCCCGCCGAGGGTTACGTCGTGGATCATCGCGGGCGCTTCATCCCGGAGGATGCGGCCAGCCCGGACGTCAAGGACGAACCGGCCACGCCCGGCAAGGGCGGGGACTACGAGGAGGCCTATCAGCAGTGAGGAACGTGCCCCTGTACAACGCGCTCGTGCGCGTCTTCGGGTCGGTCAAGGTGGCCAATGCCGACGAGGCCGCCGCCTTTGCCGCCCCGGCCCGGACCGCCGTCCTCAACAAGCTGAGGTCGACGCCGGGATCGATGAAGGACAGGATGCCGACCCGCGTCCGCGGCGGCGAGCAGTACCGCGTGTGCTGCCCGTTTTGCGGCGACCGCAGGTTCCGGCTGTACATATCCCACACCTGGGACCGGTCCGTCGTGTCCGGCGCGGGCGACATCATGTATGCCGGCCGGCGCGCCATCTGCCACAACGAGAACTGCCTGGAGGACAGGCAGCACTTCAACGAGCTGGGCCGGCGGATCGCCGCCGAGATGCAGATGGCCGACCGGCAGCCGCTGAACTGCGTCTCGGCCGAGTCGGTGCAGGAGAAGGAGGTCAAGCTGCCCACGTCGGTGCCGCTGGCCAGTCCTGCCGCGCCGCCCGAGCCGGTGGCCTACCTGCGGAACCGCGGGTTCGACATCGGCGAGCTGTCCGAGAACTGGCACGTCAGGGCCGGCAGCATCTGGTACTACCCTCTGCCGTGCGTGATCTTCCCGATCTACCAGAACAACATATTGAGGGCCTGGCAGGCCCGCTACCCGGCCGAGGACTACAAGGCCATCGACAGGCCGAAGTATTTCTGGCCGGCCGGGACGCAGAAGGCCTGGATGCTGTACAACCTTGACAGCGCCAGGTTCTACCAGGCGGTCGTGCTGGTCGAGGGCGTGCTGGACGTCATCCGCGTCGGACCCCCCGCCGTGGCCATGTTCGGCAAGAGCCCGTCGGCCTACCAGGAGAAGCTGCTGGCCACGCATTGGGCCAACGGCCGCCTGGTCTGGCTGCCCGATGCCAACGACCCCGAGAGCGTGAAGGTGGCCATCGAGAAGACGGATGAGTGGAATCGCCGCGGCCTGTTCCGGGACGGGGCCGTGGTGGCGAGGCTGAAGGAAGGCGATCCCGGTTCAACAGAAAGGGGTGAATTGTGGAATTTGCTGATTCCGCACGCTCCGTGTCTCTCAAGGTTCGCGGCAAGACCCATCCAGTAAGGATTTGGGACTCCCGGGTCGATGCGCCCATTTTGGGCGATGAGCTAGGTCTGGACACGGAGACCGAGCCGATCGTCGACTGGCGGACCCCTCCGCTCGTCATGATGCAGGTGTCCAACGGGCAGTCCGTGGACGTCGTGGCGTGGGACCAGGCCGAGGAGTACCTGAACCTGCTGGTGCGCTCCAGCCGCAAGCCGCTGCGCATCTACATGCACAATGCGGCGTTCGACCTGCGGGTGCTGGGCAGCCACATCCTGTACCAGATGCTGGAGAACGACCAGATCGTCGACACCGGCGTCCGCCATCGCCTGCACCGGATCTCGGTGCAGGGCTGGTTCGAGCAGCCGGTGTCCCTGGACAAGCTGGTCCACCAGTACCTGCGGCAGGAGCTGCCCAAGCCGGAGGAAGTCCGGCTGTCATACCGGCGCGGCATGATCGCCACGCGGGCCCAGGTGCGCTATGCCGCCTTGGACGCCCTGGCCACGATCAAGGTGGCCCAGGCCATGCCGGCCCAGCCGACCGAGGCCATGCAGACCAGGGCCGACCTGGCGTTGGACTTGATTGGCCAGACCGGCATCCAGGTGGATCGAGAGGCCTGGGACAAGCTCAAGGGAGAGCTGGCCGGGCGGCTGGAGCGGTCTTCCGAGAAGCTGCGGCTGCTGGGACTGGAACCCGATGCCGATTCGGCCAAGCCGGCTTCCGTGCTTGCCCGGGTGTGCTCCCTGCTCGGGGCTACGCCTCCGGACCGGGTATGGTCGGCGGGCAGGCAGTGCACCCTCCTGCTGGCCGTGCTGGCCCCGGTCAACGAGGCTACCGGGCTGGTCGGCATCCGGGCCGCCGTGCAGGGCATGCTAGCGGCGGGACCGCCGCCGATCGCAAGCGATGTGCAGAAGGCGGCCACGGCCGCGGTGCTGGCGCAGGTCGGGATGGAGGACCTGGTTAAGGCCACTGCGGCCCGGACGTGGCTGATGGCCACCGAGACTACGCTAAACCTGCGGCTGCAGGGCCTGGGCGGCGCGGCGCTGGCCAAGGCGCTGGCCGCGGCTTATCATGCCGGCGGGGGCTGGAAGAGCGACTCCCCGCTGGGCGGGCCGGTTAACTACCTGCAGGCCCACCTGGCCAAGCTGGAGGAGGTCCACAAGGTGACCTTCCCGCGGACGGCCGGGGGCGTGCACGGCCCCAAGAAGCGCCGCATCGTGGTCAGCAAGGACGAGATGTGGCGGCTGGAGAAGGCCGGGGTTAAGGACGAGCTGCTGGAGACGTACGTCGAGTACAAGCATGTCGAAAAGCTGCTCGGAACCTACCTCAACGATGGGTTCATCGCGGCCGACGGCCGGATCCATCCCAGGTTCAACATCCTGGTGCGGACGGGCCGGACCTCCTGTTCGGAGCCGAACCTGCAGAACGTCCCGAATGAGAAGGGACTGCGGGAGACGATGGTCGCGGCCCCGGGCACGGCCCTGGTGGCCATCGACTACCGGCAGGTGGAGCTCTGTGCGCTGGCGCAGCACTGCTGGACTACCTACAAGGCCAGCCGCATGCGGGAGATCATCAATGCAGGCATCGACCTGCATGGGTGGCTCGCCGCAAGGATCATGCGGCTGATAACCAATGATAATGACTACGACGGGTCTCCGGAAAGTCTGGTACGGGTAAATGCGATAATTGTGCAAGTGCCTAAAGCACGACGAAATCGCGCAAAATCCGGAAATTTCGGATTTCCCGGCGGCATGGGTGTTGAAAGATTCCTGCTTGAAGTCCATCGTTCGGGCATGTACGATATGACACGGGAAGAAGCCGAGGAACTGCGCAACGCCTGGTTCGAGGCCTTCCCCGAGATGAAGTACTACATGTCCCCGGCCGAGTGCTCCGGGCAGGCCACGGACGACAAGGAGGACGAGAAGCACATCTACATCGCCCAGACCCTGACGGGTCGGATCCGTAAGCATTGCTCATTCAACAGTGCCCTGAATTACGCTTTCCAGGGACTGGCCAGCGACGGGGTGAAAGTCGCCCTGTGGAATCTGGCCAAGCGGGACTTCCGGATCGTGAACTTCATCCATGACGAGATCCTGTTTGAGATGGCCCTGGAGGGGCTGCACGGCAGGGTCGAGGAGGCGAGGAAGGTGATGGAGGATTCCATGGCCACGGTCATTCCCGATGTCAGGATCGGGACCGAGGCCACCGCCATGCTGCGCTGGATCAAGGGCGCCCAGGCGGCGTACGACAGCGAAGGCAGGATAGTGCCGGTAACGGTATAACACAGGAGGACACATGAAGAACATGAGCACCGCCGGGCAGGCGCGGGTCTCCCGCATGATCAACCCGGTTGTCGACAAGGAGACGGGCAAGGCGAAGTACGGCCGCTGGGCCGTGCGCAGCCCGAACAGCAAAGGCATCACCGAGTTCCGGATCTTTCCGGCGGTGGTCGACGGCACCATCCTGCCGCAGTACATCGACCTCGACAAGAGCAAGGCCGATCTCAAGGAGCACCTGTCGGACGCCCTGATGGAGGCCGACGCCTGCATCTGCTGGGGCGCCTCCAACAGCACCTTCCTGCTGCCCAAGCCGGCCGAGCTGGCCAAGCACGGGTTCTCGCGGTCGCCCGCGCACGAGCTCTACTGGGCCCTGTGGGAGAAGGTGAAGAAGCATCCGGACAAGACGCCGGCGTTCATCCACGAGCTCTTCCAGCGCGGCAAGGGCCGGGGAGAGCCGATGCAGCGGCCGCGGCCCATCCTGATGATGCAGGGCGTGCTGCTGACGCTTGGCGGCCAGCCCACCAAGGACAAGGAGGGCAAGCCGAAGCCGTGGTTCCCGGTGGTCCTGCAGATCAACCAGGCCACCGGCCAGCGCGAACTGGTGGGCAAGCTCACCACGCAGCTGGACAAGACCAAGGCCTTGTCCGAGGCCAACAACGAGCTGGGCGCCCTGCTGGCGCTGGACGGATGCACGCTGGTCGTCACTCCGAAGATGGTGCGCACCCAGGTCGGCGACCAGGTGCACTACTTCTGCGACAAGGGACGCCGGCTGCTCCTTACCAGGGAACAGACGGTGGCCAACTACGTCCCGTGGGAGGAGCTGCTGAACTTCCCCGACATCCCGACCTGCATCCAGTACATCTCGGATGCGATCGGGGCTGCGGCCACGGTGATGGGCCTGTCAGACACCGGCTTCGCCGGATTCCTGCCGACGGAACTGCTGGCCCGCGCCGAGCGGCTGTCCGGGGAACCGGCCCGTGGCCCGGCGAGCACCGGCCTCGGGGCCAGGTACGCCAGTCCAGCGGCGCCGGTTGCGCCAGCGGCGCCGGCGGAACCTCCGCCGATGACCCTGGACGACGCCATACCTCCGCCGGACGGGCTTGACGGCTCCGACCGTGCGGAGGACATGACATTCCCGCCTCTCGCGGAGGATGACGAGGACCCCGGCTTTGGGCCGGCTGCTGCTGCTCCTCCCGCCGCCGCGGCGCCCATGGCGACCGCGCCGTTCGGCAGCGCCCAGGTCGTGCCCGACCAGCAGACGCTGATCGACGCCCTGGCCAAGGCGCAGGTCCAGTTCACGCCAAGGAAGGGCTGAGCATGCAGTGCCCTCGTTGCGGGAGCCAGATGGTGGAGCATCCGCCCGGCAAGATCTACATGACCGACCCGCCGCAGTACCGTCGCATCATGTATTGCGGCTGCGGGTATTCGGAGGACCAGGGCGTGGTGTTTGACAGGCCCGTCCGGGAGCAGCTCCACGAGAAGTGGAAGGAAGCCAACCGGGCCGGCTGGGCGGGAGAGCGCCGATGAGCCGCGCCGCCCTGATGGCCAAGATGATGACCGAGCACCAGAAGCGCTTCGGCGCCGACACGTGCTATACGGTCCCGGAGCACGGGAACACCCATTACGGGGTGCCCCTGGGCAGCCTGGCGCTCGAATACCTGCTCGGGAGCACCATCCTGCCCCTGGAGCGGATCATCGAGCTGTCCGGGCCGTTCGGGTCGGGCAAGTCGGCCCTGGGCTACGAGCTGCTCCGCATGCTGGCCGGCCACGGCGGCATCGGCAGCGTGGTGGAGACCGAGAACAAGTCCTCCCTCACGTTGATGCAGTCGATCCTGAAGGAGCTGGCGGAGATGGTGCGGTTTCACCGGACCAAGCTCATGGACCAGGCGCAGGACCGCATCACGGCCGAGCTGATGGTGTACCAGAAGCTGGTCCCGGACCGGT
>Ga0315284_10014573_pt1 | contig 11203 bp, 10 predicted proteins | sample YL17G09_16_MG_FD_203696 | JGI IMG/M metagenome (GOLD analysis project Ga0315284, IMG submission 203696) | Sediment microbial communities from Yellowstone Lake, YNP, Wyoming, USA - YL17G09_16 | ecosystem: Environmental > Aquatic > Freshwater > Lake > Sediment | place: USA: Wyoming | collected...
TCAACAATGATAATACAATCACAAGAAGTAAAAGGATTTGGATTCGTGGCAGCTATTGAAGCATATTGTATAGCTAATGACATAGTTTTTTTGAATGGCTTGTTGCCGGCTGCAAATGAATACAATAACACAAAAATAGACAGCCTTATTGAAGATCAATATGTTTTGATTGTTTTAATTGATTTTAATGCTATACCAAAAAACTCAAACTTAGATAAGTTAAAGTATTCAGGTTTATTTATTTTCGGTCAAAAGTTCACAGCAACAGGGGCGTGCGATATTTCAGAGCAGTATCAAGAGAAGTACGCTTTGAGATACAAAGAATTAATGCAGCAATTATGGAATATTTTTAGGTCTTGGCAAAATTCTACATGTGATGGTAGCTTCCCAAGGTTTTCAGTCAATTCCATTGATTCAACTTTTTTGATCAACAAAACGGATGCCGTTATAGATATGGTCCAATGCAATGTTAATTTCATAGTTGATGCTTACTAATATGACTCTAATTGAAAGTCTTAATACTTTTGGGCAGACAAAGCGAGATGCCTTGGCTGCATTTTATTTTCAAGGGAGCGACACTGGGGCTTTGGCGCGTTCCGTTAAGCATGAAGTTGAAAAGACTGATAACGGTTACAAGCTATCATGGACTGCGTTGGACTACTCGTATAATTATGATTACGGTAGAGGCTCTGCAAAGAAAGCAAGTATCCCAGAGGGTTCGTTTTTAGCTGCCTTAATTGGTTGGGTTGGTAGAAAGTTCCCAAACTTGAATGATAAGCAACGAAAACAAAAAGCTAATTCTTTGAGGTATTTCATAAATAAATTTGGAATAAAGCCAAGGAATACTAAAGCAGTTGAAACGGTTTTCAATGATAATGATATTAAAACATTCATTGAAAAGATAGCGGGGCAACAGATAGAACAAGTACAAACAATATTATTCAATCCCAAACAATGGCAATAACAAGTATAAGTTTCGATGACTCACTTTTGAATGATGCCCCAGTACTCGTGTCCGTCAATTCTGGATATATAATCATTTTGGATGTTATTGGTACATCACTACCAACAACTATTGATTTTCAAATATCTATACCTGCTTACAAGGCGCATTCTGCTATAAGTGTGGCAAATGTATCAGCTATCAAAGAGCAATCGAAAACAGGAGGGGCGTATTATTCGCTTGATTTGGAAAGCGTGGCAAAATATTGGATATTGAAACCAATTATAAATGTAAACAAGTCTTTCAATGAGTTTCTAATAGATGACAATCAAGGGGCTGATTTAAATTTCAATGGATTGTCTATTGGCTTTAGAATTGTTTACACTAGTTTATTTGACAAGTTTTTAACTTTTTGTTCTTTTAGTAGACAATTTACAAATTACAGACCATTTATTAATTTTTATTTTCAATCATTGGAAGAAGGAATAGAGGCGACTTTAAAATATGTCACATTTGTTGATATTCCTATTATTATAGACTGCCCTATACAGGCATCCAGTTTTCCCGGTACCTTGATCGTAGATGGGACAACCTTAAAAAATGATTCGGATTGTAATTATATTGGAATGATTGGGCGTGCATATTCAACAGTGGGAGAACGTTTTTTAGATTCAAACATAGATATAAGCAGTACCCCGATTAAAGTAGATGTACTTCCTCAGCCATGTGAAAGTCCAATATTGCTTAATTATATTAATAGGTTTGGAGTTCCTCAAAATTGGCTTTTCAATGAGTATAAAAGTGAAACTATTAGCGGTGGGAAAATGGTATCTATTGATAGCCGTTTCAATCCATCGTTTAAGACTAAGACAAGAACGCTTGGGATTGTTGGACAATACAAAACCATAAAAATAACTACTGGGTTGTTGGCAAAGAAATATTGGAGGTTTATAGAGGATATTTTTAACAGTCCAGAGGTTCGTATTTACAATCGTCCGCCATACTTTTCACCTCTTGACCCGCAATTTGACGATGACGACCATTATACAAGCATCGAAATAACATCTAAAAATATTGATACGTCCATGTATAAAAAGGATTTTGCAGATTTTGAAATAGAATTTAAAATTCCTTATAATACAGTAAAATATATATAATGAGAAAGCTGATAATAAACAATCAAAATGTAGATATAGATGACAAAACAGTCTTGGCGGTTGACTCCGAAAGCTATGATATTACCAACCCTGCACAAAGGTTGGTGAACTCTATACCTACATTATCGGTCCCTGGTACTATGAATAATTGTGCAATTTTTGGGTTCTCAAATAAATTGAACATAGGGGATGATGTGATTTACGATGAGTTCAAATCTTCTGCTTTTGTAGACAATTTCAAAGTAATGGAAGATGCCAAATGCTATATAAGCGGAGTCGATTATACAAAAAACGGAATTGATAGATTTGTATTGAACATAAATCAAAAAAATGATATTTGGCAAAGGCTAAAAGATTATAAGTATACTGATTTTATTGTAGATTATTTGGATTGGATTGAGAACGATGGATATAATAACTTTCAATCTTTTTGTGATAGCTTCAATGCGGCCTCTAGTTTAAAAATTAAATTATGCAAATTAATCGGAACGTTGTATGACGAATTGAATACTTCAATGACAGCATTCATTGACAGCGACTCAATGAATACCATTACATACACTCGAAACGAACGCATTGTTAGCGGTGGTTACTTCTCTGTATTACTTATAGATGTATTTAAGTTTTTAGAAAATAAATTTTCAGTTAATTTCAATACATTACCTACTGTAGGAGATACCACGTCTATTTTTAATGATCCTTATGCCAAGACAATAAGGATGCAAATTAAAGAGTATATGGCAATTAAGGTAGGGGGCAATGAGATTGGACAGTCGTTGTTATCTGATTCTGGTTCAGTAGCTGTATTTAATTTAGGACCAGATACAGGGATTTTAAGCAAAGTTAAAGTAACAGGGGCTTGGGTAATACTTACAGGTTCAGACCCAATAACAATTACTTTTACAAGCTCTGGCGTAAGTATTCCAGATATTACTTTATATAGTGAAACAGCAGAAGAAGTTGGTTTAAATACGTCATTCCTAGCCAACACATCCATTTCAGTAAGTACTACAACCGCAAGCACATGGACTGGATTTGTTACAGTTACTTTTTATAGACATATTTTTAAAATAGAAAAGACTGATATTGTAACTGCAAATAGGGACATTGTTAATTTTTCGGACGTATCCATGTTTGATATTGTGACAGGGTTTATGGGCGTTTTTAATGTAATGAAAATTGAAAAAGGATCAGATGTGAAAATGTATAGATTTGATTCAATCGACAATTTAGCTCCTATTGATTTTCAAGGTAGTTTTGTAGAATTGAAAAGTAAAAGGATAACATTTGGAGGTTTATCTTTAAACAATAAAATTTCATATAGTGATGTCTTCCCAACTGGACACCCTCAAACAGGTGGCTTTATAGAAAAAAGTTTAAATAAATCTTTGGTTGGAGATAAAGATTATATCGCCGTAAAAGGGTACGCCCCATCAGTCAGAGGGAATCGGATTGTATTAAGCAACGATGAGGCGTTTAAAACGATATGTTTTTTTGTTGAAACAGGCTCAGCCTTACAGACGTACCAAATGGTGAATGAATCATATCTTTCAATAGCTGCATTTACGGCTGCTACTGTTACTTCCTATGTTGCTTTATATTCTTTATCTGGTGAATATAATTTGCTCAAGAAAATGATACGTAGACCATGCGTAATTGTAGCTAAATTCATTATTACAGCATACGAATACAGTTTGATCAGTCTTTTCGCAAAATATTTCATTCCAGAGTTGGGGGGCGAGTTTGTGTTATTGTCGATAAAAGGTTTTAATCCACTAAAAACAAGTGAACCAGTTGAATGCACTTTCGTAAAGATCCCAAGTGTATAAGCTTTTAATATAAAAACAATTGCTTACAAGTGCCTTATACCATCCAGTATAAGGCACTTTAGCTTAAACGTAGAATTTAATTAAGTCGATAAGGTTTAAATATTCTATTTTAGTTGTATATTTGCCTTATTTAACCACATTACACATATTTAAGAATGGAAAAGAGCATAATAACAGTTGCGGAATTAAATATAGATGTCGATAAAGCGATAACAAAGGCAGGTGATTTAGGTCGTGCACTGGAGAATTTAAAAGCAAAGAAAAAAGCATTAAACAAGGAAGATGCGGACTATCAAGAGCAGTTGGCACGACTTAATGGGGAGATTGAAATAACTAATAAAGCATATAAAAATAGTGTTTCGATTGTAACGGCACATACAGCCGCTTTAAAACAGGAAGATATAACTATTCAACAATTAGAGATCCAAAATAAAGGACTTGCAGCCTCGCAAAAAACGACTAACTTAGCAACAGAGCAAGGTATAAAAGATAGTGCGGCATTAAACGAAGCTTATAATAAAAACATAAATACAATAAAGAATTTTTCAAGTGAAGCCAAACAACAAGGAATGAATATTGGTAACTATGGAAAAGAATTTAGTTCTTTGAGTGCGCCAGTTGATGCCTTAGGTAGTAAATTGGTGGCTACAAAGCCGAAATTTGATGCCTTAGGTAATTCAATGAGCCAGTTGTCAAGGGAGGGATCAGCATTCGTAAATAGTGCGTCAACTGGTTTTATGGCTATATCAAATAACATCCCCGCTTTTTCAGATGCAATAAAAGCATTAAAAGATGGTGGTGCATCAACAAAGGATATTTTCAAACAAATAGGGGGAAGTTTACTTTCATTTAACTTTTTGCTTGGTGTAGGCATAACTGTTTTGACCATTTACGGTCCCAAATTAGTTCACTACATAGAAACGTTATTTAAAACAGAAACGCAGTTAAAAGCCACAACAAAGGCGCAAATACAATATAATGAGGCTAAACAAAAGGGATTAGTAGATGCACAAAAGGAGCTAACTAACTTAAAGATAATATACGATGCTACTCAGGATCAATCAAAGAGCATGACAGATAGAAATAAGGTAGTTGATGAGTTGCAAAAGAAATATCCTAAGTATTTTGAAAATATGACCAATGAAGCAATTTTGACAGGAAAAGCAGGTACTAAGTACAAGGAATTGACTCAAAGCATAATTGAAACGGCTCGGGCAAAAGCGATTGAAAGTAAAATTACTGAAAATGCTGTAAAACAATTGGATATTGAAACAAAAATAAATGATATTCAAAAGGAAAGGGAGGCTTTACAGCGTAAAATCATAAAAGAATCAAATGAAGCTATAAAAATAGCCGAAAACAACGGTGTTATTTTGGATAATGCAAAAAAAGAAGCAATAGAACGTGGTTATGTACATAGAAATTCTTTAGATATAAAGGAAAGCGCAAAGAAAATGGAACTTTTCAAAAAAGAGGTTACCGAAATAGACAAAATAAATTCAGACCTACAAAAAAAAATAAACATTAAAGGATTAATTGAGCATGAAGTAGGACCAAAAGATAGTAATAAATCCGTATCCATTAAAACAGATAATACAGATTGGTATGTAAAGCAAATGAATGATGTTAATGAGAAACTTTTGCCCGAAAGTCTGGATAAAAGAAAAAATATTATCATTGATAAATACGAGGTACTTAGACTAGAGATTAAAAAGAAAATGGATAAAGACGAAGCTGATAAAACGCTAACAGACCTTGGACGAACCGATGCAAAGATAGCTATTGAAAAATCTAAAGAATTAGAAAAATTGGAAATAAAAAGAGCGACCGCGGGGGAGGAGGCTAAAATAATGCAAGCGGATCTGGAGCGGTACAAAGAAACGTCCGAACTGAAATTGCAAAAAGATGCACAAATGACCCCTACATTTGTAATGTATCAAGAGAAAAGATTGAATGAAATATATGATAAAGAAGTTGAACTAATAAATAAAAAAGTTGATGCAGAGGAAATGGGTAAAACAGAATCAACTGCAAAAATTGAAAAGCTACATAAAGATCTACAAAGTAATATAATCGAACTTAATAATACTTTCAATGAGTCCGAACGTCAAAGAAGTATTGTTCAAGAACAATCTAATTATGAAAATCAATTATCATTGCTTTATGATTTTCAAGATGAAAAAATGCAATTACAAAAAGATCACAATAAAGCATTAATGGATTTAGAACTAATTGATGCTGAAAAAAAACAGATAAATAAAGAATTGATTATAAAGAAATATGCTAAAAGGGAATTGGATATTGAAAGGGCAACAACCTCAGCAAAACTAGATATTGGGAAAAAAATAACCGATGGGTTGGCAGGTCTTTTCAAAGAAAATACGGTTGCTCATAAAGTTGCAGCAGGGGTATCTATTGGAATAAGTACAGTTGATGGTGCTATGAAAGCTTTTGCAGCCGCTGGCAATCCAATATTAGGCAGTGTAATGGCAGGATTGGTAGTTGCTGAGGGGGTGGCTTCACTTGCTAAATTAGCATCTATTGATGATAATGGTGTGGATAGTGTGAGTACAAGCCCATCAAATTCAAATACACCAACAATTCCGCCTGTAAATATAAATTCACAAGCGAGTGTTGGTAATGGTATAATTGAAAGAAATATCCCAAATATTCAAACAGAGGTACAAACTCCGCAACAGGTACTTGTTTTGCAGGATGTTGAATACCAACAATACAGAAGCAGAAATACAAACAATATAAAGGTAGATTAAAAAAAAGCCACTGTTTAAGGTGGCTTTTTGTTTTCACTTATAACTTTTTGAAAATATTCGGATACTTATCTGGATCTCTAACAAACTCCTGTGGGCGACCAGTGCTATATATAGCCCCTTTGTAAGTAATGCAAATACAAGAAATAATATCGCCAATTTTAAAAGGTGAATTTGGAAAGTCTGATATTACTTCAAAAGATAAAATGTCAATTATTTCTTGATTAGAGTCCATTTGTATAGATTTTGGGTTTTATTTGAATGTTTCTAATTACCTTTAAAGCCATTAGAGCATTAGGATTATGTTTAACTTTTACATTGCCGTGCAGTTGTAGATCTAATGCCCTTTGTTCTAATCTTTTTAAGTCCATTTTACACGAATTTAAGTTCAATTAAGTTAAGCCACTGTTCACTAGACCCATTAACTATAAGCCAATTGTCTTCTGTAAGTTCTATTTTTGTTGGCTTAAAAGAGTTTTGTTCGATATTTATTCTTACTAATTCAATCAAACGATCTTTGTCGTCGCTGATCCATCCATTGAATATACTTGACTCTCGAACAAAAGGGAGATGAATCGTTTTTACTACGTAGTATTTTTTTTCTTTGTCCATTTCAATAAATTTAATTAGTTTACGCAAATATATAATTAATTATTTAATACTACAATAGATTAAACGTATATTGTATAAATAATATTAAAAATATTAAAACGTCAAACAAACAAACCTAATATGTCCTAATTTAAACTTAATTAGGTTTTTACGTAGTTATTGAAAAGTACATTTATACATAGATTTAAACCTAATAAACTTTATTTTAAAATAGTTGTATAAAAATTTGCATTTGTGTATTTTATACATTATCATTGCATAATTATACAAAAAAAATACAATGGCAATTATTCCGATAATAGAAACCATTACCCAAGCGAGTCTTTCAAGAATAAATGATAAAATTGCAAAGGGTGATGAGGTGTTAATAAGCTCGTATGGTGGCGATGTATATGCAGGATTAGGTGCGTACTCTATTCTGAAAACAGCTGGTATTGATACAAGAGCCGTTGGAGTTGTTGCAAGTGCAGCTACTTTATTTTTGTTAGCTGGTGAAAATCGTAGGGCTGATAAAACAAGTGAATTTTTACTGCATTTTATTACGTCAACAGTTACTGGGACCGCGGAGGATATGGCATCGGCAGCTTTGGATATTGAAAAAACTAATAACTCATTAATTGATATTTATTTAGAAAAATTAAATATAACTCGTGACGAACTGGTTTCATTAATGAATGAAAATAAATTCATTACAGCAGAGTATGCTTTAAAAATAAATCTAATTACAGAAATAACAGATATGAAAAAAAATCTCATCAACTCCTTCAAGGAGTCATTGGCAAAAATGGGTCTAATTGTGAGTGAAAAGACAAATGTCTTAAATATAACCGATGTTACGGGAAGTAAATTTATATTTCCAGATATTGAAACAAGTTCGCAAATTGTAGTTGGCACGAAAGTAACCGATGAGGGTGGGCTGCCATTTGATGGTATTGTAACCACAAGTATTGATGGTGTTGTGACTATTATTCATTGCGTGGGTGGTTTGATTACAGAAATTGAAAATGAACAAACTGAACCGATGCAAATGGACGCATTGACTAAAATATTTAAAGAAGCTTTTGAAACTATGACTAAAAAATACGAATCAGTTATATCGGAACTAAAAAACGAGATTAAAGATGTAAGTTCAAAACTAAATTCAGTTACTGAGGATTGCACTTCTCTACAGGGTGAATTTAAATCTAAATTTAAAACCAACGATGTTACCCATCTATTGGGAGGTGAAGATAAATCTAAATCTAAATTAAAAAAAGAAGTAGGTAAAAACGGATCGGTAACTTGGAGTACAGAGTAATTTAAAAAAAACAAAATATGTCAGCAAAATTTAATTTTGACGATGTTACGCTGGTAACAACGGAGCTTGAAAAGAACGTGAACAGTATTCTACTTGAACAATTCCAGAGTGATGATGCACGTATCAAAAGTCTATTTTCAATAAAAGGTGGGTACAAGGGACCCACCCAAAGATTAACATATGGAAAAGTACCATACACAGGGCAAAAAGTAACATCATGTTCAAAAGTGGACTCTAACTTTGAAGTTCCAATTTCAGAGCGTATAGTTAGCCCTGTATCAATTGGAACACGGTTGTTTATTTGTGCGCACCCCGATGTCGATCAGATGTTTGCCCCGTTTTATGAAACGATTTCAAAAGACAGCGATAAATACAACTTGGCTTCTGGACGTGCTGGTGCTATTGTTCAAAACATGACAAGCCTAGTGAAAGGTTCTTTGCAGGAGTCTATCATTCGTGGGTTGGTATTTGGCAAGAAAAATGTCATTGCATCAACTGGCTCATTACCGGGCTTAAAAGACGCAGCGAACATTCCGTTTTACGATCCATTTAACGGATTGATTGAACAGGTTACAACAGATAGTTCTTATAAGTCGATTACAGCCTCATCGTTTACGTCTTATATTGCTTTATGTCAAGCTATAATCGATCAATCTGACGATTTACTTTACGAAAGATGGGATGCGCAATTTTACATGGATAGAACGTCCTACATGGGACTTATCCAAGAATTGAAAGACTTAAACAGATTCAATGATCTTTCTTATACCCAAGGATTAGGTCGGTCGTTTTTATTTGACGGTCGTAAAGTCAATTTGATTAGCGATGTATTAAAGTACGGTAATGATTTCGAGGTTAATAGTGTAGGTCACGCAGCTTTATTACCGACAAAGATTTATTACACTACCCCTAACAATTTAGAATTTTCAACTGTTAATGCCGAAGATCCTTTTGAATTGATTGTAACTGAATACTCTGAAAGTGGGAGAGGCGCATACGCAGACGTTGTTAATAATGTCCACAAAGAGGGCTACTTATTGACCTACAATTACGCAGCAGATCTTTATATCAACTCAAAAAAATTGTTTACCTATTCTTTTGGGCAAATAGGATCTTAATTAAATTAAAGGGGCGTATATTTTACGCTCCTTATTTATTGACTTTTTAAAAATATAAATATGAGTTGTAATAATGAATTGTTGAACGCATTCAAAACGTGTGGGAATCAGGTCCCAGGTGTGGAGTCGGCATGGGTAACGAATAGAAAAAACATTGCTACTGCACCGCACGCTGATGGTTCAAATCTAGTGACGGATATGACAATGGTGACAGGAAAGTATATCTATCCATTGGAATTGAATACTGAAACAATCAAGCCTAAATCTGAATTGGTAATTTCAACAACAGGATCAAACAGGTACAAACATGGTGCTGAATTATCTGTAATCACGCCTACAGGTGCTGATATTCTTAATATCATGGGTGATGATCTGGTTTTGATAGTCAAATTGAAAAATAAAGCCGACATTGCTGGTGGTGGTACTTTCCAAATTTACGGTTTGGAATGTGGTTTGCGATCTGAAAACGGAATTGTAATTGATCCATTGGCAGCGAGTGTTATGCTTAAATATGCAAGTCGTGGGAATGAAACGGAGTTCTATCCAGTTTGGAATCTTTGGAAAACAAGCGACGCTTTAACATTGACTATGCTGGATCTTTTTTTAGTCCCATAGGTGGCTGGGATCTCGGATTATGGGATTCAGATGTTTGGAGCTAGTCATCGGCTCGTAAAAAGTTTAAAAGCTGCTGCAATTGTGGTGGCTTTTTTTTATTTAATAATGTTCCACATGGAACAATTTAAAATTTGATTATGGGAAGTAAAGCAATAAAGACTGCTTTGTTTGATAGCATGGTAGCTGGATTAGGAATTTTGATAAACAAATTAAAGCCATTTTTTGAGGTTTGTCATGTTGTACCAGATACCTATTTACTCGCAGATTTGTTAGCATTGCAAACGGCTGGGACTTTGGTAGCTGGGCAGGCACACGATGTAACGGATTTCTACCCGACATACAAAGTTCGTTACGATACCGATGAGTATTTCACTGAGGCAACTGCTAGACCTTTGAGATTCTACGCTAAGTCGGCTACTGAATTAAGCAGGTTTGGTGAAATGCTTAATGAAGACTACCGATTTGAATTTGATTTTACAACTTCGGTAGATTTCCCACAGGGCAAAATTGTAATGATTGAAAACTCAAAAAATCGTAGTTCTATTTTGGAAGGTCAAAAGGTTTGGAATGGATCAGCGTATATTTTCAATGACTTATCCTTTGGCGGTTTTAAAATTGGCTACGGTTGTGAGTGTATTGCGTTTGGGGTAGGGTGCTCTAATATTGAAATTGGAAATGAAAATTCTAATTTAACTTTCGGAAGTCAAAATTCTTATTTAACTTATGGAAACGGAAATTATAATTTAACTTACGGAAATAACAATTCTTATTTAACTTACGGAAGTCAAAATTCTTATTTAACTTACGGAGACGGAAGTTCTAATTTAACTTATAGAGACGGAAATTCTTATTTAACTTATGGAA
>Ga0315284_10014574_pt1 | contig 11201 bp, 16 predicted proteins | sample YL17G09_16_MG_FD_203696 | JGI IMG/M metagenome (GOLD analysis project Ga0315284, IMG submission 203696) | Sediment microbial communities from Yellowstone Lake, YNP, Wyoming, USA - YL17G09_16 | ecosystem: Environmental > Aquatic > Freshwater > Lake > Sediment | place: USA: Wyoming | collected...
CATAATCGACAAACTATAGAATTTAGAATTATGGGAAATGAAGGTTGTTTGGATTCTAAGGTTGCCAGGAACTGGATAATTTTAGTAATGCATTTTTTAGAGATGGCTAAAGAAAGATATTTGCCACCTAAATATCACTCTGATGATGTGTGGTCTGGCTTGGTGTGGATGGATCCTCGGGAAGTCATGCAATTATTGGGATTTATGGGTGGATATGAATTATCAAGTGAATTAATTGAAGTTCGTAAATGGTTTCTTCATAGGCTTAAAGAGCATACAGGTACGGGAGTTGGTTTCTGGGGCAAAGAGGGCAGGAAGGTTGCGATTAAACAGGTGGATGATATTATTAGGGAGTTGAATGTGAGTTTGCCCTCATAAGATAATTTGTTAGCATTTAAAGATTTTGAATACAAACAGTTATAGACGCTACCCAAGCTCCTTTTATTTTTTTCCAACATGTGCAATGTCTTGTTGGAATCATACATTTAAATCGAGTTACCTGAGTGGCAATATCGCAATCACATACTGTTACGGGCAATTTAGTTATGGGTGGTGGCGGTACTGGATTTATGTATTCAAAATGTGTAACAATTTCCTCAAGAGTCAGGGATCGATTGTAAATAGCCATTTCTGCCATCTGTCCGCTATAACCCATATTGGATTCTTCTCCAAAAGATATCAAACCTGGCATAGTAGCAATTAAAAAATCCACAAAAACTGAGGGGATAACAGATTCGTATACATTTGATTCTTTATTAAGTTCTCCATCAATATAGAGCTTAGTTACATCACTTGTTCCGTCCCATGTCAACACAATATGATGCCAATTTCCGTCATACAAATTTTTGGAAGTAGGATTTAAAGAATTATCTCCGCTAACATTGTCGCAGTTTGCATCACATATTACCCATGACACATCACATCTAGTGCCTGGAGGGTCATATGCAGTAGCATCTGAAATCCCAAAGGCAGAAAGGCAAAATTCTTCACCATCATTTAAAGAAAAGAAAATAAGGTTAGTATCATTGTAAGTGGGTTTTGCCCAACATTCAATGCTAATTCCAGCAGCTAAATTAGACCCTAAATGACCTAATGTTCCTAAGATAACACACGAATAAATATCGTTGTCATAATCAAAAATGAATTCAGCCGCTTTGCCAAATGGTCCTGTTACACCTAGAATAGGGTTATTGTAATAAATGCCATCATAATTGCCTACTGCGTCGTATGCAGTTTCGCCACTTTCTTCTTGTAACCGCCAATATGCATACGGATTACTTTCCAGAATTAAGGATTCATAGGACATATATGTATTTAGTTTAACAAATGATAAAGTTAATGGATTATAATGAAATTCTAATGTTAATTCATGATAATTATTTCCTTAAACTTAATGACAGCAGGACTAATTTAAATTACTCCAGTTAAACAAGTGGGTGATATTACCAGGGAGTTGAATATATAATATATGAAATGTTTTGTGCAATATTGTGAAGAAATGAATTTAGGAACAACTCTTCGTAAGATAAGAAAAGATATAATAAAATATTCTCATGTAATTGGATTTGATAAATTTAATGAAGTCCACGGGAAATAGCAATAGCGATTAGGAAAGGGGAGTGGGAGGGATGGTTGCAAAAATGGAATCCTGAGGTGGTTAAAGATTGGAAAGAACATTTAGAGACTTATGGTTTTTAGAAGAAAAAATTTAGATGATACGGTTGAATTACTGCGTAATGCGGGAGATCATCTCATTCCCTACAATCATCCCAATAGCAATCAAGAGGATCATGTAGGTTTATTTAAAACTTCTGTGGTGACGGTTGATGGGTATTTATGTAGAGTACATTTTAATAAAATGGATTATGGCGATCATTATGTGGAAACTTGTCAAATTTCAGGAGAACACATACCGTTTATTCCATTTAATGTAACTATTAAAATAGGACAAAAATTTTTAGGTAGTTATAATTTATCCTTGATTGAATATTGTGTTAAAGGAAAGATGTATTGGTGTTGGGCGATGTGTGTATCTCGTGATGGAAAGCCAATAGAGTGGATGCATCCTATGGAAACTGTTCCATGTGAATATGATAATTTTAAATTTGATATTGTTCAACCAGGGGAGATAAATTTCCATTGAATTTTAGAAAATGGCTAAATAAATGATTGTGCTTCTTTCATGTAATTAATAAATGTTTTCATACATTATTTATAGTTTTCCCATGAATATTAAATGTAAATACTTTTTTATGGGAGAATTCATAAATGAGTACAAAAGACAGAATTCAGTTTCTTCTAATGAGTCATCTCAACAAAGCAGGAAGCATTGATTTATCGCTCCCGAGTGGTATGAAGCTATCGTTGGGTATTACTAAAGAGAGCAAGCATGGTGTTGAAAAATGTGATGATTATTGTTGGGTTCAGGTAGATTTGCATGATAAAAGTGTGTCTTTGGATGAATACAATATGGGTTTGCAATTCTCCCAGGATAGAATGGTGTTCGAGACAGAAGAAGATAATTTACATGTAATGGAAATTATCTAAAATTCACTGTTGACAATATTATGGATATGTTTTAAAATAAGTGGTAATACGTTCCTTGGATAGGAAGGTTAAGTAGGTATTATTTTTTCTTTATTTTTGAGGTTGTAAAAATGAGAAATTCAGTTGCGTCAGATTATGTGAAGAGGTTGTCCGATGAGGCGTTGGATGATTTGGCTATGAGGTTTCAGCAGGATTTAGCTGGGGATAAAGCCATGATTTGTGAGTTTTTGTCTCAAGATAAGGAGGTCGATAAATGGCTTGCAAAGGCTGCTGATGCTGATGAATTTTTTGACATGTTGGAAGTTGTTGGGGAGGCTGTTTTGAGGGAATGTAATTACAGGGATGAACAGGCAAGAAGGAAGAGGTAGGAGCGGGTGTGGGATTTTCTTCATTGGGAATTCCACACCTTTTTAATTATTTCATGTAGATATTATTATATAATTTCTCGTATCTGTCTGTAAACTTTAAAGTCCCTTGGTTATGTAGATTTTTAAGTTGTTCGTTAGTTATTTTAGGCGGATCTATTATAACATATGCCCAACCTTTACTTTTAGCAAATTTTTCTGCTGCTTCTTGTTTTGCTCTAACTGTTATGGATGATTTTAGTCTAGTTGGTTTTATTTCAACTAATAAGGTAGAGTTTACCAGGAAGTCGGGAGTATACGTTCTTTGAGTTCCTTTGTAATTTATGTAAGGAATATGGATAAGTCCGGCGCTTTCCCATAAATCTTTATTTATTTCTAATACATTTACAACATATGATAATTCTTTTAAACTCCTGAAGAACCATCCTTTGTACCATCCTTTCCACCCATTTCCAGATCCTTGTGGAGATGGTTTGCCATACATGGGATTGCCGCTGCCCGTGCATTGCAGTTTTGTTTTATGATTTTTTAGTTTTTGTAATTCGTCAGCTTTTTCCTTGCCATATTTTTGCAGCCATATTTGGTAGTATGTTTTTCCATACATGGGATTTCCTTTACCTTTAGTCTGTTGTGATACTTTTTGTTTATATTGTGGTGTTTGCATGTAAGCTCTGTTAGAGTTTTTACTCATTTTATTTTTAGCCATTTCCGTGTGTTTTTTACCATAAAATGGGTTGTTTGCCCCCGTGTTTGTTTTACCTGCACAAGATCGACATAATCTTTGTTTTTTTTGAGCCTGTGCGAAGTCATATTTATTTGTGGATTTTAATGTTTTACTACAGTTTGGGCATTGTCTTGTGAATGTTTCCATGCTATTATATAGTAAGGAACCGGCATATTCTGTAATTTTAATTTTATAATTGGTAGTATATATAAACATGGAACTAACACAAGAGCAGAAATACGCTATCGATGGGGTTACATCTCTGTTAAAAAAGGGACAAAAAGTAATAAAAATAGGAGGTTTAGCCGGAGTTGGGAAAAGTTTTTTAATAAGTAAAATTATCAAAAAACTTCCTAATTGGACCGTTTGCGCATATACAGGAAAAGCCGCCTCGGTTCTTAGGCAAAAAGGAGTTCATGCTACTACAATTCATAGTTTAATTTATAGACCTATTATTGATGCTGCTGGGAATGTTAAAAAAAGCGGATATGGAAATCCTATTTTTGCTAGGGTTCCATCAATAGATTCTGAGGGAATAATAGTTGATGAAGCTAGTATGATTAGCAGGGATTTATATGATGATTTAGTTAGTTTTGGTGTTCCGATTATTTTTGTGGGAGATCATGGGCAATTAGAGCCGATAGGAAAAGATATTAATTTAATGGCGTCTCCCGATTTTGTCTTGGAGACGATTCATCGTAATGCTGGTGAGATTGCAAGATTTTGCCAATTTATTCGTACCGGTTACCGTCCAGCAGCCTTTCAACCATCTTTTGAAGGAAAAGTAAGATTTTTGAGCCGTTGGCAGGCAGATGCTTATTTAACCCAAGTGGATCAGATTATTTGTGCTTTTAATAAGACAAGAGTACAAATTAACAGGAAAGTTAGAGAGAAATTGGGCTATAGGACGGGAGACAATCCAGAAGTTGGAGACAGGGCAATATGTCTTCGTAATAACCATGAAATTGGTTTGTTTAATGGAATGCAGGGGGTAATTAAATTTTTGTATACCAGAAGAAATAGAATGCATTTCAAAAGTGATGAGGGAACATTATTTGATGTGGTATTTGATGCAAATAATTTTAATCAGGATAAGTATGAGTTAGATTTAAGGAAAGATGATCCTGATCCATTTGATTTTGCGTATTGTTGCACATGCCATAAATTTCAAGGGTCAGAAGCAGATAGGGTCATGGTATTTGAACAACAGAATTCACGATTTGATCGGGTGAGATGGGCGTATACTGCCGCAAGTCGTGCTAGGGAGTTACTCTATTGGGTGGTGATGTAATTAAATCATATTATGTTTTTTTAATCTTGTTTCAAAACCTATTTTTTTCTATTTAGGTAATGAGTTGGGTTGGAACTATAAAAATAGTTATACAATGTATGCCAATCTTTGAGCGGCCCTGCGGTACGTCATACTTCACTTGACAAAATAGAAGGTTTTTAAAATAAAATATGGGAATTATTGTAGCCGAAAAGGATATACCTACCAAACAGAATTTATTCGGTCAGTTTTTTACAGACAATGACACTGCCTCATTTTGTATAGGACACACGCCAATATTTACTAAATATGTTGTCGAACCCAGTTGCGGGAAAGGGGTATTTTTAGATAAAATTAGATTAAAGGCACCCCAAGCTACAATATTGGCCATTGAAATAGATGAAGGAGTGGCGACGCAATATACTGGTTTTGAAAAAATAATAGTTAAGAACTTTTATGATTTTAATTATTTATTTTCCGAACCAGTGTGTTTTATAGGGAATCCGCCATATCATAGTCCTGCTTACTCATTAAGTGAACGCCCGCAGTTCGTAAAATCGCTGATGAAGAAGTACGGCATTACTAATATGAGGGAGGAATCTGTTATATTTTTTGTTTATACATTTGATTTAATTGTTAAAAGTAAGGTTAAAGGGTATATCAATTATATTATGCCGAGGTCGGTTTTTGATAATAATTCAAAGGCGTATCTCTCGTTCAGGAAGTTTTTGAGGACAAATTTGCGACTAGTACAGGTGTGGACTTTGGACAAATGTTTTGAAGGGGTAAATAGGGATTTGGTTTATGTTGGTTTTGAAACAGGGGCAGAGGAATCTGAGTATTTGCATGATGGGATACTACAGAAAATAAGTGTTTTTTACAACAAATTGGATTACATTCCTTTTCAAAGTATTTTTAAGAAAACCAATCTTGGCTCGGTACCTTGTGAAAGTATATTTTTATCTATTCACGATGAACCTATAGAGCATTTTACGAATAGAATATATGGTTTATTCTCATCAGATGCAAACGAAGAAAATGTATTGCTTCATTTAGTATATAATGGCAATTTTCATTTAACATCATTGAAAAAAGAAAATAACAAAAGTAAAGTAGCGGTAATTTTGAAGTATATAAATGAAATTAAATCTTTGCCTGGTTATAACATAGAGTTATTCAAAGACATCTCAAATTACAAAATCATAAGAAACAGGCATGATGATAGGTTTTATTTCAGACATCATTTTCTTAAAAAGGGCTCGTTTGTTTATGAATTAAATCGCAATCCATGTCCTTCTTTTTATTTTCCGGGAAATCCCAATAAAGGATCTACAGATTATTTTGGATTTTGTGAATATGATGTAAACCGCAATAGTAGTCCTGGTGCCAATAGGACTGTTCCTTTAAGTGGTATAGAAGACAATTTGCATGATGATTTTAAGAATTGGTGGCGTCAAAATTGTGATTTAGATTTTTCTTTGATTTTTAAGTATATTATTTATATTTCTAAATCAGAATGGTATAAAAATTTAAAACAAAATTGTCAACGATTTTATTTTGGTATACCTAAGGATTTTGACAAAGGATTTTTAGAACAATTAAAATAATAAATGGCCAGGGAATTACTTTATTGGGTAGTTATGTGATGAGATCTGAAATAAATAAACTTCAAAAGGTTTATAAAAAGCGTAAATCCATGCCTGTTGTGGAGGCAATTGGAGGTAAAATTCAGGTTTCTTGGAAGTTTTCATGTGAGGAAGATGCTTTAAATTTTGTTGAGGCGATTAGAGACATTTGTAAAATAGATAAAACAAAGTCTAATATTGTGGAAGATTTGTCGCTCGAAGAGTTGAAGGTGTTGACTGAAAAATTAGAACAAGAAATTATTGAACAGAAGATTCATGAAAGCCGTAAAGACGAAGAATAAAAAGATTTATTTGATGGGCGCATTAGCTAACTCCAATATCCCATTTATAGGAAATAAATTTCGTAAATTAGGATTTGAAGTATACGATGATTGGTGGGCACCTGGACCTCTAGCTGACTCTTATCTAAAGCATTACGCAAAAATTAGAGGATTGGGCTATAAAGAAACACTTCATACCCATGCAGCAAAACATATTTATGAATTTGACAAAGGATTAATGGATAAGGCTGATATTTGTGTGTTGGTTATGAATGCTGGAAAGTCAGCCCATCTTGAATTTGGATATTTTAGAGGGTGTAATAAGCCCGGTTATGTTCTTTTTGACAAAGAGCCTTCTAAAATTGATATTATGTATCAATTTGCAACGGATATATTTTTTAATATAAATGATTTAATTAAAGAGTTGAGCAAGCACCAGAGGTCTAAGAAATGATAATTTCGATGATTTTTGCTGTGGTTATTGCCCTAAGTATTGCTATGTTTTTTATTCTTTCTGGTTATTGGGATAACAGAACTATATTGAGGAGGGTCAGGGGAAGAAAAATAGTTAAGAAAGTTTTTAATGTTTTTGAGTTTATAAATGATGATAAGATTGCTTGTGTTTTCCTTGATGGCATATTTGCTAAAGATATAATAGAAGCAGTTTCTATTGCTAGAAAAAAATACCCTGATAGAATGTTAAGAGTGGTTGGTAAGACGTGTTCTATTGAATTTGGTGAACCTGATGAGAAGGAGAAGAGTCATGAAGAGGGATGATGTTTATAAGTTGATTGATGGAGAGCGAGATTATCAGGATAAGAAGTGGGGGGCTTCAAAAGAGACAGTTGACAGGTTTGCTGCTCATATTTCTGAATATTCTTATAATCTCTTAAACACACAAGATAAACTGGAGGTTATTAGGGAAATAGCTGCTTTATGTGTTGCTTGTATGGAGCAACATGGAGCACCTGATAGATACATGGGATTACAGGCGGATACTTTTTGAGAGAAAATCATGCGGCCAATTTTTAAGATGCATGGTGGTAAATTTTATTTAAGTAAATTTTTAATTGATCTTTTTCCCGATGATTATTATCTTCTTGATTATGGGGAACCTTTTTGTGGTGCCGCTAGTGTTCTTATAAATAAAATTCCATCAAAACAAGAATTTATTAATGATATTGATCCTGGAATAATTTCTATTTTTAGAGAGTTACAGGAAAGACCAGTAGAATTCATAACTGCTTTAAAAAAATTAACCTATGAGGGAAATACTTTTTTACAAGTTATAGGTAAATGTGATCCTATAAGTGAATTTATTCTTCGTAGGATGTCTCGTGGTGGATTAAAAAAGGATTTTTCTTGGTCTGATAGATTAAGGGGCGGAAAACCTGGAGATGTTAATGCGTTTGAAACGATTTTAGAACTACTTCCAGAAATTGCCGATAGGATTAAAAATGTTAAAATATATAATAAACCTGCTATGGAAGTAATTGAGATGTACAATAGAGAAGATGTATTTTTGTATTTAGATCCACCTTATTTGCCAGAAACAAGGACATCTTTAAACATATACTTTCAGGAAATGACTAAAAAAAATCACTTTGAACTCTTTGAAGTTTTGAAAGGATTCAAGGGCAAGGTTTTGATAAGTAATTATTATTCTGATGTTTATAGAAAGTTGTATAAAAGTTGGAATTGCTACAAAAAAATAGTTGTAAATAATGCTTCTCAATCAAAAATTAAACCGTTCAAAATCGAATGTGCATGGACAAATTATTGAGGTTGAAAATGAAATTTTGGGTAATAATACTGATGGAAAGTTATGGACAAATGGCGATAATGTGGTGCAATTATTTAAAAATAAAACTATTGCACAAGAAATAGCGACAGAAATTATGGAAAATAGTTACGATGTTGATAAATGTAAAGTAGTACAGTTAAAGTTTAAAGAGGTGAAAAATGTATGCTGTAATTCTATTGTTAGTGCTTGGTGGTGATCGAGAGCAGTATTTAGGAGATATGTATTATCAATCTACTGTTAAAGTTGGATTTAATTATGATGAAATTAAAAGAGCAGTAGATGGCATGTCTGATGATGAATTTGAGGTATTTTACAAAGCATACCGAATAAGACAAGATCAAGTAAAAGCGGTTTATAGTAATATTCAACAGAACAGGATGAATAGGATAGATAATATCTATTTGGAAATGGAGAGGAATAGGTTGCAATCTGTAATGCCCGGAACTTTGCTTTATCCTTATTCAGCACCACCTGTCTATGACAACATACACTGGTATTGGAATTATAAATTTGACACAGATTGGAGATAAATGCATACAAAAAGATTTGATAAAAAATTATGTGATGAAAATGATTCGCTCGGTAAGGCTATTGCTACTGATATTATGGCATGCTTGGGTTTTAAATTGGTAAGAGAAAATACTTCGGAAGGAGTTGATTTCTCTGAGGGGTTTTGGGATTTAGAGTTTGAAAAAGGAGGTAAAACAATAAAAGTAGAAGTAGAGGTCAAAAATAAAAAGTGGTGGGGGGATTTTGATAAAAAATATCCTTTTAAATATGATGAATTAAATGTTCCAGCTAGAAAGAAAAAAAATTCTGCTGACATCTATTTTTTAGTAAGTTCTGATAGTAAATATGCGTTTGCAATATCGGGAAGAAATTTAAAAGCATGTGATATAAGACCAACATATAATAAGCATGTTGAGGATGAAGATATGTATAAAATACCATATAATAAAGGATTTTGGTTTGAGAATATTAATGGGAATTGGAAGAAGATTACATGATAGGAAATTACAAATTTTATAAATCAGTCAAAGAAATAAAAGATATTGTCCATGCTGTTGTTACTTCACCCCCTTATTTTCAACAAAGAAAGTACGGAGATTGTGATAAGGAAATTGGTCGAGAAAAAACAGTTGATGAATATTGTTTTTCTTTAGTAAGTATTTTTAATTCTATACAGCTTCACAAACAAGGAAGCATATGGGTGAACATAGGTGATAAAAGGAGTAATGAGGGGGGTTTGTTAAATGTGCCTGAACAATTTGCTTTAAAAATGCTTCAAACCGGTTGGCTTTTAATTGATAAAGTAATTTGGGCTAAAATAGAAGATAATGAGGATGGTACTACCGATGGTAATTGTATGACAGAGCCAGCCAATTATCGTTTAAATTCTAATGGATTTGAATTTTTGTATAGATTTTCCAAAGTAAAGACGCCCTGGGTGGATGTGTGTGCTGTAGCTATTCCTCGTCAAGAGAAAAATGACAATGGAGTTATTAGATATTTGCCACCAGAATTAATGAAAGTTGTGACTTCTATAGATGGCAGAAATTTACATAATGTTTGGCGAGAGCCATTTGGACAAACTAGTAAAAAGCACTATGCAGTTTATCCAACAACTCTTTGTGAACGTCCTATTGCTATGACTTGCCCAATGAAAGTTTGTAAGCATTGTGGATTCTTGGAAACTAGAATATATGGAAAAGAAGTGTATGATGAGGGGAGAAATTCTAAAAGAATTTTTGGAAAATACAATAGTATTGATAAGAAATTAGCAGGCAGGATGGATATAGGAAGAAGTTATGTGGCAAAGAAAAGAGTTACAAAAGGTTGGACTACTTGTGAATGCATGAATCCTGATTGGCAACCAGGAATTGTGCTTGATCCATTTATGGGAAGTGGCACAACTGGGGAGGTAGCTCTTAAATTAGGCAGGAGTTTTATAGGGGTGGATATTTATGATAATTATATCGACATTTCTAAAAAAAGATGTGAAGAAGCAGTTAATTTTATGGAAACAAAAGGATTGGATCCATGGAAACTTAGAAATTAAATATTTTAATCTTAATAGAGCTTAAAGTGGAAACAACAGGTCAAAAAGATCGGTTGAGAACTATTATCCAGAAAGTAATATCTGGCAACCGAGAATGGCTTAAAGAAAAGGTGATTTATGTTGGAGACAAAGGTGATTATTGGGTGTTAAATTATGGTCCTGGTGAAAGGAACGAATATAATGAACTGGTAAGGGGTATAGTAATCCAAAAACCTTTATTGAATTGGACAGGAGATGTTTTATCATTAATAAAAAGTTTTTCATTTTTGAGATTTTACAATAAAAATGAGAAAGAAGCCGCTTCTGTTGACTTTTCTACTGCTGTCATGTTAGAAAAATTAGATGGAAGTCTCGTGTGTGTTTGGTTCCCATACGGGGATCCAAAACGTCAAGAATACAATACTAGAAAAATGATTTCCAGTCATTTGCCTGATTTAGCAATAAATGTTGATTCTTTTCATGGCAAGAAATTCCCGTTTATGAAACTTATTGGTGAATATGTGAGTAAACTTAATTTCTTCACAGA
>Ga0315284_10014575_pt1 | contig 11200 bp, 14 predicted proteins | sample YL17G09_16_MG_FD_203696 | JGI IMG/M metagenome (GOLD analysis project Ga0315284, IMG submission 203696) | Sediment microbial communities from Yellowstone Lake, YNP, Wyoming, USA - YL17G09_16 | ecosystem: Environmental > Aquatic > Freshwater > Lake > Sediment | place: USA: Wyoming | collected...
CAAAATCCTCTATCAGGCAGCGACTTTGGGAACAAAAGTGTTGATCTTCTAATGGCCTTTTACAAACTCCTCTTCTTATGTCTCTTCCTTGCGGTGCGTGTCGAAGCAGCACCTACTCCCGAGTTAGATAGACTGGTCAGGGAGAACAATCTTTTAAAATCGGAGCACCAGCTTGCAAAGACACCTCAAGTTTACGTTCTGTTTGACCTGGTTGAGAAGAAGATCCTCGTCAAGGCCAGAGGAACCGTGTTGAAGGAGTTGTCCATTGACTCTTTTGGGATCTGGGGTAAGTCCATCCAGGTAAAGCCTCTGACCCTTCTGAAGAAAGATGCTCTCATCGAACCGGGAAGGAAGGAAATAAAGCCTGCAAAAGAAGGTGAGGAAACTACCTCTGAGCTCGAAGTCCTCCAGGTGGGAGAAATGCCTGCAAGGTATCGGTTGAGCCTCGATGAGCACATTTGGCTATATGTGAGGCCTAAGGCCGAAGGGACCCTGTCCACTGTTCTCAGTATCTTGTCTTCCCTGAAATCCTACCTCATCATCAAACCCTTGGGGACACTATGGCATGCTTTGCTCGGAGAGAGTTTTACCGAAGTCGTACTTTATTTAGGCGAAAACGATGCCAGATCCCTCTACTGGGCATTGCAAGAGGGCTCCGGTTGTATGATTTGGAGCGAATAGCCCTTGTCCTTTCCACTTCATAGCTAAAGCTTGATCCCAGTTATCTTGATTTTCTTCTCTCTCGCCATCTTGCCGACAAAGAAAAGAACACTCTCTTCAGAAATCTTGAGTTTGGCCGCAATCTCTGAAGGTTCGGACGTTCCCTTGTCTTTTAATAGCCCAACGATTTCCTCTTCGACAGCTCTCGCCCATTCTTCGAATAGACCCCTTACCTCGGGAGTGGCAAAGGAAGCCATAGAAGCCGATTCAGTGACGGCCCCTGCCATCTGCTGGCCCATCTGCATGCACTTCTCCATCATGGGCTGCATGCCCCCCATTCCCTGCATCATATCTTTCATCATCCCCATACCCATTCCCTTGAATCCTCCTTTGTTCTCCATTTTGCACCTCCCATTATTCCTTTCTTCTAAGCTTAACAATTTCGTCCTTGAGTTCCCCCATCTCCCTTCTCAGGTCCTCTATTTCATTGTATCTTCTGTGGTCACAAAAGCCTGCTCCCCCGCCAAAGAGACGTGAAATGGCAAACAGAACCAAAATCACAAAGACGAAACCCATCAATGGGAAAATCCCCATGCCCCACATCGGGTGAGGACCGTTCCACCACCACATCTCAATCGCCTCCTTTCATCCATCTCTTCATAAAAGACATCGGTGGACATGAAAAGTTTCTCTCTTCTTGAAATTTACCTTTAGTGGAGACACCGCAGAGTGAAATCAACAAATCGATTAGGGCGGGCTCAGAAAGACTGTAATAAATAAAGGCCCCTTTCCTCTCTGTTGCTAGTATACCGCTTTCTCTTAATGGCCTCAGGTGAAAGGACACTAGGGTCTGGGGCAGCGAGGTCTCATTCATTATCTCTGATACCGACTTCCTGCCTTTTCCAACGGCGAAAATGATCTTCAGCCGGTTTGGATCCCTCAATAACCCAAACAATCTCGACAAAGTCTCAAGTATCTTATCATCCATTTTAATATGAGACATCTTTTATATAAGCATTTGCTCATATTATATGCTCCGTATTCCATTCTGTCAAGGGGAAGGGGGAAAAAACCAGAATCCAAAGCGAGACTTCATTCTGAGGCAACTTCCGTGCAGAATCTCACATATCTACCCGGCCTGATGTAAGGGGTTTTGAGACTCGGCCTCCAGGACAAACGTGCAGCGCTATAATAATTGTTGTATATTGACAAGTCAGATGTTTTTAGTAATTTTTATCAATATTCCCAACAACCAATTTTTAATAATGGAAAAAGGAGATAAGTGAGATGTCCCGAGCAACCGTGCACGCTACTATTTGTGGATTTGATCATGTCATTCAAGGAAAACGCGATGGCGAAGTTATAAATATAGACATTAAAACGCCTTGTGAAAAAATACAGAAGATGTCACACATGGAGTTCTCTGTAAGGGAGGTCATGGGCATGGATATCAAAGAAAATTATGTGATGACCAAAGCCCAGGAATTGCGTTGTAGCAGTAACTGCCTTGTTCCGTGCGGCATCATGCATGTGTGTAGAATCGAGGCAGGCCTTTTAACAGAGTCCCTCTGCAAGAAAACCGGGGGTGTAAGCATCACTTTCGGTGATGATTAAGGAATTGCAGGCAAGATATTATTTGGGGCAGTTGGGCCTCAAGATGGACGTTACCAGATAAAGCAGGTAAGGATTTCTCTTGGATTCCTTCCCATGCTTGGCACACCATAAAAAAGTGGGGCCGGAAGCTCCGGCCCCACTGCTGGAACAAACTCTGTAAAAACACCCGCTCTGCAAAAAGTCATCAATCGTTATCGCCGCTGATTCTGGCGAAATCATGACACTTGCCACAGGAGTTCGGCATAATGTCAAAATCACGACCTTTTGATGGATCGGGATTCTTGAGGATCACGCTCTGGCCGGGCCAGACGATGTCGAATACGTGGGACGGTACGTTGCCCTCAGCCACGGCGCTTTTCCCATTCTTGTCGAAGTCCAAGTGGTACATGGCATCGACGTCGATGTCCTGCAATTTACCGATCTTCGCCATGTGGCACGATGCGCAGTTGCCCACCGGCATCTTGGGATCGTCAGGTGTATAGAGTGCCCCGCCCATGCCGGCTTTTGCCTGCATGTGCTTGGCGACGGCCCGCGCAACCCGGTTCTTGGACAAGAAAGCGTCAGTAGGTTTCACAGAGACGGCAGTTCCGTCCTTCGTCACCTTGTTGCCTGCGGAGAGCTGGAGCACCGCCACATCGGCGGTAGATACGTCTTTGAAATCACCATTGGCGGCGTGGCATGCCAGGCACAGGGTGTTGTTCCCGTAGGCTGCGTTCGCGAAGTCATAGTTTCCAGCTTTCAGCGAGGCCGGCCCTGCATTCAACGTGTGGGCGTCATGGCATGTGTAACAGGTGAGCTTTTCGGACTTGTTGCTGTAGTGAGCGGAGCGGCGCACTTCAGAAAGCTCCATGGAGTGCGAACGAGCGTGGGTCTGATCGGGCCAGGAGTGGAACGCTCCTTCCTTCCAGTCAGGTAAGAGACTAGTTGTGGGCTTTTCGTAGTTGGCAAAGAATGTCTCGAGACTGTATACGCCCGGGACGAAGAAGCCATGTCCCAAGGTGTCTTTGTAATTCCCGTCATACGCGGGTTTGTATATCCCTGGAGGAGTCAAGCTCCTTCCATCGTGGTTTCCATGGCATTGGCCGCAGAGCTCATTGCCGGCCTTTGCGGTCAGGTATTGGGGTGAGATGATCTGCTTCTTGTCGGATGTCTTCGCGTGCTCAGAGCCCGGTCCATGGCAACGCTCGCAGGTTATATTTAGATCTTTATAGTCCCAATCGGTCACGACAGACTTGTACTGGTGTTCCGGATTCGGATCGGCGAGGAAGTCCTTAGTTTTTATCGTAACGCCGGTAGCGTGGCATCCTGCGCAGTTTCTCGAGAGGGTGTTATCGGGTGTACACCAATGACCAGGGGACTTCTGCCAGAACATGGGGGCACCAACCTCACCTTTAGCCAGCACCTTCGAACCCTCGGGAGTGCCATCCTGCATGACGAACACCGGCATGTAGCAGATGTAATCCTGTTTTTGTCCTTCCCTTGAGACGTTGTTATCTTTCATCCATTTCACGAGATACGGAACGTCCTGGACTCTACACATGTAGCGCTGCTTCCCCTCACCGAAATTGGGGTGGCGGTCAGGAGTTTTGTGATTGGGATCGGTGTACCCTTCACCCCAATTGCCTTGGCCACCGATAGTGGCGGCAATCGGTATCCAGACCGCGTCAGTGGGTTTGTCCGAACAATCCAGGTCGGCCTCGGTTAGAGAGACACCCTCCTTCTGCTCAGGGTAGAATTTGAAGAGATACTGGCGATTGGGCTCATCGCCTTTCGTACACATTGCCACATGGACCCGGCCATTGCCGTCCAGGGGATCTTGAACCTTGAGCAGTTTGCCTTTAGGATCCCTGGGCAGGTATTTTCCGTTTGGCTCCGGCCACATGTTCTTGTATACTAGGTTGGTCGTCCCCTCTGTCACGAAGCGCGAATGAACAGCTGCGTGAGGAGAACCGTCAAGTGCCTTGGACAAGTCGGCATCGTGACACCCGGAGCACACCTTCATTCCCACATAGGTGGCGGCTGCTGTGGGACGGCCCGAGAGAGTAATTGTCACGCCGGAGACTGTGGCGCCGCCCTTTACGGAGATGGACTTTAGGGTTTCAGCGTCCAAATATGCCTTAGAAGGCGCGGTTGCGTACAAGTACACGTTGCCGGGGGCTACACCTTCGAGTCTGAAAGAACCGTCTTTGGACGTGGTAGCAGTGATCTTCTGACCCTCCACGGCAACCTTGACTCCCGTGACACCCTTGCCGCTTACGTCCAGCACTTTACCAAGCACCTTAGCAGATTGTGCATTCGCCTGATCAAGGGCTATGATCAAGCATGGCAACATCAAGAGTAATAGCACTTTTTTCATTTATAACCTCCCTTTCTTCGAGTAATTTGTCCATCCAGCAGGTGCAACGCCTGCCTGAACTCTCTTATCCGTCATTTCACCTCCTCTCTCCTTGGGTAAACTTTCTTTCTGGTTGACATCCGCGATGGATAGCATATTGTATAAGAGGCCTGGGACCGTTCACCGCTTCCATACTGCTGACTCCTAGAGAAACCCCCGCAAGAAGAACGATAGAGGCAAATCTTTTCACAAATCGATCTCTTGAACAAGCATTTTTACTTTGGCTTCCAACATATTCCTAATCCTCCGGACTTCATCAATGGGTTTTCCTTTTGGATCGGGAATCTGCCATTCAATGATCTTTTTCGCGAGAACGGCTGGGCACGTCTCTTCACATCCCATGGTAACGAGGTAATCCATCTCGACGGGAGGAAGATCATTCAACCCCTTTGGCCGCTTTGCGGAGAGATCAATTCCTTTCTCTTTCATGACCTCAATGACCAGTGGATCAATCTGAGAAGCAGGGCGGGAACCTGCGCTGTAAATCTCTAATTTTCCTTTTCCAAAAATCTCAGCAAATCCTGCTGCCATTTGACTCCGCCGGGCATTCTCAACACAGATAAAAGCAATCTTGTTTTTTCTTTTATTCATACAAATAACCCCCTGGACTTGGCTCTCCTTGATGACTATTTTCGGTCGTTTCAGTTAAATGTGACTAAACTAGTCACCTTCAGCACCTCCCCGTCATCAGTGCCGATCCATCTTAATTTGAATCTCATCACCATCCTTTAGTTCTTTTGTCAGACCTTCCTCATCAGCGCTCTCTTGATTAACCAGCACCTTAATAGTCGGAACTAGCCGGCCTGACTCATAAAAGAGGGTTTCTTTCATTACGGGGACGAGGCTTATGAGCTGGTTGAGACACTCGCCCACTGTCCTACCATTTACCTCAAACAAATCCTTGCCCTTCGAAAGGTGACTCAGACTTTTGGGAAGAAATAACTTTATACTCATCTTAGGGTACCTCGCCGGAACCGTGATTAGGGCCTTTCCCGTTCATAAAACCAACCTCATCCTGCAGCCATTCTCCTTCCCTTTACGGTTCGCAGGATACATGACAAACCCCAGTCGGAGTTTCCACTGCGTAAGGAAAATATTTCCTCTTGAGCCAAAGAGCGACATTGACGAGGCTGATCAACACAGGGACCTCCAACAGGGGGCCAATGACAGCGGCAAAGGCCTGGCCAGAGTTGACCCCGAACACGGCCACGGCGACAGCAATGGCGAGTTCGAAGTTATTCGATGCCGCCGTGAAGCTCAAGGTTGTTGACTGCTCATACGTGGCTCCGACCTTCTTGGAGAGATAGAAGGAGACGAAGAACATGACCACAAAATAGATGAATAAAGGAATGGCCACCCGAACCACATCCAAAGGAAGCTGAACAATGTATTCGCCTTTCAGGGAGAACATGACCAGGATGGTGAAGAGCAGGGCGATCAAGGTGATCGGGCTAATTTTGGGAATGAACTTCTCCTCGTACCACTCCCGGCCCAGCGTTTTCAAACCGATGAGTCTGGAAAGAACACCGGCGATGAAGGGTATCCCAAGATAAATGAATACGCTTTCAGCGATCTGGCCAATCGTAATCTTGACGGCCATCCCCTTGAGCCCCAGCCAGGGAGGCAACACGGTGATGAAAATGTAGGCGTAGACGGAGAAGAAAAGGACCTGGAAGATGGAGTTGAAGGCCACCAGCCCGGCGCAATACTCCCTGTCGCCTGCCGCCAGGTCGTTCCAGACGATCACCATGGCGATGCAGCGGGCGAGGCCGATCAGGATCAGGCCTGCCATGTACTCGGGATACCCGGCAAGAAACAGAATGGCCAAGAGAAACATGAGGATGGGGCCGATCACCCAGTTCTGTACCAGAGAGAGGGCAAGGACCTTGAAGTCTCGGAAGACAAAGCCCAACTTCTCGTACCGGACCTTGGCAAGGGGCGGATACATCATCAAGATGAGCCCGATGGCAATTGGAATGTTCGTGGTACCGACCTGGAATTGATTCCAGAAGCCAACCACGCCCGGGAATAGATAGCCCCAGAACACGCCGACAAACATTGCTAAAAAGATCCACAACGTCAGAAATCGATCTAGAAATGAAAGTTTCTTACCAATCCGTTCTTCAGCCATTTTCTTATTCCTCCTTATGAATTTTCTTAACGCTCAAGGGCATTGAATAACTCCCTGCCCCCATAGACAAGCTCCACAGGTCGGGAATGTGTTGCCGAAGCAGTCCTCTTCATTCGACTCGAAAAGTTCGCATCCGCCACAGGAGGTGCATGGGGAAAAATCAAACTCTTGGACACGCTCTCGGAAAGCCACGTAATCCGGTGTGTGCCACAGGTCATACAAGGAGCGTTCGTTCACATTTCCGACGACATGACGTTTCAAGGAGCGTTTCGTATCATGTAAGTACGTGACATGGCTGTGTACTAACGGGAGACATGGACTCATGTTCCCTTCCCAACTAATCGCCGTAGCACCACTTTCAATAAAGGGGCAGCGGTTGGTTGATTCACACAAGTCCCCTCCGGCGAAATTCACACTGCGAAAATTGCGCAAAGCATGATAGAGCGAATCATAGGTGGCCGGGTCCACATTGATCTTTGGCAAGGCGAGGCGAAATAGGGAGGGAGCATAAGAGATGTCGCTGAGTGCTCGAAGGTATAGAGTTTCTTTACACATGTCACCTGTATAAGGCAAAACGTTTGTTATGAGAAGACTGGTTGCCCAAAACCGGTTCGCAAGCTCCAAGATGGAAGGCAAGTCTGCAATGTTGCGCTTCATAGCCACAAAGACGATTCCAATCGACGGTTCGGGAAAAAAGTAATCGCCCCGGCAGGCATGTCGAAAAGCGGTCATGTTGGCGAGGACTTCGGGGAGCGTCGCTCCCAAACGGACATCGGCATAACTTTCGGGGGAAGCTCCGTCCAAAGAAACCCAGAGCACGTCGAGTCCTGCATTGATTAATCCTTTTGACGTATCGGGGGTGAGTAGCGTCCCGTTCGTAATCAACTCAACACGCGATCCAATAGCCTTTGCCTGACGAACCATGTCGATGATATAAGGATGAGACAGGGGCTCGCCGAAACCACCGAAAAAGATCAGCGGGGGTGGAGAGAAATCCTTTAATCCTTCAATGATTCGAGTAAAGGTACGATTCTCCATCAAGCCCAAAGGTTCATCCCAAACATTTCGAACACAGGTGACACAACGAAGATTGCAGCCATTGGTCGGTTCGATGTAGACCTTTTTTAAATGGCCAACAGGGGTGTGTACATACAGACCCGTTGCCTTCTCATTAACAAGAACTTGGGCGCCGGGTTTGAGTCCATACTGGGAGACTAGGTCTTCGGGTAGAACCAGTCGCCCTTCGTCATCTACCTTTGCTTGAATCTTTCGCATCCTGACCGAACACCTCTATTCGCAACAATGAAGATATGGTTTTGGCAAATAAATTTCGGCTGACATCCACTCCCACAAAGACCTTAAACGGTGACATCATCGTGGGAACAATCCCTGATAACGTTGTGAAGCAGCACCTGAAAAATAGTAGCTTCATTGTTTGGGTACATAACCCCGTCCACTGTCGCTGAGATCGGAAGAATCCTTTTCTGGGTATCTAACCTTGTAGTCATCGACCATCTTCTTGATCTCCGGGTCATCCTTCATAGAGTCAGAGAGGGAGGAGACCGAGTACGCAAAGCGGTTCTTCCCTTCGAGTTGTTGAAGGGCCTGCTTGGTATTCTCCTTCGCCTTTTGCAATTGCGTTTTTTCAGTCTCTGGTGTCTTTGGCGAAGCTAATTGAAGCTCAAGTTTACTCAAATTGCTCTCTAAAACCTGTTTTGTCTTGATGTTGTAAAACGCCTTCGTAGTGTTGTGGAAAGTAAGATCCAGCCTTGTTGCATACATACCTTTCGGATAGTTCTGGAGGATGACAGTATCTTTGAACACAGGGGGATTGTTGAGGGAAGTTCCCGTATGAGCCCCGGCGATGATCTGAATCCCATCAACCCTCTGGGCCAGCTCAGTATCCTTCGGATACCCCTGGTGGCTTAGCAGAATAAGGATGTCCGTCTTCGGCCCGAGTTCCCTGATCATCTCTTGGGCGGTTTCAATGGGGTCTCGAACGATGATTCCCTTCTTCCTTGGATCCGATGGGTTCAAAAAGGTTTCAGGAGACAAAAGGCTGAAGATCCCGATTTTTAGACCCTTCGTTTCTTTCACAAGATAGGACTGAAAGAGCAATTTCCCTGTTTTTTCATCAACGAGGTTCGAGGAGAGAAATGGAAACTTGGCTTTTTTCGAGAGCTCCAGCAGAAATTCCTTCCCAAGACTTAGATCATCGTCCCCAACCCCGATTGCGTCGTACCCCATCAGATTGAGGCTTTCTACGATGAGATGGGCCTTTTCAGTCAGTCCCTTCAGCTCATCCTTTGCATGGGGGCTGGCGAATTTCTTAAAAAAAAGATCTCCTGCGTCCAAGAGTAGAATCTTCTTTTCCTCTTGTACAATTCCCTTAATCCACGTTGCTCTTCTGGCCAGACCGCCAAAACGTGTTGTCGGTCCTCAAACAGGACAGGGATCGATCTCACCGTTAATGTTATTGGTGTGGAGGATCACGATGGACTTGGGAAAGTCCTGAGCGGAAGCAAAACGGAGACCAAGCAGCAGGAGCCCAATGATGAACGTGATCACTAAAAGGCTTTTCACTTTCATTCTATCCCCTCTCTTTCAAAATGAATGTCAATCGTTTTGGAGCAGAAGCGTTTAGGAATTTCTTTTTCCATATTGCACTCACGCAAGTTTAGTCGGTTTCTCTCCGACCCAATCCATCAATAACCCCATGATAAATGCAAAAATAACCACGAAGCCCAGTCGAACCAAAGCAAAGGGCCACCCAAGAAATTTTGTCTCAAGAGGAAGAAGGGGAGCCTTTCCACCCCATGCGGTGATGAAGGAGGCAATAGCCCCTGTCCTTGCCCCCTTTTCCCTGAGGGTCTTCAGGAGAGGAAAGATTGTAAATAATGAGCCTCCCATGAAGATAGGAAAAGTGCAGACGAAGGCAAACCCCTTTACTCCCGACCCTTTTCCAAGCCATCTCACAATGGTCGCCGGCTTGACCCATACCTGAAAGAGACCAATGAAAATCGAGACAGCGATCATGATGTCAAGAATCTCGAAAAAGGTGAGATAAACCGTTATCGTAACGATCATTCCTTTTTCGGCGTTGAGTCCATACACGGTTAGAATGATCAATGCACTAAGAGAAAGGTACTGAAATGCGTTGTTCTTGAGCAGGTGTTTCACGTCAGGATGACCTCCATTAGAAGTGCTATGAAGAAAGCAAGCACGAAGGTAAAGATATTTCGAGCGATGGTGAACCTTTTCCCGAGAAACTTAATTTCGAGCGGCAGTGTTGTAATACCGATAAGGATAGCGGTAAAAACGAACGCCGCGATGGAGCCATAGCTCGCCCCATTATCGTGGAGATACCCACTGAAGGGAAAGACAGCAGGAGGCATAAACAGGGCAATACATCCAACAATTTCTGCATAAAGGATTCCGAGGATACCGCTTTTCTGGCCCAGGATGGAGGCAATGGTTTCCCTTGAAACGTATGCTTGGATAAGGCCCATCAGAACAAAGACAAAGACCAGCACTGGTATGATCGTGTAGAAGATCTTCAAAGTTGCCTTAAGAGCTTCCTTTGTTTTCTGCCTTTCCTTGAAGAATGAGATCCCTAACAATACAACGGCAATGGCAAGATAGATATGACCCGCTCTCATGATCAAATCGCTCCTTCAATAAATTCAATGGCGATTGGCCCAGGTAAACAGATATTTCGTGTGCACAATTGAGTCAGCCAAACTGGCCGAGGATATCTCAGCATCATCCATGATGGAAAACAAATTCTATGAGGTCATTTTGTTGGAGTTTTTGATTGACCCAATTTGGACGAGAGACAAATCCTCCATTGATGAGCACCAATAACTCTGATGCAATCTCCCCTCGGTCATTGGAAAAGATACTTTTCTTTTCGGCATCGATCTTCGAAAAGATATGGTGAAGCAAAAGGTCTTCGACTGTATCCCCTGAAAATTCGAATGGATATTCCTTCCCGTCTTCAAAGACGGGAAGAAGTTCTAGCATTTCAAGAAACTTGACCCTTACCCACATATTTACTCCTCTTTTCCAGAATCTAAAGAAACATTGGGCACAGCATATCCGGCGGCACGTAAGAGCTCAAACAGCACATTGCGCTTCTCCTGATACTTGTCCGAAAGGAGGGGGCTGCATTTGAGAACCCCAACCTCCTGTCCGGCCAACTTGACAGAAAAGGCAAGGCATGCTGGTTCACCGCATTCCTTGCAGTTCGTGCCGGGGAGAAGCTTATAGAGATCGAGTGCCTTTAGATCTGCACCCTTAGAATAGTCAGGCTCGATCTCGCTCCGACGTTCATACGTTTCGTTGATCAGATCCTTCAACCATCTCAAGAGTTCTTCGGCTTCTTTTTCATCCTCGACCTT
>Ga0315284_10014577_pt1 | contig 11199 bp, 11 predicted proteins | sample YL17G09_16_MG_FD_203696 | JGI IMG/M metagenome (GOLD analysis project Ga0315284, IMG submission 203696) | Sediment microbial communities from Yellowstone Lake, YNP, Wyoming, USA - YL17G09_16 | ecosystem: Environmental > Aquatic > Freshwater > Lake > Sediment | place: USA: Wyoming | collected...
TGACCTTCGCCGCGATTGCCCGAGTGGCTGCTTCGCTCAGAGTCGAGAGTGAGTCGCCCCCGGTGCGGACCTTTGCAGCGATGGCCCGGGTCGCCGCCTCGGAGAGCGTGGAGACTGCTTCCCCTGCGATGGTGCGGACCTTGGCGGCGACTGCGCGAACTGCCGCTTCCGTCAATGTGGAGAGGGAGTCCCCGGCGGTGCGGACCTTGGCGGCAACGGCCCGGGCGACCGCATCGGTGAGGGTCGAGAGCGAGTCGCCGTTGGTCCGCGTCCCGATGAAGGCCCGAGCCGTGGAGTCCGTCAGGGTCGAGAGCGAGTCCCCGGAGGTGCGAACCTTGGCCGTCCCCTCGCCTGCGGTCTTGACCCCGACCGCCGCCTCGCTGATCCCGCCCGCTGCGACTGCCCCGAACAGAATGCTCGCACCAGCCCAGTTGACCGATCCATCGTTGTTGGTGGTTCCAACGAACGTGGTGACATCGGACGCCCCGGCGAACGCAGAGGCAAGAGAGGATGACGGGTCGTAGGTGTCATCGAGTTTGGTGCGCAGCGTGATCGTGGTCGAAGGCGTGCCGCTGGCAGACCCGGCGCTGTGGATGCGCCCATCCTGCGTGTGCGTTACGCCGACGACCGCCCCATTCGCCGGGATCGTCCCCGAGGCCATCCACGTCATCGTCGTCCCGGTGCCGCCCCCCGTTCCGCCATCGCTGGGCGTGCCCAGCCCGGAGAACTCATCCGCGAGGACGGTGCAATAGGTCGCCGCAGGGGTCCACGCCGCAGTGATCGTGGTCAGGGTTCCGCCGACCGTGACAGGAGCCGCAAAGATGCGGACCGTCATCACGCCCTGAGTCTTGAACGACCTCTCCGTGTAGGTGTTCCCGAGGTTGTCCGTGACGCCGACCGCCGTGGAGCCGACACGAGCGGTCGAGACGACGATGGTGTTCCCGACCGTGACGGTCTTGGAGGTCGAGATCGCCAGTTCGCTCAGGCTCGCAACGGAGTTCGCTGAGCCGATGCTCTGGACGTAGGCCGCGCCTGCGGCGCTGCCCAGCGTGTCTGCGCCCGTGCGTGCCCGAGTCGAGACGCGCACCGCTGCTTCGGAGAGGGTCGAGAGCGAATCGCCCGCCGTCTGCGTGAAGTTCGTCTGCGTGTTGGGGTAGATGGCGACCGTGTAGGCGCGCCACGCGAGGGACTGCGCGACGGTGAACGCGCCCGGATCGACCGTCGCCGTCTCGGCGGCGTACTCGGCGGCGGCGACCGAGCCGTTGACGGTGACTGCGCCGCTGGTGCCGGTCGTCTTCTGTTTCAGGTTGGAGAACGTGCCGGGCGTCGAGGGCGCCGCGCTGCACCACGTATCGTCGTCGGCTTCCTCGCCCGCCTGACTGAACGCGGAGATCCAGAGGTACTTTGCGGACCCGCCCGAAGGCGAGAGCGTCGCGGAGTTGGGGGCGGTATCGGTCCCGGTGGCGACGGTCGAGAAGACCGGGGCCGTGCCCGAGGCATGGGTTCCCGTGGTGATGTTGTAGGCCAGCCACGCGCTCTTGGAGGCCACGGCAATCGTGACATCCATCGTGCCGCCCTCGGACCCGTCGAGGACTTTGGTGAGGATGTGGAACCGGGCGCTGGTGTTGGTCAGGTCGACGAACGAGTCACCGACCGTCGAGAGCGTGCGCGCCGTGACATCGAAGTTGAGGAAGATGACGACCCGATCCCCGGTCGTCTGCGTGAAGGTGATCGAGTGCGTCGTAGACGACGCCCCCGCACCTTCGGTGACGCCACGGACGGTAGGCGTAGTCGCCACGGATCAGACCTCGCGGCGGGAGAGTGAGGCCCGCCGGGTGACGGGCCTCCTGTTCAGGCGCCTGCCGCAGGAATAGTCCAAGTCCACGTCACGGCGAGCGTGTCGTTGAGGGCGAGGTTGGCCTGCGCGTTGAGGTCCGTGATCGCCACCATCGTCCCGGCGCACGTCGCGGGCGGGCCGAGGCTGGTGAACGCGGCGGCGGTCTTGACGTTCCCGCCAGCGCCGGTCGCGGTCCACAACTTGTACTGGGTGAAGGTCGTCCCGGCGGTGTCGGCGTAGAGAGCCTGAGCGCGGTCGAGGCCGACCGTGATGTACTCCGTGCCGCCCGAGGAGGCGATGGTCGTGTTGCCGATGGCCGGGGTGCAGCCCGTGTCCGACAGGCCGATGAACCCGTTGGAGATCAGGCCCGGGAGGACGATCCCGAAGTTGCCGGTCGCCGGGGTCGTGCCCGTCGCGCCTGCGCCCGTCCACCACTTGTCCACGGTGATGTTGGAGGTGGTGTTCTGGCCGATGTTGCCGTAGACCGGCTGGGTCGTGATGCCGGTGACCGGCACGACGATCCGCATCCCGGTCAACTGGTTGGCCGTCCAGTTGGTCGCGGCGGTGACGTAGGCCGTGGCCGTGATCGAGTTCGAGACGGTCTGCGTGCCGAGCGGCAGGACGCCGCCCATGAGGCCGCGCAGCCACGTCATGCCGGTGGTGGTCTTGAGGTTCTTGGCCCAGCCGAGGTCGGTGAAGGTGCCGGCCTTGCCCGTCTCGCCGGCGTGTCCCCACACGGCGTGGACCCAGTTCGGGCCGAACTCCAACTCCTCGCCCATGAAGCGGTTGCGACCGATCATGGACTTCACATCCTCGTCCACCCGGTCGAGGACTTCCATCTGGCTCAGGCCAGTCCGCGGCTTGTTCCGCGGGATGAGACGAAGGACGTTCATGGCGTTACCTCTGAACCCAGTAGTGGAGGGTTCCAGCCCCGCCAGCCCCGCCCCCGGCGACGACGACGGTGATGGTCCCGGTGATCGGGATCGGAACGTACGAGTCGGTGATCGCGTTCGCCGCATTGGCGACCGTCACGGCGGGCGCGCACGGGCAGTAGGAGGTCGAGGCTGGCATGTTGGCGACCGTCATAATCGCCGCCCCGCTCTGCGTGTCCGTGATGACGAAGTCCACCGCGCCCGCGGCGAGGGTGCCGATGGTGATGGTGATGCGCTGCAACAGACCGTCCATCGGCTTCGTGCTGACGACCGTGGCAGCCCCGGCCCCGTCGCAGACGAGGGGGAAGGAGTCGTAGGCGATGGTCATGCTGGTTCCTTCCTGTGCCAAGGCATCTCGGGCACCACCACGAAGCGGCTGGCCCGGCCCTCCTTGCGGCGCTCTTTCAGGTCGATGCGCTCCATGCGCTCGGCCTTCTGCGCGTCGTCGGAGAGAGCGCCCGGGTACAGCCGCTCGTAGCGTTGCGCGTTCGTCTCGGCGCCCAACGGGGTTACGCCTTGGTCGCTGCGGTGGTGGTCGGGTTCGCGTAGATGACGCACATCCGGGTGCGCCCGAGAGTGCCCGCGGCGCCGACCGTGACGACGGTGCCGGTGATGACCCGCTGGGCAGCGGCGTACTGGTTCAGGTTGTGGGTCGCGGTCAGGTACGCCCCGCCCTTGCCGCCCTCCTTGCCGAAGGCGACGCTCTCGGTGATGACGAGATCGGTGGCCTTCAGGTCGAGCGCGACGAAGTACCCGTTGGTCACACCCGCGTCTCCGACGTTGAGCGTGGCCGTGGTGGTCGTGTTCCAGACGGCGACGCACTGGACGATCACATCGAGGACCCACGACCCGGCGGGGACCGTGATCGACCCGGTGTACGTGCCTGCGCCCGTCGTCTCAGTGAAGGTCACTTCCTTTGCCTGAATGGTCAGGGCGGTCGTGGTGGCGGGGGTCGCGGAGACGCCGCCGATGGTCAGGGTTCCGGCCTCGACATTGCCCGTCGTGACGACCGAGGTGGTCGTCAGGGCAGCGGTGTCGATACCGTCAGGGAAGTAGGTCAGGCCCATGTCACTCCTCGGTCAGTCGCGTTTGCATCCACCGGCTGCCAGCAGGCGTGTCCTGCCCAGCCTCAGCGGACCGTCCCGGGGAAGGGTAGGAGGGGACCGGCCTCCCCCGGGTGGTCAGGAAGATCAGCCGTTCTGCGCGTAGATCCAGCGGTAGTCGCGGAAGCCGCGGCTGTACCGCATGTAGGCGCGAAACTTGGTCTGGAACGTGTCGAAGTCGGCCTCGCGGTCGAACTCGATCGGGATGCGCTCGTACCAGATCAGGTCGCGCTTCATGCGGCCCGAGTCGATGAGGAACCAGATCGTCGCGTCCGTGAGGTAGTGCCACGTGACGACGTTGAACCGGCCGCTCTGCGGGTTGATCGCGTTGTTCGCGCTCGCGGGGTCGAGGGCCGACCGCATGATGACGAGCGCGTCGTCCTCCAACTCCGGGGGGACGAGGATCGTGTCGGGCATGATGTTGAGGATGTCGCCCCGGTCGTCCACCAGCGCCATGTGCAACTGGCGAGTCGTGGCGAGGTTGGCCTTCGTGAGGGCGAGGACGCCCTCGTTGGACTGAACCGTCGCGTCGAGGGGACTGTACGGGTGGGCCTGCGAGCACAGGCCGACGGCATCGGGACCGGCGATGGCGAAGCCCTCGTCGTCCGTGCCGCTGTCGGTCAGCGCGTTGTTGAACAGGGCTGCCCCGGACTTCTCGCGCTTGCGGAAGGCCGAGTCGCCGAGGTCGCGGGCGTCCCCGAAGATCTCGGGGAACAGGTTGTCATCGACCAACTTGCGCTGGACGATGAAGCCCTTGGCGAACTCGGCGTGCGTGAACCGCTTCAGATAGCCCTTGTTCTTGTCGTCGTACTGGACCCGGCCCGAGTCCTCGAAGTTCCAGCCACCCGAGGAGAACTGGCCGACGCCGAGGTGCTCCTCGAAGGCGCGCTCGCTCGTCGTGACCTTGTAGAGCGAGGGGATGAGGGACGAGCGGCGACCGTCGTCCGTGAAGCCCGCGAAGAACGCCTCGCGGGTCTGCGGGGTCAGGAGTTCTGCCCAGTTGCTCGCTGCAAGCACCATTGCGGGCCTCCTACGTCAGCCAGTGCTTGGCGACGTTGAAGGTCACCAGCGTTTCTTCGGTCGCGCTCGACGGGGCCACCACGAGAACGTCGTGGTTGCTGTCGGCTGCGAGGGCCATGGAGCCGGTCGCCCCGGCGATGTCGAGGATCGCGCCCGCCAGCCGGGCGTTCGCGTCCGCCACCCCGTACACCGCGTCGGCGTCGGTGATGATGTCGATGGTGCTGACGGCGGACGTGCCCGCCTTCGTCTGAAGGGCCACGCCCGCAAGGTTGGCGTCGGCCGTGGCCGCGAGGTCCGCGACACCACTCTGGATGGACACCAGATCGCCCTTCGTCAGCGTTTCGGTGTCCTGAAACACGAACGTCTGGATGGTCGGGGCGCCCCCCGACAGGCGGTAGCGGAACGTGAAGCCCGCCATTGAGTTCCTCCCGGTTTCACTTGGCCGGGCGGACAACCCTCATGTAGTCGTCGATCGACTTGACTTCCTTCATCGCCGCATAGCGAACCGGGTCGGTCCCGGTCATCCTCGCCGCCTCCAACTCCTCGGCAGAGAGCCGCGGGGCAGGGCCGGGAGCGGTTCCTGACGCGGCGTTCGTTCCGCCGGGAGAGGGCACGCTCGTGGGGGCCTTCGGGGCGAGGTACGGGCGCTCCTTGATTAGATCGCGGAGCACATCCTCGACGTTCTTCGGGTTGCCTTCCTCGTCCAGTTCCAACTTGGACCGATCGAGCAACTTGACCGCCGCTTCCGCGTCGATGATGTTCAGCCTGTTGGCCTGCGCCGAAACCGCTACTTCGAGCCGGGCAGTCGCAAGGGCAACCCGGAGGACGGTGATCTCCGTCTCCATCTCCGTGTACCGCTGCGCCTCGGTCTTCGCTGCATCGGCTTCTGCCTTCTTCGCGTCCCGAAGTGCGAGCAACTGCGCTCTGTACGTGGCTGCGTTGCCTCGGGCGCGGGTCAGTTCCTTCTGGAGGGCTGCGACATCCGTCAACTCGGTGCTGCCGTCCCCATCCGAGGCGCCGTCCTGCGGCCTTTCCCCAGCCCCGTCCAGCGGGTCCGCCGTCTCCTTCGGGTCCAGCCCGGGTTCGGCGGGGGTGCTGCTTGTCACCGGCATCGTATCACCTCGATATCTGAGTTCAACGAGACTTCAAGATGCGCTGGGCCTTGCCCTTCGACAGCCCGATCGTGGAGGGCGACACGGTCTTCCCCGCGACCACGGGCTTCTCGCCCTTGGCGACGCGGTGGAGGTTCGTGTTCTTGGCAGCCGCCAGCGCCTTCAGGGCACGTCGCCTGCCGGGCGTGCTCACGGCTTCTGGAACCCGCAGGTCGGGCACTCGGTCAGGTTGAGGGGCATGGCCGTGTCGTCGTCGGGGCACCACCATGCGTTGGAGGAGGTGCGGACGGCGACGATCGGGCCGCTATCGAACGGCTCGGGCGCGTCGGGGCTTTCGGGGAGATCGGGTTCCTCGATCACCACCGCCTGCGTCACGGGCGACCTGTTCACGGGCTGCTTTCTCACGGGCGGCATGGTCTTCCAACTCCTTCTCTACCTCGGCGAGGAGTCCCTGCGACCCCTCGTATTCCTCCCAGTATCCGAACTTCGCAATGGCGGCGACGTACATCTCGGGGAACAGGGGGAAGCCCCTCCGCCAGACGCGCCCGAGATCGGCAACGCCGTCGTTGCCGGTCTTGATGAGGAGGTAGTCGAGCGAGCCGCGGTGGCCGACGATCTCGGCTCCGGGGGGCAGGATCACAGCCGCCTCCCCACCGGGATCACCATGAACACGAACTGGACGCCGCTCGGGGTGACCCACATGAACTGGATGCAGCCCTCGAACCAGTTGGTCATCGGGAGTGCGCCTCCTCCCACCGGATCGCGCTCTCCATGCGGGCCACGAACGACCCGTAGGACATGACCTCCTCGTCGTCGGGGTGCGCCGCCATCCACTCGCCGATGAGTGCGTCGGCGCGCTCGCAGCCCTCCAGCGTTCGCGCAGAGAGGATCTGGCCGATGACCATGCCTCGGGTGAGGGGGGTGGGGGTGCTGTTGCTGTCGTCCACGGTGTTCTCCTTTGCGGACATCATACGGCTCCCACTGGTGTCGGCAAGGGGTCATACCAGTGCCTCATCTCGGGCGGCTCGTTCGCTCCCCACAGGATGCGCCCGCTCTGCGTCCTGCGGCGCCGTCTGCGGCTGCTCCACGCCGGGTGTCGCCTGCTGTTCATCGCAGCGGCGGTGCGCGCCTCGACCTTCGTCCACCAGTCAGGCTCGTCCTCGGGCCGCACGATGAACGCGGTGACACTGGTCTGCGTGAACGGGAAGAACCGGCCCGCCGAGAGATCCATCCACGCGGAGACGTTCACGCCCTTCATGCGCCCGTAGGCGACGATCTCCGTCGCCCACTCGTAGACGGGCGTCCGGGCGAGGCGCTCCATGAACAACTCCATGGCGAGCGGCGCGATGTGGCCCTCTGCCGCCAGCCTGCGCAGCAGCGGCACGACGGCCCCCGCGTCCTCCATGTCGTCGGTGTCGGTCATAAAGGCGATCGAGAACAGGAGCGCCTCGTGGGGGTCGGTGAAGCCCGCGACCGTGTGGGTCGGGTGGGTGAGCATCAGGGACAGCACCTTGGCCGAGCGCTGCGCCACCGGGGTGTCGAGGAGCACCCGGAAGAACTCCTCGTGGGGCATCCCGATGAGGTCGGCCTGCATGGTCAGGCCCGCGACTGCGTCCTTGTAGGCGTTCGCGTGGCGGACCCCGTTCTCCTCGCACCAGATCCGGGCCAGCGCCTCGACCAGCCCCTCCTCGAAGAAGGGGAAGTTCTGGAAGTCGGCCTCGTTGTTGTTCGAGATCGCGTGCATCATCTCGTGGGCGATGACCATGCGCTGCCCCTCCTCGTTGAGGGTGTCGAACTGGGGCAGGAGGACGAGGGTGCCGTTCCAGTCGAGGTACGCCCACGAGTTCCGCACCTGCACCGGCTCGGATCGGACTGCGCCGCTCCAGTGCAGGTTCCGCCCCCCGTACCGATCGACGAGCGAACGGAGGACGGTTTCTGCTTCAACTCTGACGGCGGCGAGGTCCGCCTCGTGTGGGACTGCGGCGGTCAGTCTTCCGTCGGCGGGGGCGTCGTAGGCTCGCCGCCTGCTTGGCTGAGGGGGACGAGGAGGGACACTCGGCCCTGCTTCAGGTCGAGCAGGTCCGGGTTCTCCCGCATCTCCTTGATCTGCTGGTTGAACAGGGCGCGGCCTTCTGCGGCGCCGCGTAGAAACTGAGCCGACAGCACCTTGATCTCCTCCTGCGACAACTTCCGCTGGAGGGGGCCGAGGCCCGGGGATTTGATCTGCTCTGTCATCGTTCTTTCCCTTCAGGGAGGCGATCACCTCGTCGGCGGTCAGGCTCACGATGCCCGGCCCCGTGGGCATCCACGTGGCGGCGGCTCTGGCTGCCTCGTCGTGCCAGTACCAGCGGATATGGGCGGGGGTGTGGGTCAGGGTTCCGCCGAAGCGGTTGGCCAAGTCCTGCCACTTCGCCATGACCTCCGGTTCCAGCGTCGTTTCGTCGCCGAACATGGAGTATTCGACGACTCCCCGGGCATCGTCGATCGAGGCGTTGGGCGTCAACTCGCCAACTGCACCATACAGTGCCCGTATGTCACTTGTCGAGATGCCGTCGATCCTGAACAGGGTGCCGTTGTCGTTGTTCTCGTCCCCCGTGAACCGCTTGATTACCCACGGCGAGACGATGGTCACGACGACCGCGTCCTGCTCCTGCTTGCGCACCTCGTAGGCAGCGGCGAGATCCATGTCGTCGGGCGAGGCGTCGGCGGGGTCGATCTCGATGCGCATGGACGGCTCGCCGCTGCTCTCGAAGATCCCGAGCATGGGCGTGGTCTTGAAGACGGGGCGCATCTTCGTCTCGTGGCCGAAGTGGTACGACTCGGGGGCGCTGTCGGGGATCGTCTCCACGTGGAGGCCATCGAGTTCGGAGACGATCTTCTTGTGGGCGTCCCTGATCTTCGGGATCTTCCGGGCCTCCGTCACCTCGTCGAACGTGGTCAACTGCCCGAACTCGGGGCGCATCCGGCTCACGTTCATCGTGATCCGCCCGAAGGGCATCCCCTGACGCTTGCGGAAATACTTGCCGCCGTCGTCGGTCAGGCCGTGGCGCCCTGACTCCTTCTCGATGTCGAGTCCGCGGGTGACCGCCCAGTGGTAGTTGCGGAGAGCGATGGCCTTGCGCTGCTGTTGAGCGTGGACGCGGTTGTAGTGGACGTAGGCGACCGTGCCCTGCTCGGTCATGGCGACATGGATCAGGCCCGCCAGCGCGCCGGTCGCGGAGTAGTAGAGAACGGCGCCCTCGGTGTCGTTGCCGTCAGCGTCGGGGTCCCACGAGACGAAGTCGTGGGTGTCGGGGGGTCCTTCGAGCACCTCGTAGCCCACGCTCTCCGCGATCGCCCCGATGGCGGTCGAGTTGTAGTCCATGTCCAGCCCTTGCGCCTTGAACACGTCGGGGATCTGGTCGGCGACGGCGCTGCCGTAGTAGTCGTTCCACTCCTGATCGAGCAGCCCCCGGACGACCTCGTCCCACAGGAGCGCATCGTCGGTCGTTGTCTGCGTGTAAAGGATGCGGTTGGCGACGATGTCCGGGTTCGCGTAGTCGTTGAGGGTGTCCCGGGTGTCGGCGGTGATGTAGCCCTTCTCCACCGCGGCGTCGCGCAGCGCCTCCACGTCCGCCCCGCCGGGGATCGTGCCCCACTCCGCCCCCCGCTCGGACACCGGGGCAACGCGCACGCCGAGCACGCCCGGCATGGCGCCCGCCGGGATGATGAGGGCCTGCACGAGGTTCCCGTGGTCGATCTCGATCAGGACGTGGACGTTCGCGTCCCTGACCGGGTGCTCGTGGATGCCGTCCGCGAGGCCCTCGATCTCGATCGACCCCGGGATCTCGATCATTTCGAGGAACTCGACGCTGTCGATCCGCTCGTCTTCGTCCGTCAGGCGAGGATCGCGCCACCGCCGGTCGATGATCTGCTCCGGGCGCTCCACCCCGATCGGGGAGTTGACGTAGGAAGCCCGCCAGATGGCCTCCGCCTCCGCCGGGTTCAGGGCGGGGCGATCCGCCGAGCGGTACGCCTCCACGTCCCCGGAGAGCAGCCCGGCGTCGTCCACGCGAACACGGAAGGTCAGGTCGCGGTGGCCCTTGGCGTCGTAGGTCTGCCAGATGTGCCAGTTGTCCGCCTGCACGTGGAGCGTCGAACCCGGCTCGTGGGTGACCGGGAACCGCGTGGACGCGATGGCGACCCGCTCGGCGGGGTTGTCCTTGATAACGGCGGGCGGCTGCGGCAGGGGCAGCCGGTTGAGGGTCGGCACCGTGTAGAGGGTCGGCGCCGAGGTGCGCACGCCCGCGGAGTTCGCCAGCGCGCTCTCGATCGTGGCGTCGTCGGGCATCACGACCGCCGCCCGCTCGCCCAGTCGGGCAGCGACGATCCCGCTCCGCGGCGGCAGGGGGACGCGGATGAGGGTGCCGATCGCGTCGTACTCGTTGCGGGCGACCTTCAGGATGCCGAGGATCTCGTTGTTCGAGACGAGCACCATGGTGCCCGCCTTCGTGGCCGGGTCGTAGTCGAGCCAGAACGACGACTCGGCCCCGACGCGCAGGGCCATGGCTGCCTGCGCTTTCTTCAGGAGCGCCTTCTCGGCCCGGGACTTCGGGTTGTGCTCGGTGAAGGTGACCTGCGAGAAGCGGCGCTCCATTGAGGTCATGTAGGGCGGGCGGCGGGACAGGAGCGTGGTCAGGTGGGCGTACAACTGCGCCCGCAGGAGCGCCGTCGTGCCGTCGCTGCCCTGCTCGGGCAGGTAGGCCGTCCACAACTCGTCCCGGGCGCGACCGGCGTAGGTGGTGATGGTCAGGCCCGCCTTCACGTTCCCGTCGGCGTCCGTGATCCGCACGATCCACTGGGTCCGGGTGTCTGCCTCCCCTGCGATGGGGACGCGGACGATCGCGAACTTGTAGTCGCCGATCTCGCCCTCGGCGAGGAGGCGCTCCTCGGAGCGGACCAAGTTCGTGCCGATCCACGCGAACGTCTCGCTGTGAACCTGCGCGTTGTACGCCACCTCCCGGGGGACAGCCGCCAGCAGCATCCCGATCTCGTCGATGTCCGCCGCCGTGGTCGTCCGCATATCCCGGGCGAAGGGCAGGATGCCCGTGTTCTCGATGGGGTTGATCGCATCCGCCGACAGCCCCACCGGCCCCGCCACCAGCCGGTTGCGCCAGTCGGGGTACTCGCCCTCCTCGTAGAGGCCGATCTCGCGC
>Ga0315284_10014579_pt1 | contig 11199 bp, 12 predicted proteins | sample YL17G09_16_MG_FD_203696 | JGI IMG/M metagenome (GOLD analysis project Ga0315284, IMG submission 203696) | Sediment microbial communities from Yellowstone Lake, YNP, Wyoming, USA - YL17G09_16 | ecosystem: Environmental > Aquatic > Freshwater > Lake > Sediment | place: USA: Wyoming | collected...
CATTTTCTTGTATTCTCTTATTTTCACTCCAATCACACTATAAAATTTTTTCCTCTAATTGGAGTAATTTAATATTCTTTATCTATTTCACAAAAAATCTGCATTTTCTTGTATTCTCTTATTTTCACTCCAATCACACTCTAAAATTTTTTCCTCTAATTGGAGTAATTTAATATTCTTTCTTTATTTCACAAAAAATCTGCATTTTATATATTTTTATATATATGAAAGTTCAATATTATATTTCTAGTGATTTTTGTAAGTTTTATCTACCATTCTTATTATATAGAGGATGTTTAACAAAAATAATTAAAGATATATACAATATATCTATTGAATATATATATAATTTTAAGTTATTACAAAATAATACTGATACAATTATCATATCTAATATATATTCAATTAATGATAAATTATTAAATATTTTAAGTAAATATGATTCAAAAAAAATATTAATTAACACCGAATATTATAAAAATCTAAATGTATCAAAATATCTTGATTTTATTGATAATAAACCCAATTTTTACCTATTTGAATACAATATATTAAATATTAATTATTTAAAAGATACCAAAAAAAAAATTGATTATCAATTTATTCCATTATGTTACTGTTCATTTTTAGAAAATTATTATAATAGTAGAATAGTTAAAAAAACTTTTATTGAAAAAGATATTGATATTTTATTTATAGGAAAATTAAATAATAGAAGAAACGATATAATTAATCCTTTAGCACAAAAATATAAAATAATTACAAAATATAATTTTGATGATAATTCAAATACTGAACTATGTAATTTAATCGAAAGAAGCAAAATTGTATTAAATGTTTTATTTTATAAACACAATATTATTTTCGATTATTACAGAAATTCATTCATTTTATCAACAAGAACACTATTAATCACTGAAAAATCTACAAGTAAAGATTATAATATTGAAGATGGATTATTGGAATTAGAAAATAATATTATTAATGTTGAATATGATAAAATTATAGAAACAGCTGATAAATACCTTAAAATAACATCAGAAGAATACAATAAATTAGTCGATACACAATATAATGCATTTAAAAATTATAAAATGGATAATAAAATCACTAATTTTTTCAATAAAATACTATAATTTTTATAGTCTGCAATAAATACTAATTTATTTATATATTATATAAATTTTATTTTTTTCAAAAAAACATGTATTGAAAATTGCTGATCGTTAAAATCATATACATGTGAAGAATTCCTTATTAGTTTTATATTTTTCCATGCATCAATATTTATATAGTTTGTATTTCCATTATTATACTGGGGGCAACCAATAAAATATTTATCAATTATTAGATTATTAATATTATTACTACAGTATTCATCAATAATTTTTTGAAAATTTATATGATCATTAAAAAATTCGCTAAAAGACCATAAGAAAATAATTTTATATTTTTCATTTTTAATTATTTCTCGCATTCTTTCAATTCGATAATTAAATTTATTAAGACACTCTGCATTATTTTTTTCATGAATAAAATGAATTTCTACATCGCCTAGATATATTATCGGATATGGAGTTTTAATATCAGGATGCACATAATAAATGTTTTTATTTTGAATAGCAAATAATGAATCTATTTTAGCTTCTCCTAAATTTACAGGTGCATTAACATAATTATAAAAATTATTCACTAATTTTAAATAATCAATATCATTTGGAATTAAAGATCCAATAAATGGATTATTATATGGCAATATTTTTTTACGTTTAATTATATTAAATCCAACACATGAATTAGAAATTATAATATTATTCATATCATATAATATTATAATAATTTCATTTCAAGACCAACATTAATAAATCCACAATTTTCATAAAATTTAATATTTTTTTCTAAACAATTTAAAATAATTTTATAACATTTATATTCATTTTTACCAATATCAACTAATTTTTCAATAATTTGTTTACCAAAACCATTCTTTCTATATTTTTCGCTAATAATTACATCCTCTATTTGACCTATTGGATTATTATGAATTTTATGAACGATTATAATAGTGCCTGCTCCAATAATTCTTTTTTCTATCTCTGAATAAATAACAATTATTTTATAATTTTGCTGAGTATCAATAAAATTAATAAATTTTTCCTTTGTTATTGGATAATTATAATTTGTAAATTCCAACATTAATTCTATATACCCTTTATCAAAATCATCATATTCTATATTCCTAAAAATAAAATCTTTATACATATTTTTAATTATATAATAATTTTTATTCTTCCAACCACATTAAAATTGCGATTTTTGTGATTTTATGTGACAAAATCCTGTCAAAACAATTGTTTTAGTCATATAAAAATATTATTATAAAGCATTATATGAGTGACCAAAAAATCAAATTATATACATTTCTTGAAAATAATAATCCATCTCAAAATCATCATAATTTAGATATAAAAATAAATATATTCTTCAAAGATATTAATAAATTTAAAATAACTAATGATTTATATGTATTTCAATCATTGGATAAATCATCTTTCATCCTCCCGGAAACTAAAGAAATAGAGGTACAAAATTTCTCCAATTATGATAAAATTTTAGAAATACCAAAATTATCAAAAAAGAAAATCCATTTTAATGATTATTTTATGATGTTATATCTTTATTCGAATACATATTTAAGTGCATTCTCTTTTGGAAAATTTACACTATTTTCTCTTAGTCAAGTTATCAGCCATTTTAATTATTTATTAAGCTTAGAGCCCAATATTGAATGGTGTTGCCTTGGGTATCATCCTTCTGGAATAGGTCATTATTATTCATTACGAATGAATATTACAAATGGTAAGCTATTTATTCAACATGATGGTGGCTCCAATCACAAGGAAATAGAAGAAAATTGGCAACAATATAAAAACCAAGATTTACTATCAGTTGATTATATTGATTATCAAAATCTTCAATATTTTTTATCTTCTAAAATATATGATTCATATTGATTCAGGAATGATAAGTGATTTTTCTAAGAAATTTAATGAGAATAATACAAATTTATTGGCAAAAAATTCTATTTCTAGTAATCCTCTCAGAAATGTTCTTATAAATCAAAATATTCTCCAAACAAGACGCAAAATATTTAGTAAAAAAATAGATATTGAAAGTAAGCCATCTGATCAAGAAAGCAGCGGTAGATGCTGGCTATTTGCATTCCTTAATGTAATTCGTTTAAAAATGATTAAGAAATATAAGCTCCCAGCTGAATTTGAATTTAGCCAAAATTATCTCTTCTTCTGGGATAAATTTGAAAAAGCCAATTTTTTCCTGCATAATATGATTGCACTTAAAAAAGAGCCCCAAGAATCTCGCCTTATTAGCTATTTTTTAACCAATCCAATCTCCGATGGCGGGCAATATAATATGATTATTAGCCTAGTAAAGAAATATGGGCTTATTCCAAAAGTCTGCATGGCTGAAACATACCACAGCAGTAATTCATCTGAATTGGATGATGTTATCAGCAATAAATTAAGAGATTATGCTGAAAAAATAAGGAACTCCTGCAATTTTGACATTAAACATGCTCTCGAAGAAGTCTATCGTTTGCTAGTTATATTTCTTGGGGAACCACCCAAAGATATTGTCTGGGAATTTTACACTAATAAAAAATACAAAAAAATAGCCACTACGCCGCTCCAATTCTATAAAAAATATGTTCCATTTCGCGTAGATGATATGATTACACTTATAAATGCCCCTGTTAAAAACCGACCTTTTTACAATATTTATGATATCAAATATTTCGGAAATGTAGTTGATGGCGAAAAAACAAACTACATAAACTGCCCAATTGACGACATTATTAATATTGCTAAAAAATCTATAGATGGGGGCGATGCGTTATTCTTTGGGTCCGACGTTAGTATTAATATTAATACTAAAATTGGGCTTATGAATAATGACCTATATAATATGGAAAAATTCTTCCAATTTAAGATTGATATGGATAAGGGCAAAAGATTGGAATACGGAATCTCCAGAATTAATCATGCTATGATACTTCGTGGATATAATCAGGAAAATCGGAAAATAAATCGCTGGCTAGTGGAAAATTCATGGGGGAATTCTGGAGAATTTGATGGTGATATTGTTATGAATCATAACTGGTTTATTGAAAATGTTTTTGAAATTGTAGTCAATAAAAAATACATCCCAAAAAATATTCGGGATATTCTCAAAAAGAAGCCTATTATGCTGGAACCCTGGGATTGTTTTGGAGAACTTATGGTTGGGGAAACCAAGATTCAGTCAAAATGACGCTGACATTTTGACTCAAATGATAAAAAAACAGCCCCCCCATCTCCTCTTATTTCATTGGGATCCGGAGTTACCCCAGTCTGGATAGGGGGTGCAATAGCTCTCCCCCCATATCTGAGTCCGCAATTTTATCAATCTTTCAAATTCCTCCTCAACATTCTTCTCTTCCCCATATTTCATCTCCTCAGGAGGCGAAAATGCCACTATATAATCCACACAACCGCCGCCACTAAAATCTTGCACTGGATGCATCGTAAAATCATAGACCGGCTTAAAATTCATTTCTTGATAGGTCTTTGGTTCTTTGTATTCAATTATCTCTCTTGTAAAAACTTCGGGCTCCAATTTTATCTTTTCTTCATAATTACTTTGATAACATATTCCATATTCATCCCCTGATTCTAGCCTTTTTTCGAACATCGCATTGAAATCCTTGTTTTTCTCGTCCGTCATTATCTCAAATAAACTTGGTATCTCTGATTTTTGGGAAATCTGGGATTCCAAAAAATCCTTGAATTTCGCTTCTTCGTCTTCCATAGTCCGCCCATGTTCTGAAAATTCTATTTGCTCCAATATATAACGATATGCAACATATAATACCTCCATGTCCTCTCTTCTTCCTCCTTTATCTGGATGACAAAGCAGTGATAAACTCTTAAATGCACTTCTTACATCTTCTCTCTTATGTTTCACTGTTACTCCTAGTAATTTATATGGGTCTATACAATTCATTTATATACTTATTATATTTTTTTAGTAGATTAACCGAGTATTTGCGAGTGTAACAAATTACAAGTAATTCATTAGTTAGATTAGTGTAAGGGGGGAGCTCGCTCCCCCCCCCATTTATTATATTTTTGGGATATAAAACCACATATATATTGAATGAAAACAAAAACTAAATATATAATTAAAGTGATTTTTTTAAGATATCAATAGATAATTGATTTCTTGATTCATCAGCATATACATATTCTCCGACAAAATTATAATAATTATTATATTCAATGGGAAAATTAGCCGCGTGCGGTTCTATTTTATTAAAAGTTGCGTGAATAATAGAATTATTTTTTATTACTGGATAAATATAAACTTTTAAAAAATTTTGATCATAAAAATGCTTATCATCTTTTATATATTTATCCATAATTATTTTCCAAGATGGAATTTCTGGTATTTTTCTTGTTCCAAACATTCCAGCTTGAATAGTAAAATTGTGATGAGGATGATCACGCATTATATGAAAAATTTTTCCAGAATTTATCCAATCTTTAACTGCTAATTTTTCTCGTAACCAAAAACGACTATCAGTATCTCTTGACATCATAATTTCTACTTGTGGGTCATCTATTGCTTCAAATCTCCACATTCTTGGTTTACATTTATTTATATCTCCATTTTTAAAAATTATTTTTACATTATCAAATTTTTGTAATTCATTAATAATTTCTTGTGGGACTGATTCTTGGTGAATATAAAACCAACATTCAAAATCTGGATAAATATTTTTTGCTTGTTCCGCATTCCTTATTGCTCCTATAGTATAAGTTGGATTATTTCCATATAATGAAAAGCTAATAACTTTTTTACAAATATTATTTATTAATGTACCGGTTACAACACATAAATCATCTTTTCTTATTGATACATATTTAGTATAATCATTATTAAATTTTATATTATGTTCTCTTCCACCAAAATATGCAATAATATTATTATTATCTATAATAGTATAATTACCTTCTCCAAATGCATCCATTTTGCAATTATCTAAAAATTTAATAGTAGAGTCTCCCCAACTATATTTATTTTTTATAATGAATGAAATATCATTTTTTAAATCCATATATAATATAATAAAATATTTTTTAATTATAAATAAAAAATATAAAATATTTTAAGTATATTTTTTAAATATTTAATATTATATATTTAATAGAAATGGAACCAAAATCTTTGCCATTATTTAAAGTTTTTATGAGTAGTGATGTAATTAAACCATTAAATGATGTTATTTTATCAGGTTTTATTACTCAAGGACCAAATGTAGAAAAATTTGAAGATAAATTAAAAGATTATTTTAATAATAAGCACATTTTAACTCTTAATTCAGCAACTTCTGGATTAACTTTGGCATTACGATTATTAATTGATGAAGATAAAGATGATGAATGGCCTGGTTTTAATAAAGAAATAGATTATGTATTATCTCCTGCACTTACTTGTTTTGCAACAAATGCGTCAATTCTTGCAAATAATTGTAGAATTAAATGGTTAGATACTGATAATACAAATGCAAATATATCAATTGAAGATTTAAGAAATAAATTAGACAAAAATACAAAAATTGTATTTTTTGTTCATTGGGGAGGGTATCCAGTTGATATAGATGCAATTAAACAACTTCAAGAAGAACATTATTTAAAATATGGCTACCGCTTCAGAGTTATTGAAGATTGTGCCCATGCATTTGGTGCAACATATAAAGGTAAAAAACTAGGCAATCACGATAATATATGTGTATTTAGTTTACAAGCAATTAAACATTTAACAACTGGTGATGGTGGATTAATTATTCTACCAAATGAAAAAATATATGATAGAGCAAAACTTCTTAGATGGTTTGGAATTGATAGAGATAAACGCAATTATAACAGAAAAGACTTCAGACTAGAAAATGATATTGTTGAGTGGGGTTACAAATTTCACATGAACGACATTAATGCAATAATTGGATTATATAATCTACCACATATTGATGGGTTACTATCTAAAGATAGATATAATAATCAGTATTTATATGAAAACTTAAAAAATATCAGCGACATAACACTGTTTGAAAATAAAGATGATCGCGAAAGTTCATGTTGGTTGTTTACTATGAAAGTCAAACGAAAGAATAATTTTATTGAAAAAATGAAGGAATATGGTATTACAACTAGTCAAGTCCATAATCGTAATGATCTTAATACTTGCGTATCTGAATATACTTGTGAATTACTAAATGTTAATGAATTAGAAAAAGAATTGATTTGCATTCCTGTTGGATGGTGGCTTACTCAATCAGATTTAGATTATATGATTGATAAAATAAAATTAGGATGGTAAAAAAAGTAATAATATAATATTAGTTTAGAACTTGATCAATAATATTATTAAAATTATCAAGTGATTTATCTAAGTTATGCTCAGATATAACTTTATTATACATTCTATCTGCCATTTCAATTAGTCTATTTTTATTTTTTAAAGCATTATCTATTATAGATAATATTTCATCATCTGACATATATTCATTTACTTCTATAATGTTACCATCAAATAAATCTTTATAATTAGAAGGATAACTTCCTAATATTACTGATTTTGATGCAGATATTTCTAAATGTTTATGAAATAATACATCTGCAATTGATGAACATGCAATTGTTAAATAAGATTGATTAATTAACTTAGATAATTCTTCATTTGCTATTTTACCTTCATAACAATCAGTTTCTAGTATTTTTATATTATATTTATGCAAATTATTTTTTAAAATATTTTCTAATTTAAATCGTAGTGGATAAAAATTTATTTTATTTTTTATAATAGTATTATTTATATTTTCATATTTTGATATCCATTTTTGAATCGGAATTAATCCTTCATTTTTATAATTATATCTAAAATCTCTTGTTCCATATAAAAATATATCATATTTTTTAGGTAATTGATAATCTTTATATATATTTATATTAACATATCTTGATGATAAATTTAAAATTTTTTTCATTGGAAATTTAATTTCATATGATTTTTTAATCATATCATTTTTATACCAAAAAATAATCCCATTAACTAATTTTGTATAATTACAATTTCCAGTCCTAGATGAAATATAATATGTATCATCCATAAATAGGTAAACTGGAATATTAAGATTAAAAATAAAATTAAATTTTGTTGTGTTTGGTTGAAATGAATTTATATCAAATACTATAATCATTTCTGGTTTAAATTTATTAATTTTATTTTGAACAACTGTTTTATCTTCATCAGTATAAAATAATTTGATATTATATTTTGAACTTTTAGTTAAATTATTTACAAAATTATGAGGAGTTTTACTTGAAGTATTTTTAAAATAATAATAATCTGCGATAAATACTATATTTTTCATATATAATATATATAAAATTTTTAATTAAAATAAATTTTATCTGAAAATTGTTCATCATTAAATTTATCAATAGTTTTCTACTTTTCTAACCATTCTAAATTATTTAATGTCCATTTCACAGTTTTCTCCAATGAATCCTCAAATTTAAACATTGGAGCCCATCCCATTTCTTTTAACTTAGTCCCATCTAATCCATACCTTAAATCATGCCCTGGGCGAGAACTATGAAAGTCGATCATCTCATATTTCAGTTCTTTTCTAGCAAACTCTGCAATTAATTTAGCCAAATCCAAATTAGAAACCTCTTTTTCACCAGCAATATTATATTTCTCTCCAATTTTACCATTATTTATCAAAAATAATACAGCACTTGCAATGTTTCTCGCATGAATATAAAATCTTGTACCTGATTCTTTTTTATCCGGATATGAATGAATATATACTAATTCATCATTCAATACTTTTTTAATACATAATGGTATGAATTTTTCCACATGTTGTCTCTCTCCAAATGCATTCATTACATTAACAATCATTAATGGTAGTTTATAAGTATTCTCATATGCAATGCAGATATTTTCAGCCGCGGATTTTGATGCAGAATATGGATTTGTTGGACGGTGTCTATCCCATTCTTTATATAGTGTATCACCTAATGCTGGACCAAATACTTCATCTGTGCTGAAATAAAAGAATATCTGTAGATTTCGAAGTGTTCTAGCCCATTCCAATAAATTTACTGTGCTATTTATATTATTTGTAATAACATTTAATGGTTCTTTAATACTATTATCTACATGTGTTTCAGCCGCCATATGAACAATATAATCTACATTGTTGCCAATTTCTCTTTTAATACCTTCTGATAATTCATTACATAAATCAATAGTAAAAATTTTTACTCTTGGCGATTCAATTAATTTATTGTTGCGTAATCTATCTAAGCCCATGCTTGCATAATTTAATTTATCGATAATAATAATATTCCAATCTGTATTCTTATGGACATGTTCAGCAAAATGATGCCCAATAAAACCACAACCTCCTGTTAAAACAATTGTTTTAGACATTATATAATATTAAATATTATATAACTTATTTAATTACTCAATATCCAATAACTTTATTTAGAGCATTGCGTAACAAAAAATAAAGCATCACTTTACTCATTAAAAAGTTTTTAAATTCTAAATAATGGGCTTTCTTATGTGTATATTAAGGTAGATACACACAAGCCCATTAGATGTTATTTAATCTACTACCTTGATTAAACAACAATTTCTTTTTTCTGTCTTGGTTTTCGTTGCTTTACAACTATTATCTTTTCTTTTGATTTCTGTCAATTTCTTTTTGGTTACGTTTTGTATCATAACCTGTCTTAAGTCAAACATGCTAAATATTTTGAAAGCTATTTATTTCATCTAAAATTTTTTCTAATAAATATTACAATAAATCATAAATTTGATAATTTATATCTGAATATTCACTCATAGGACGACAACAATGATAATCAGTATATAATCCATTTTTTATATCATTTTTAACATTATTATTAAAATTAAACTTAATTCTATCTAATCTTTTAAAATTCGTTTCACTTTCTTTTAGACAAATAAAATTATTTGTTTTATTATTCCAATTTATTACATTTTTATATAAAGTAATTTGATCTGTAAACCATCCAGTATTTCCATGCCCTTCTTTAATAGTATTTTTACCATATACATCTTTTATTTCATTAATAATATCCTCTAAAGAATTAATCTTAAAAATTTCTCTCCATATATTTGGTGTAGCTACATTATAACACATTGCAATCTGATTTTCATCAAAACATATATTTTCTCTATAATAAATAAATTTATTATTATCATATGATTTTATATTTTTAGTATAATATGTATTATTCATTGGTAGAATATCCATATCTGTAATTAGTACTCCATTTTTATAATTAAGAATACATGGATATAATAATCTTATATACTGAGATATAAAACTTGTTAATATATTATCAATTGGCTCAAATAAAATAATATTTTCTTTATACAAAAATAAATCTTCTGGAATATTTTTAGAAATAAGTATAATTTTAACATCTACATCTGGATATAATTTATTCCAAGTTTTAATAAATATTGGAACAAAATCTAAATATAATCTATTATCATTAACTGCCGTTAATACACAATCTAATTTCATATAGTTATTATATAAAATTTATTTTATATTAATCTAAAAATAGGTTTTTTTAATCTCATCATCACCAGAAAAAATATAATAGTAAATAGTCCATTCCAATATCCAATATCCATCCTTTTCTCCACCATCCCAACATAAAATGCTAACCCACCCGTATAAATATGCCAAATATTATGTGATATTACATATCCACTATTTTTATATTTCGATTTCCAACTCGTAACACTAAAATAAAAAATTATATATCCCAGCATATCACTCAAAAATAAATAAGCAATAATCTTCTCCCATTCCATCCAAAATATATAATTCGTGAATAAATGTAATTTGAAGAAAAAGGAACAAGTAAAATCCTCCCAAAAATACCTTAATTCGCCATAATAATGATATAAACAACTGTAAATTCCTAATGAAACACTATAGAATGTGTATAATGTATCATCTTTTTCCAGCCCACATATTAATCCCAGAAAACCATAAAAAAAAGCAGCAGTTGCCACAAAAGA
>Ga0315284_10014583_pt1 | contig 11198 bp, 11 predicted proteins | sample YL17G09_16_MG_FD_203696 | JGI IMG/M metagenome (GOLD analysis project Ga0315284, IMG submission 203696) | Sediment microbial communities from Yellowstone Lake, YNP, Wyoming, USA - YL17G09_16 | ecosystem: Environmental > Aquatic > Freshwater > Lake > Sediment | place: USA: Wyoming | collected...
AGGCGAATGCCTTTCGCACCCTCGTGGAGCGCTTCGAAAAACCCGCATACAATTTCTTTCTGCGCCTCACGGGAAATTCCGAAGACGCGGAGGATCTTACCCAGGAGCTCTTTGTCGCGCTCTTCCGCACGGCGCGAAAATATCGTCCCGAGGCGCCGTTCAAGAGCTATTTCTACCGGATCGCCTCGAATATGGCGGCGAGCCACATGAGAAAAAGGAAGATCAGGGCGGCATCCTCCATCGATGCTATGATGGAGGGGGGATTCGATGTGGCATCACAGCGGCACGAGGACGATCCGCAGGCGTCGTACGACGCTCGCCAGATGCGCAGGCGCTACGAAGCGGCTCTCGCGGATCTCCCGCGCGAATGGCGCATCGCCATCGAGCTCAGGGTGGCCCGTGAGCTCTCGTACGAGGAGATCGCCGGGGCGATGGGCAAGAGCGTCGCGGCGGTCGAATCGATTCTCTACCGAGCCCGGGAACGCCTTGCCGGGGAAATGGGCAGGCAGGGCGGCGCGGAGGGAGATACGTAATTCGTTAGGCGACTGCAGCTTTCAGATTATTGTGCGTTTTCTCGACGCTCAGCCGCAAGTTTCAGCGATTTCGAACGTTTTATAGGAGAGGAGGAGCCGGGAATGAATTGTAAAGAGTTCCGTATGATGATATCCCGGGAGCTCGACGGAGTATCCGAGGCGGTCGAGCGGGAACAGCTCGAGCAGCATCTCGCCGCGTGCGCGGGGTGCCGCAGGTTCAAAGAGCTGTCGCTCGCGGGCCTCTCGATGCACCGCTTAGTGAAAGAGGTAAATCCGCCCCCGTCGCTGGTTCCGTCGATACTGGCGGCAGTCGAAGCGCGCCGGGACGCGGAATGGATCCACGGATGGCTCAGGGTCGCAGTCCCTGCCGCTGCGGCGGCCGCCGCCGGCCTCGGCATCTGGGTCGGAGGCCTCATTCATGAGAGCAGCACGCCGAGCAGCACGGGAGATCACACGGACGTTCTCGAGCTCAGATATCTCGACGAGTATCCGCCCGGTTCATTCGGCGATATCCTGATGGCTTCGAATGAGGGAGGTGGAGATGGGCAGAGATAGCCTGAAGATCGCGCTCATTCTGTCTCTCGCCTTCAATCTCGCCGTGGTCGGCGCCTTCGCGTACGGCTATGCCCGGAGGCCCGCGCCCGGGGGCTTCGGTCCGCCGCCCGGACTCGCGCCGGGGGACTCGTTCGGCGGGCGCTGCAGCCTCTTCGCTCGTCAGATCGGAATTCCCCACGAGCGCGCTGTCCGCTTCTCGCATGTGATGGCGGATTCCTCGGAAGGCATGCGGGGTCTGCGGGTGAGCCTGCAGAAGGCGCGCGGGGAGCTTGTCGAGCTCTTCGGCGTCCCCGAGCCCGACGAGAAGGCGATCATGGCGAAAGTCGATGAGATAGCAGCCATCCAGGGGCAGCTGGAGAAGAAGCTCGTTACAAGGCTCCTCGGCGTGAGCTCGACCCTCGAACCGGGGGAGAGGGAGAGATTCATGCGCGAGATACGGTGCCGGTGTATTCCATTGGATCGTTGTGTCCCGAAAGGCCCCAAAGGGGCGAGAAAGGAAAGCGAGGTCGGAAGATGAAGAAGGGTTTCGTTGTCGTTATGGTACTCGCGCTCATGCTGCTTCTCGGCGCCTCGATGATCGCCGCGCAGGAGAAGGCGGCGCCCGCCAAGGAACAAGCATCATGCCACAAAGAGATGAAGCTCACCGACGAGAACAAGGGGAAGGTCGAGGAGCTCAAGATGAATTTCCGCCTGAAGGCGATCGATCTCAAGGCGGAGCAGCAGAAGCTCGGTATCATGCTCAAGAAAGAGATGATGAAGCCCGAGCCGGTCATGCAGGATGTCGAGGGTATCGTGAGGAAGATGTCGGCTGTCCGGGAAAAGCTGCAGCTCGCCCGTATCGAGCACATGCTCGCCATGCGGAAGGTCCTCGGCCCCGATTGGGCGAAGCGCATGGGACCGGGAATGGGCGGGTGCAAGGAAATGATGGGCGACCCCGGTATGGAGTGCGCCGGCGATGAGGAAGACGTGAATATCATGCGCGAATCGATGCCCGGCAAGGGTGAAGGCTGCGGCATGATGGACAAGCGCGTCATTCGGATACGGACCGCTGGTCCGGATTCTAAGCCCTGCTGCTCGATGGAACGGCCCGGCATGGGTGCGATGAAGGGCGGCTGCATGATGATGCAGAAGGGTGGAAAGTGCTCCTCGCACATGTCGGGAAAATGGCACAGCAAGATGTTTCGCCCCAACGGCAGGAAAGGCTGCTGTCCAGGAATGAGCGGCGGTATGATGCACAGGGGCGCCATGGGCGCCGGCGGCTGCATGGGCGAGAAGACCGGCAAGGACGGCTGCAGCATGAGCTGCACGGAAGGGGGAGCCCGGAAAGAGATCAAATGCAAGGTCGAGATTAAGGAGAAAAAGAAGCGCTGATACGTTCTGAAAGCGCGGAAGCGGTGTCGGGGCGGCGGAACGGCCGCCACGAGACCCCCCGGGGGAGGCGAAAGTCTCCCCTTTTTCTTGGTTCGCTAGAGCCGGATCGCCGTCGTGAAATAGAAGAAGGCGCCGCTGTAGTCGATCTCGATCTTCCTGCCCGGCTCGAAGGAGCCCACACCGCCGTATTTGTTGTTGAAGGTTTCTATCGTGAGCCCACGGTAGCCGAGCTGCAAGCCGACTTCGATCGGGTTCAGGAAATTCGAGTGAATCTCCGCGTACGCCTCGAATCCCCGATCCTCTCCCTTGAATTCCGAAAGGCGGCGCTCGATAAACTCGTTCGTGCCGTACACCGATTTTGCGAAGCACTCGTTGGCGCCGACACACAGGTTGAAGATGTTTTCGATCCTGAGGAGCACGGCGATCGCGCCGATGGTGTAGACGTCCGAAGGCGTCCGGTACGAAAGCGAGGAAGATGTTCCTTCGCCATCGGTCTCGCCCCAGAAGCGCTCATAGCCCCCGGTGAGCCCGATCGTATTCAACACCCACACTCTCCCCTCGATGCGGAAGTTCGCGCCGCCCGTAATGCCGTCGAGCTGCATCCTTTCGGCCTGGGCGATGAGGCCGAGATGCCGGTTCAGCTCCTCCATGCTGTAGTAGCCGGCGCCGATTCCGCCGACGGCCGAGAATCCGAGGGGGAAAGCCCCGGCCGGTTGCGGCGGGAGGGAGAGAGTCGCGATAGCGCCGAGGACCACGAGGAATGTTCTTTTCATACCGTCTCCTTGTGCCGTGTAACGATCCGCAGTGCCGATATCATTGCATTCTCCGTTCCAGGTAACCGGCCAACCTCCTGATTCCCTCGACGATGTTCTCGAGCGAGTTCGCATACGATATTCTCAGGTATCCTTCTCCGTGCTCGCCGAAATCGATCCCCGGGGTGACCGCCACGCCCGCCGAATCGAGAATGTCGAAGGCGAGCCGGTACGAATCCGGGTCGATATGGCTCGCATTCACGAAGAAGTAGAACGCTCCCCTCGGCTCGACGGCGAAGGGAAGTCCGAGCTTCGGGAGCGCCTCGCAGAGATACCTGCGCCTCGCATCGTAGCGCTGCCTCATCTCCTCGATTTCCGGATGCTCCTCCGCGAGGGCCGCGACACCCCCCCGCTGCACGAATGAATTCGCGCAGATGAAGAAGTTCTGCTGGAGGATCTGGAGGCGCCGCATGTGCTTCGCGGGGGCGATAATGTAGCCGAGCCTCCAGCCGGTCATCGCGAAGCGCTTCGAGAAGCCGTTGAGGACGAAGGTCTCGTCGGTGAATTCGAGGGCGCTGTGCTCCGTCTCTCCGTAGACGAGCCCGTGGTAGATCTCGTCCGAGACCACGGGAATGCCGAGGCCGCAAATTTCGGCGAGGTTGTCTTTCGGGATGAGCGTGCCCGCGGGGTTCGAAGGGGAGTTGACGATGACGGCGCGCGTCCGGGGGCCGATCGCCCCGCGCACGGCGTCCGGCTTGAGCTGAAAACCTTCCTGCTCCCGCACCGGAATACAGCGCGGCACGCCCCTGAGATACCTGATGAAGTTCGGGTAGCACGGGTAGCACGGGTTCGAGATGATGATCTCATCCCCCGGCTCCTCGATGAGGAGCGAGAGGACGAGGAGCAACGCGGGGGAAGTTCCCATCGTGACCATGACGCGTTCCTCGGAAACGTTCGTCCCGTACTTTCGTGCGTGGTGCCGCGCGACCGCCGCGCGGAGCTCGGCGATACCGCGGCTGTCGGTGTAATGCGTCTCTCCGTTCGCCAGGGCGTCCATCGCGGACCGCACGATGCGCGGCGGCGTCGGAAAGTCGGGTTCCCCGATCTCGAGATGAATGATCGAGCGCCCCGCGCGCTCGAGGGCGAGAGCCTTTTCGAGCACTTCCATGACGATGAACGGCCGCATTTCGCACGAATCATCCATGCGATCACGCATGGCGGATCCGACTGGTTTCCCGGCGGGTTTTCGGCGCGGTTTCATGCGTTGATTTCCACACATCTTTCACCTTCGGCACGTGGTATTCTAAACATATTGCCGTGCCGGAGCCAAGTCAATCACGTCGTTCGGGGTTCTCACCGGGGAGGCGGATCGTGGCGAGGGTCCAATGGCGCCCCGTGATGCCGCAGTCGCGCCGGTGCGAGAAGAAGCGCGCGGGATCGCAGGCGGTGCAGAGCTTCGATGAAAAGATATTCTTGCGCTTGATGCCGTGCGAGGTGAGCTCGCGCATGATAAACGCGGCGAGATCGAGGTGCCAGGCGCCGTGCGCGAACCTTCTGGCCTCCTTCGGGAACCGGAGCGCGTCCTCCCGCGACACCGTGTAGCATTTCCTGCAGATGCCAGGCCCGACGACGGCTACCGCGTAGGTCGTATCGATCCTGAATTTCGTCCGCATGAGGCTGATGGCGCCTCCGACGATATCCCGCTCGGCGCCGCGCCTGCCGACATGCAGGGCGGCGAGCGAGCGCTCCGGCGGGGAGTAGATCACGACCGAGTAGCAGTCGGCGGTGCTGATCGCGAGCGTCAGGCCGCTCTTCGCCGTCGCGAAGCCGTCGAAGCCCTTATAGTATCCCCCCGTCGTCACGACGGCGATCTCGGAGCCGTGAATTTGCCCTGTCCGGGCGAGCCTGCGCGAAGAGATTCCAAGGACTTCGAGCACGATCTTCCTGTTTGCTTTGATATTCCCCGACCGGTCTCCGAGCGTTCCCCCGAGGTTCAGCGATTCGAACGGAGCGCCGCTCACGCCTCCGTCGCGCGTCGTAATGTACACCTCGAGCCCGGGAGCGATCGCCTTGAGCGCCGGGAACGTGCCCAGCGTTAGTCCTGAACGTGTGATCCATTCCATATTTGTTCTATTGACAATCTGCGACCGGATAAGGATAGCTTATCGGGTGATCTTTTCAAGGATTGTCGGAGTCGGTGTATGAAATTTTTCGAAGGATACCGATGCGGCTCGTGCGGTCGCGAGGTTCCCGCGGGCTCCATGGCCGGGGAATGCCCGGCGTGCGCCGGTCCGCTCCTGTGCGTCTACGATACCAGCGCCATTCGAAAAGCCATGGCGGGAAGCGTCGGGGCATCGGCGCCGACGGGCACGGGAGTCTGGCGCTACAGCCGTTTCCTTCCCGATTTTGCCCGGAAGGTCACGCTCGGCGAAGGAAACACGCCGCTCATTCCCGCGGGGCGTCTCGGGGAGTCGATCGGCGCACGCGAGCTCTACGTAAAGGACGAATCATCGAATCCGACGGGCTCCTTCAAGGCTCGCGGCATGGCGGTCGCCGTGTCCCGCCTCGCGGAGCTCGGGATCGTCAGGGCGTACATTCCATCCGCGGGAAACGCGGGCCTCGCGCTCGCCGCATACGGGGCGGCGGCAAACATCCGTTCTCACGTATTTATCCCGTCCGAGACTCCGGAGGGTGTTGCGGAAGAATGCCGTCTCTACGGGGCCGAGGTCACCGTCGTTGCGGGAATACTTCCCGATGCCGCCAAGGCGCTCGACGCGGCGGTCGCGGGGGACCGTTCGGGAGTCGTGAGCACGTTCCGGGAGCCGTGCCGCGTCGAGGGCAAGAAAACGATCGCCTTCGAGCTCGAGGAAGAGATCGAACCCGACTGGATAATCTATCCGACGGGGGGCGGCACGGGGATCGTCGCGTTCTGGAAAGCGTACCGCGAGCTCGAAGCCGCCGGCGCACTGCGGAGGCCTATGCCGCGTCTCGCACTCGTGCAGGCCTCGGGCTGCGCGCCGCTTGTCAGGGCCTTCACCGAGGGGCGGGATACGGCTGCTCCGTGGAAGGATCCCGTCACGATCGCTTCGGGGCTTCGCGTCCCCTCGACGCGGGCCGATAGGCTGATACTGAGGGCGCTGGGCGAGAGCGGCGGAGCCGCCGTTGCGGTTACGGACGAGGAGATCATGGCGGCGGTGAGGGAGATCGCCCGAACGCTCGGAGTCTTCCCGTCCCCCGAAGGCGCGGCGACGTGGGCGGGTCTCAAGCGTCTCGTGCATGAAGAAACGGTGAGCCCCTCCTCGCGGATCGTCATGATCAATACCGCGGGAGGGGCTCGATATCGATTCCTGCTCCGATCCCGGGAACCGTGATCAGCGGGATCGCGTCTTGACCGTCGCCGGCTGGCTCGATGTTTTCGTGCTCGCCGGGGCCGGGGAAGCGCCGCGGCTCACCGTACGGGCCGCCTCTCCGTATCCCCTCGCCGGCGCGGGGTTCGAAGCCCGCTGATAGTTGCGCGCGCCGTGTTCCGTAGAGTAAGCGGAAATGCGTCTCTTGTCGGTGTTCGATCCGCTTCTGTCGTCGCTCTTCGAGCGTTCACGCGTCGATTCCTTCCTGCCGGAATCATGAGATTTGCGCTCGGGAGCGCTTCGTCTGATCACGTCCCGCCCGGAATCTCTGCTTCGTTCGCGCGCCGGATTATCCTTTGCCCGCGGGACCCGGCGGTCATCGCCGGTCCGTCTCGATGCGGGTGTCCGATCGTTGACCGGATTCCGGGTGCGATCGGTTTCGCGCGTCTGTACTCGTATACGGTCGGCGGCGCGATCCACGCCGCGTTTCAAGCGATCGGCGCCGTAGATGACTCTCCGGTCCATTTCACGGTTCCGGACGACGCCACGATCGCTCTGGCGCAGCGGCGTGCGCTGGAGGCTCCCGGCCGTGGCGCGCCGCTCGAGATTGGAACGCTCGAGCCTCCGCGCGACGTCCCGGTTCTTCACCTGGTCGAGGCGGCTCCCCGCGATCGAACGGGTCCGGCGGACATCGGTGGCGGTTCTCGTGTAATCGAGATAGCGCTTCTTGACCGTGCGCCCGCCGTACACGGGTCGATAGCGGTTGTCGCACCGCCCCCAATCGTTATCGCACGCCCACCAGTCACGGTTATATCCCCACCAGGGGTACCGGTAGTGGTACGCCCAGTAATAGGAAGGCGGGTACCACCAGCCGTAGCTCGGCCACCAGGAGTAATTGCCCCAGGACCGGTACCAGTTGAAGTCCCACCAGAACGGGTCCCAATAGAACGGGTCGAATGCGAGCAGGGTAGGGCCGTACTGCGGCCAGAACGGATAGGAGCCGCCATAAGAGATCGAGAGGCGGAGCTGCGTGTCGTTGTCATCGTTCCCCTCGTTGTCGGCATCCCCTTCGTCGAGCCATTGCTCACCGTAGCGATCGGATGTGGAGGCATCCTCCTCGGGTTCTTCCCCGGCGTGCCTGATATCGTAAAGTTGCGGGTACGGATAGCGCGGTTCCTCGTCGTAGGCGATTTTCTCGATGACGATCTCCGGGCATTCCATCGCGTATGGATCGCTCAGCTTCTCCGGACTGTGACATTTCGAGCATAGGTAGCGCGGATACTCCACGTGCCTGTTGATGTAGAAATAGGTGTAGTCCGTCGCGGGCGGGTCGCTCTCGGCACCGCGCACGAGCTCCTCATCGATCATGTTGAAACCGAGGAAAGGATCCATGTCGATGCGGAGACGTTTTTCTTCCGCGAGCCGGTTCCCCTGGGCCAGGAAGTAGAGCTCATCCTCGTTGATCCTGCCCGGCTCAGTGACGGCGACGGCGTGGATGTACTCGACGCCCGTCGTCGCGCCCGTTTCCCAATACTCGTTCTTCCCGGGTGGAGGGAGGAAATGGGTCTTGCGTCCCTCCGAAAGAGCGCTACGGCCGTCCTCCGGGTACAGGAGATGCACGTACCCGTCGGCGTCGATGTTGTAAACGACGACGTAGGCATCCTTCGTCGTCTGGAAGGAAAGCCGTATATCTTTCCCGGGACGGTATACTCCCCCCTTCTCTCCGAGCAGATTGATGCTCACCGCAAAATCCCCCGGGCCCGGACTGCTCGGAACGTAACTGCCCTTCTTGAGATCGACGGCGCTCATCTGCGATGTGAGGAGCGGAATCATCAGGGCGGCAAGAAGGAAGAGAAACGTAAAGCGTTTCATTGCTCTCACTCCTTCTCAGGGGTGGGTTCGTCAGTGCTCGTGTTCGCGCGGGGCTCAAGGCTTTCCTGTTTCAATGAAAGCGCCCATGCTTATTATAATCTCCCTGGGCGCATTTTACAAGCCAAACACTCCTTTCTTTTGCCTTGCCACGCCGTATATTCTACATAAAAGCGCCCGTTGGAGTTTCAGATGTTCGGCAGCGCATCCGGATGAATCAAGCAATGTAACGTTATGGGATTCTTGAGACTATTGCGCTTTAGATATCCTGAAACATGCTTGACCGTCCATCAGTACTATAGTAAGTTGCCCGAAAGTGCTTCCAAAGGAGGATGAATATGGGGCATGAGGGGACGCTCTTTTTCCTGCAGATATCGGGAAAGTTGTCCGACGTGATATTCCACGGCGGAATGGTCGGAAACGGGATCCTTCTTATTCTCACCCTGCTTTCCGTCGTATCCTGGACAATCATGATAGAAAAATTCCGGTTCTTCAGGCGTTCCCGGAGGGAGACCGGACTCTTTCTCGAGCTCTTTGGCTCCGAGCGCTCCTTGAAGGGGCTCCTCGAGCGCGCGGCGACGTTCCCCCTGAGCGCCGAGGCGAAGCTCGTCTCATCCGTTACGGCCGCGCTCGAAACAGGGGAGATCAGGACGCCGTCGGCGCTCGAAAAGCTTCTCGAGGCGGAATCGATCGCGATACTGTCGGCGTGGGAAACTTACATTCAGTTTCTCGCGACGACCGCCTCGATCTCGCCGCTCCTCGGCCTTTTCGGCACGGTATGGGGGATCATGGCCGCCTTTCTGAGCATGGGCGCGCAGGGCTCGGCGAGCCTTTTTGTCGTCGGCCCGGGAATCGCCGTTGCGCTCATCACGACGATCTTCGGGCTCGGCGCCGCGATCCCCGCGGTCGTCGGATACAACTACGTCCAGCGCTCGATCCATGGCAAAGAGGACGAGCTCACCTCGTTTGCGTTGCGCTTCCGGAACCGCATCGTCGAAGGATCGTACGTCGAGCTTCAGAAGGGGACGGCCGGGCTCGCTCAGGGCGGCGATCTCGTCTCTCATTCCTTCGGGACGAAGTGAGGGGGTGGCCGTCATGAGGCGTTCGCGTAGTAAGCCGCTCGCCGAGATCAACATCACGAATCTTGTCGACGTGACCATGGTGCTCCTCATTATCTTCATGCTCACGGCGCCGTTTCTCCAGGCGGGCGTGAAGCTCAGGCTCCCGAAGGCGGAGGCGAAACAGATAGAGGAGCAGGATGGGGTCACCGTCTCGATCGACGAGGACAGCCGTATCTTCATCGACGAGAAAGCGGTCGACTGGAACGATTTTTCCGCGGAGTTCCGCAGGGCGATCGAGGCGACGGCACCGCGCGTGTTCCTGCGCGTCGACAAGAACGTTCGGTACGAAACGGTGGTCAGGGTGATCGCGCGGATCAAGATGCTCGGCATCGAGGATCTCGGTCTCATCGCGGAACAGGAAGAAAAGAAGAAATGATGGGGCGGTCTGGATCGGGATGAAGTCTTCCCTCGGCATTTCGGTGTGCGCGCACGTCGTCATCGTCGGCGCTCTCATTTTTCTCTTCAAGGCGGTTCCCGAGATGCGCCTTCCCGAGGGCGTCTACTCGGTGAAAATCCTCCAGCCGTTCAGGGGTTCAATGCGCGCCGGCGAGACGAAGGCCGACGAGACCAAACAGGAAGCGGCGAAGGTCGAGGAGCCCAAGGTGCCTCCGAAGAAAGAGGAGCCGAAGGTTCCCGTCCCGAAGAAAAGCGACGCGAAGAAGCAGGGGGAGGCGAAGAAGGAGCCGCCCGCGGAGAGCGCCGCGGAAAAGCCGCTCGGCGTTTCGGTCGGGATCGGGACCGCCGACGGAACGGGCATCGCCGTCGATGCGGCGAATTTCCCCTTTTCCTACTTCCTCGCCGCGATCGAACGCAAGGTTTCGGAGAACTGGTTCTCGGCGGTCGCCGAGAACGCCGCCGGGCTCACCTGCGTCGTCTACTTCGCGTTGATGCGAGACGGCGGCGTGTCCGACGTGCGCCTCGAGACGAGCTCCGGCAACGCCTACTTCGACCGGGCCGCCACGCGGGCGGTGAAGAGCGCGGCGCCTTTTCCGCCGCTCCCGAAGGCGTTCACCGATGCGTATCTCGGCATCCATTTCACCTTTATCCAGAAGGAATGAGTACAGTATGCGCCGTATCTGTGCCGTGCTCGCGATGCTTCTCTCCGCCGCGCCGGCGGCGCTCGCCCAGACCGATATCTATCTGAGAACGGTACGCTCGGGGCGGGGGAAGGTCCCTATCGTGGTCAGTGAGATCGAGCCCGCATCCCAGCGAGAGCGCCCCCCCGCGCTCTCCATGACCGGCGTTATCCGGAACGATCTCGACTACTCCGACCTTTTTCAGACGCTGAGGCCTGCCGGAGTGGGTGACTCTGAGGACAGGGAACGGGCGGCGGGCGCGCTCTTCGAGGGAAAGCTCTCCTCGGAAGGGGGTTCCTATATCCTCGATGCGAGGCTCCTCGATTTTTCGAGCAAAGAGACGATCTTCAGCAAGCGCTACCGGTTCGGCAGCGACGCGACGCGGCTCGTGGCCCATCGCGTAAGCGACGAGATCGTATACTTCCTCATCGGCGAGCGGGGCATCGCGACGACGCGCATGCTCTTCCGGCGTTCGCAGGGGGGCTCCAAAGACCTCTGGCTCGTCGACTACGATGGTTTCGGCGCGCGGCGGATCACGACGGATGAGATCGTCGTTTCCCCTCTCTGGCTCAAC
>Ga0315284_10014584_pt1 | contig 11197 bp, 6 predicted proteins | sample YL17G09_16_MG_FD_203696 | JGI IMG/M metagenome (GOLD analysis project Ga0315284, IMG submission 203696) | Sediment microbial communities from Yellowstone Lake, YNP, Wyoming, USA - YL17G09_16 | ecosystem: Environmental > Aquatic > Freshwater > Lake > Sediment | place: USA: Wyoming | collected...
GAAGTATACGCACGTCGACCCGGGAATCGGCTATCCATTTGCCGAGAAGCTCGTGCCCGGCGGCTACTCGAGCCTGCGTCCGTGCATCGCGGCCAACGACCCCGACGTCGTGTCTCATCCCTTCCCTCTCATCGCCTGGCAGGACGAGCGCGTGGGCGGAGGGGAGATCGATATATACGCCATAGGTCTCGACACCGACGGAGATCCCACCCATCCCAATCTCGTCGCCACGGCGCTGAATCCGGCCACGGAGCCAGGCTTGGCGGGAAGCGGCTGGAACTCCTTCTTCGTCAAGGTCAAGAACACCGGCACGTGCCAGGCTGACAGCTTCTGGACGACGATATTCCCGAATCAGGTGCAGCAGCCGCATGTTGGAGACGAGCCGCCCGGGACGGTTCATTCGGTTCACTGCGGACCACTTGCCGCGGGGGATTCGGTGGTGGTCGACGTCCAGATAACCGCGCCCATGACAGGCCAGACCTGGTCGATGTGGGCCTTCGCGGACTACCGGGGGGACGTGGAGGAGTTCGGTGAGGAGAGCGACAATACCTTCGGGCCGAGGAGCTACCAGTGGCGCGCCCTCGCGAACCTCGAGATCACGCGGGTCGTCGTGGGGAACCCGAAGCCATATCCGATGGAGTTCGTTTCGACGACCGTGACGGTCAAGAATACGGGCACCGCCGCGGCGAGCCCCGTGTGGATCGATTATTTCTACAACAGCGCATCCCCACCGCCCGCAGGTTCTCACGGTGACCAGCGGCACGTGGTGTTCAGCCTGTCGCCGGGCGATTCGATCGTCTGGACGACTTCCCCGACAACGAGCACCGAGTTCATGCGGTGTTCGAGCTATTTCCGGGTCGATACCGACAATATCATAGAGGAGGAAAACGAAGCCGATAACCTGAGCGGCCCGCATTACATTGACTGGCAGATTCCGCCCGAGGACGGCTGGCCGAGGGTCGCGGGCGCGAACTTCCATTCCTCCCCGGCTATCGCAAGTCTCGACGGCGACCCGACGACCCTCGAGGTCGTGATCGGCTGCGACGACGGGAAGCTCTACGCGTTCAAACCGGGCGGCGGGAACGTTCCCGGCTGGCCCGTCACCCTCGGAGACTCGATCAAGTCCTCTCCGGCGGTCGGCGATATCGCGGGGGACTACCACAACGAAGTCGTCGTCGGCTGCAGGGACGGGAAGCTCTATGCGTACGACTACACGGGCGCGAAACTCTGGGAGTACGCGGCGGCGGGCCCCGTCAACACGACGCCGGTTCTCGCCGAGCTCGACACCGACGACAAGCTCGAGATCGTTTTCAGCTCCGGGGGGAGCCTCTACGCCCTCGAGGGGAACGGTTCGGCGCATGCGGGCTCCTGGCCCTATTCCGCCGGCCCCGGGGGCATATTCACCTCTCCGGCTGTCGGCAACGTGGACGGCGCCGGCAGCCTCGAGATAGCGGTCATCGCGCACGGCTATACGAAGCCGGTGCAGTCGAAGGTCTTCCTCCTCAAGCCGAACGGCACGCTCTACAGCGGCTCGTGGCCGGCCGTGATCGATACCGTCGTCGTGGCCGATCCGGTCCTCGGCGACGTCGTGAGCCCCGACACCGATCTCGAGATCGTCTCGGGGGGTCTGAACGGCAAGGTTTACGTGTGGAACAAAAACGCGGCGCTCTGGCCGTCGCCCCCGAGAGTGAGCGGCGCGATAGAGACGTCGCCCGCCCTCCACCATCTCGACAGGGACGATCAGCTCGAGATCGTCGTGACGTCGCGCGAATACATGAGCCCGATGCCCCCGCACTGGGACGGCTTCGTGACGGGCGTAGACAACACGGGGAGCGTTCTGTGGACGAGAAGCCCCGGCGACTGGTCCTTCAGCTCGGTCGCGATGCCTCCGGCCATTATCGCGGGGCGAACCGTTGGGGATATCATTGTGGGCAGCCCCGAGCATTACCTGCAAGGGTATAACAATACCGGCGATCCGAACTACGGCTTCCCGCTGGATGCCCGCAAGGCCATCTTCACCTCCGCCGCGGTCGGGAACATCGACGACGACGCCTGGCTCGAGCTCGTCGTGGCGGGGGGCGATTCGATCCGCGTGTGGGAGCTCTGCTCGACGAGGTATCCTCTCGCCAATCTCTGGTGGCCGATGTTCAGGCATGACCGCGCGCGCACCGGCTGCTACGGCTTCGACGTGCCGACGGGCGTCGACGACGGAGAGACCGCCGCGCCCAGCGCGAACGCCATTCGCGCGATCTATCCGAATCCCTTCAACCCGACGGCGCGGATCGCGTTCGACGTGAACGCGAGATCGCGCGTGGAGCTCGCGATCTACGACGTCTCGGGTCGCAGGGTCGCCGTGCTCGTCGACCGGGAGCTCGAAGCGGGCCGCTATGAAAGCGTCTGGAACGGCCGCGACCGCGAAGGCCGGACGGCCTCGTCGGGAGTCTATTTCTGCAGGCTCGATGCGGCGGGAGGCACGGAAACGAGGAAGCTCGTCCTGATCCGCTAGAGAACGCGCGGGCGGCAGCGACACGACCGTCGCTGCCGCCCGTCGCCCCTCGAGAAATGCCTGCCGATGCCGCGCCCGACCATCCCTCGTGAGACCGGCGCGGGCATCTTGACAGGGGTTCGAAATTCCCATAGAATCCGCCGACTTGTGCCATCCGCTTTTCACAATTTACCCGAGGAGCCTTCCCATGATGCGATTCCGCGCCCTCTGTCTCGCCGCCCTGATTCTGCTCGTTGCTCTGCCGCTCGCCGCCCAGCCGGAGACGCGACTTCTCCGTTTCCCCGCGGTTCACGGCAACCAGATCGTCTTTACCTACGCGGGGGATCTCTACACCGTCCCCGCGTCGGGGGGCGTGGCCCGGCGGCTCACGAGCGACGCGGGCTATGAAATGTTCGCCCGTTTCTCGGCCGACGGAACGACGATCGCCTTCACGGGACAATACGACGGGAACACCGAGGTCTACGTCATGCCCGCGTCGGGCGGTGTCCCGCGCCGCGTCACATACACCGCCACGCTCGGGCGGGACGACGTCTCCGACCGGATGGGGCCGAACAACATCGTGATGACGTGGAAGGACAACGCTCACATCATCTACCGCTCACGGCGGATAGAGTGGAACGCTTTCAAGGGGCAGCTCTTCGAGGTGCCGGTCGCGGGGGGTCTCTCGACGCAGCTTCCTCTCCCCCGCGGCGCCTGGTGCTCGTTCTCGCCGGACGGGCGAGAGATGGCGTACAACCGCGCTTTCCGCGAGTTCCGCACCTGGAAGCGCTACCGCGGCGGGCAGGCCGACGACATCTGGCTGTACGATTTCGCGGCCAAGACGACAACCAACATCACCGACAATCCGGCCCAGGACGTCTTCCCGATGTGGACCGGGAACAAGATCTATTTCCTCTCCGACCGGGACGAGAACAAGAGAATGAACCTCTACGTCTACGATCTCGGTACGCGCGAGACCCGGAAGCTGACCGGCTTCACCGACTTCGACATCAAGTTCCCGTCGCTCGGCGACAACGCGATCGTCTTCGAGAACGGCGGATACATCTACCGCTTCGATCTCGCCTCCGCCGAGGCGCAGAAGCTCGCCATAGCGATCGAAGAAGATTTCGCCTCGGGCCGCGGCGGGCTCCGCGACGTCTCGAAGGAGGTCACCAATTTCGAGATCGCCCCCGACGGCAACCGCGCCCTCTTCGGGGCCCGCGGGGACGTATTCACCGTGCCGGCGAAATACGGTAACACGAGGAACCTGACCCGCACCCCCGGCGTCCATGAACGGAACGCGAAATGGTCCCCCGACGGGAGATGGATCGCCTGTGTATCGGAGGCCTCGGGGGAGGACGAGCTCTGGATCATAGCGCAAGACGGAAGCGCCCCCGCGAAGCGGATCACGAAAAACGGGGACACGTACAAGTACGAGCCCCTGTGGTCTCCCGACAGCAAGATGCTTCTATGGTCGGACAAGAAACAGCGTCTGCAGTACGTGGAGGTGGAGACGGGGGAAATCACCGTTGTCGTCAAAGCGACCCAGTGGGAAATGCACGACTACTGCTGGTCCCCCGACAGCAAGTGGATCGCGTACGCGAAACCCGAAGAGGAGCGGATGACGACGATCCAGCTCTACGGAGTCGAAGGTAAGCAAACCACTGAAGTGACCGACGGTTGGTTCGATTCGGACGGACCGGCCTTCAGCTCCGACGGCAAGTACCTGTTCTTCGTCTCGGACCGTAGCTTCACTCCGACCTACGGGCAGCTCGAATTTAATCACATCTACCGCGACCTCGCGGGAATCTACCTCGTCACCCTCGCGAGCGAGACGAAATCGCCCTTCGAGCCGAAGAGCGACGAGGTGAAGGTGAACGAGGCGGGGAAAGAGCCCGAGAAGGGGAAATCGGACAAGAAGAAGGATGCCGAGAAGAAAGACGGTGACAAGAAGGAGCCGGAGAAAAAGGTCGTCGTCAAGGTCGATGCCGACGGAATCCAGTCGAGGATAGCCGTCCTTCCCATTACTCCCTCGGCCTACCGGAATCTCCAGTCCGTCGGCGACAAGCTCTACTACACCCGCAGCGGGAGCAAGGACGAAAAGCCGAAGCTCTTTCTCTATGAGCTTGACAAGCAGAAGGAAACCGAGCTCGGAGAGTTCAACGGGTTCGAGATATCGGCGGACGGCAAGAAAATGCTCGTGCGGCCGACGGACGGATACGCCATTATCGATCTCCCCACCGCGAAGCTCGAGATCAAGGATCGCCTGAGTCTGGCGGATATGAAGGTCAACCTCGACCGGCGCGCGGAGTGGGACCAGATCTACCGCGAATGCTGGCGGCAGATGCGCGACTTCATGTTCGACCCCCATCTCCACGGGGTCGACTGGGAAGGGGTTCAGAAGAAATACGAGCCGCTACTCGCGTTCGTGAACCACCGGACCGACCTCACGTACATCATCGGCGAGATGATCGGCGAGCTCAGCATCGGCCACGCGTATGTCGGGGGCGGCGACTACCCCAAGCCCGAGCGCATAGCCACGGGACTTCTCGGAGCCGTGATCGAGCGCGACCCCGCCTCCGGGTATTACCGGATCACCGAAATACTGAAGGGACAGAACTGGGACAAGAGCCTCCGGTCCCCGCTCACGGAAATCGGGGTGACGGTCAAGGAGGGGGACTACATCCTGGCGGTGAACGGAACGCCGACCAACACCCTTCCCGACCTGTACGAGGCGCTCGTCGGAACCGTGGACAAGCAGGTTACGCTTCGTGTCAACGCGGCGCCGAAGAACGAAGGGAGCCGCGAGACGGTCGTGGTCCCGATCGGCGACGAGGGGGAGCTCTACTATTTCCGCTGGGTTCAAGGCAATATCGAGAAGGTCGGGAAGGCGACGAACGGGAAGGTCGGCTACGTGCACATACCGGACATGGGTGCCGCGGGACTCAACGCGTTCGTGAAGTACTATTACCCGCAGCTCCGCAAGGAGGCCTTGATCGTCGACGTCCGGGGTAACGGCGGGGGGAGCGTATCGCCGCAGATCATCGAGCGGCTGCGGCGCGAGGTCGCTATGATCGACATCGCGCGAAACGGTGCGCCGGCCCCCGATCCGGGGGGCATGGTCATGGGGCCCAAAGTGCTCTTGATCGACGAGTTCTCGGCCTCCGACGGCGACATCGTCGCCTACCGGTTCAAGAAGTACAAGATGGGTCCGGTCATCGGAAAGCGCACGTGGGGTGGGGTCGTCGGCATCCGGGGGTCGCTCCCGCTCCTGGACGGCGGGTTCCTGAACCGGCCCGAGTTCTCCCGGTACGACCTCGAGGGGAAAGAGTGGATCATGGAGGGGAAAGGGGTCGAGCCCGACATCATGGTCGACAACGACCCGGCAAGGGAGTTCGCCGGCATCGACGACCAGCTCGACAAGGGGATCGCGGAGATTCAGGCGCTCATGAGGAAGAACCCGGTCGTGATTCCGCCGCCTCCGCCCTATCCGGACAAGAGCAAGTGAGCGGCGCTGAGTACTAGAAGAGATCGCTCGGCGCGTAGTACCATTGCTGCTCGAGCGCCGTGCCGGCCAACGTGTCCTGCGCCGCGGGGGAGGTGCCCTTCGGACTTCCCTCCCGGCGAGAGAGCTTCTGCCCGCCGACGAACGAAAGCCCCGAGGCGACGACAATAAGGGCAGCGGCTACGTAGAGCGGCACGGATCTTCGCCAGAGCCGCTCCGCGCCGGCGGCCGTCCGACCGCGGCCGAAGCGCTCCGCGTATTTCGAGAGCACCGCTCGCTTCACCCTTGGGGCCGGGTCGCTCCGGAACCGTTTCAGCAGCTCCTCGATGTTCGGCTTCGTGTTCATGGTCACTCCTTTTTCGATTCCGGGCTTGCCACGCCCAGCCGCTCCCTCAGGCTCGCGACGGCGTTGTGCATCCGGCTTCGTGCCGTTCCGTCGGGAATCCCGAGGATATCGCCGATTTCACCGTACGGAAGATCCGCGCCGATCCTCAGGAACACGACTTCGCGCAATTCCTCGGACAGGGAGGCAACGAGGCGGAGAAGCCTGGTCCCGATGATGTCGTCGGGGCAATCAGCAGATACATTTCCCGGCGGGCACATCGAGTCGAGCTCGGACGGATCAACGGGGATCTCCCTCGCGCGGCTGCGCACATGATTCCTCCCCGTGTTGAGGGCGACGGTGTACAGCCAGTTTGGAAACGGTCGCTCCGGCACGTACGACGCGAATCCATCGATGACCTTGAAGAAGACGTCCTGCACGAGGTCGTCGAGGACATCGGCATCTGTTCCTGCGAACGAGGCCAGCGCGCGGGCCACGCCGGGGGCATGGCGGTCGTATATCTCCTCGAACGCGTCCGCATTTCCGTCTCGCGCGAGAAGGGCGAGCTCCGTGTCGCTCAGCTTTGTTATCTTTTTCCGCACTTCTTCAGAAGCGCCTTCACATGCGCTTCGGTGCTGAGATTGTGGAATTCGGCGATCGCGGCCGCCCGGCCGAGAAGCCTGCATTTCGAATCGGCGCTCACCCCGTCCCGCTCCGCCAGCCTTAGCATACTATGAACGTAATTGACCATCACGTACGAGAGGTCCGTGAGGTCCCACGCGAAATCCCAATCAGTCGCGGAATCGAGACGGTATCGATCGAGAACGAGACGCGCGGCTTCCTCTGCGCTGATCCCCTTTCCGGCGACCCGCCACGATAGGCCTTCTTCGATGGCGGGATCGGGCTTCAGGCCGAGCTCCTCTATGTTGACGGTCACGGCAATGCAAACAGGGACCTTGGAGTCTTTGATCCATTGCTCGATCAATGCGCGGGGATCTTCAGCGGCGGTCGCCGTCTTTGGCTGTCCGGCCGATTTCAGATACTCATGCCTTTTGCGGAGGGCATCGACGTACTCCGGCACTCTCAAGAGATGCCAATTGATTACAACGACGTCGGGCCTGAAGTCCATCCCGGCCTGCAGGGCCAAAGGAGAAAAGGTGTCGTTATCTCCGTTCGTAATGAGAACCGCGCCGTCGGGCAGCCCGACGAGCATATTGTACGCAAAATCCTGGAGGGGGCGGGAGATGATTTTCCTATCGAACACTGTCTTGAGCGTCGCCGCCGCTTTATCGAGCTCTCCGCTCCGCAGGTAGAGGACGGCGAGCGTTATCAGCGCCTCCCCGTTGTCGGGGTCGATCGCTCTCGATCGCTCGAGGAGCTTCAGCGCCTCGTTGCCCCCGCCGTCGTACACAATGATACACTCGGCATAGAAGCTGAGTGCCTTCGGATTGTCCGGCTCCAGTTCGACGGCGCGCTTACCCGCTCGCTTCGCCGCTTCCAGCTCGCCGCTGTACCGCTGGGCCCTGCCGAGATTGACCAGGGCATCGGCCGACTCCCCGTGCTTCTCGATGTACTCCCGCCACTGATTTGCGAGAGCGACGTAGGAAGCCTTATCCAGCGCCCGATCGCGCAGCCTCGGAACGGATTGGGGTTGGGATAGGGCGTTTGTCGCGACGCATGCGGCGAGAAGCAAGCAGCCGCCGACGACTCGCGGCAGTCCACCGATCCTCATGGTATCCTCCTTCGTGTCCAAGGTTTCATCTGCACTGAGCGGTGCAGAAACCGGCCGCTTCACCTCTAGAACACGCCAGGGGCGAGAAACGTTCACGGTCATTTTTGCCCTTTCCTCCATGGATTGCCTTCATGTACAATCCACCGCCAAGGGCAAAGGAGGTATTGTCTCGCTTCCAGGGATCGACGAGCCGGTTCAAGGTAAACAAGCATACCCCTGCAAACAACCAGAAGAAGGGAGAGTCGACAATGAACGTCAAGCTTTCTAACGGCAAAGTGCTTCCTGTGGAGATGCATAAGGTCAGGATTGTGCAGAAGACATATCTGGTGCCGGCCGAGCGGCGGGTCAAGGCCATGACGGAAGCCGGCTATAACACGTTCCTGCTCCGGACCAGAGACGTCTTTCTCGATATGCTCACCGATAGTGGAACCAATGCGATGAGCGACAACCAGCTCGGGGCGATGATGGTTTCGGATGATGCATATGCCGGGAGCGAGAGCTTCTACAAGCTCGCCGACGCCGTAAAAGATGTATTGGGATTCAGCCAGACGATGCCCGTGCATCAGGGGCGGGCGGCCGAGCATCTATTGGCCAAGGTCTTCGTTAAGCCCGGCGACGTCGTCTTGATGAACTATCACTTCACGACGACCAAGGCTCACTTCGAGCTCGCAGGCGCGACCGTTCTGGAGATATACACCGATGACATGATGAACACGCAGAGCACCAAGCCCTTCAAGGGCAACCTGGACCTGAAAAGATTCTCAGATTGCATAAAGAAATATGGCGTCAAGAAGATTCCTTTCGTGAGAATGGAAGCGACCACCAACCTCGTGGGCGGGCAGCCGTTTTCCCTGAAAAATCTCCGCGAAGTGAAGGAAATGGCAGCGGCGAATAATATTCCCCTGGTATTCGACGGCAGCCTGATCTCGGAGAACGCCTACTTCATCAAGCAGCGGGAAGAAGGATACGCGGACAAGTCCATTCAGGACATCATTCGAGAGATGATGAAATACGTGGATATCTTCTACATGTCCGCGCGCAAGAGCACTTCCGTGCGGGGCGGCATGATCTGCACCAACAGCAAGGAGGTCTACGACCGGCTGCTCGACTGGCTCCCCGTGTACGAGGGGTTCTCCACGTACGGCGGTATGTCGACCAAGGAGATCGAGGCCATGGCCGTGGGCCTGAGAGAGATGACCGATATCAACGTCGCCGGTATCTCACCGGAGTTCATCCAGTACTTCGTCGCGAGACTGATGGAGAATGACGTGCCCGTGGTTACCCCTGCGGGCGGGCTGGCGGCTCATCTCGACGCCAAACGCTTCGTGTCTCATATACCGCAGAGCCAGTATCAAGCCGGTGCGCTCGCCGCGGCGGTCTACATCGCTTCCGGAGTGAGAAGCATGGAACGCGGCACCATTTCGATGGACCGGGACGCGAAGGGTAACGACGTATACGCCGACCTGGAGCTCGCACGGCTCGCGATACCGCGCCGCGTCTATACGTTATCGCAGATCGAATACGCCATTGACCGGATCAGCTGGTTGTATCAGCATCGCAATCTGATCAACGGGCTGAGATTCATTTCGGAGCCGAAGGTCCTGAGATTCTTCTTCGGGAGACTGGAGCCGTTGGAGAACTGGGGTGAGAAGCTCGCGAAGGCCTTCGTGGCCGATTTCGGCTCGAATTGCTAGCGCGAGAGCGGAACGAAGCGGCAATCCGGGGCGGGGTGCGAAGCTCGCTATTTGATCGCCCGGCCTTCTAGGAACGCTTTCTTGTTGATCTCTCCCGTCCCTTTGGGCGCCATCCGCTCGACCACCTGGAGCCACTTCGACTCCTCGAGATCGATCTCTTGCGACAGCACGCCGACGAGAATCGTGTTCACGAGACGCGCGTTGCCGAGCTTCTTGGCGATATCGTAAGCTTGGATGACCTTGGTCTTGGGCGCGCGGGCCCTGATCTTGCCCTCGACGTCTTCGGGATACGAGAACTTGCCCGTCGTCGTGATGGGCGGGATCACCTTCTGGTCGCTTGCGATGAGCGTGCCGCCGGGCTTCAGGTAGTGCACCCAGCGCAGCGCCTCGGCGATTTCGAACGCGAGGATGACATCCGCCTCGCCGAGCGGAATGAGCGGCGAATAGACCTTTTTCCCGAAGCGCACGTGGCTCGTCACGACCCCGCCGCGCTGCGACATCCCGTGGACCTCGCTCTTCTTCGCGTCGAGCCCGAGGAGCTTCGCGACCTCGCAGAGGATCTCGCTCGCGAGCAGCACCCCCTGCCCCCCCACACCCACGATCAAAATATTCGTCGTGCCGTTCTTCATGTCATCCCTTCCTTACGCTTTCTTGATTTCCTCGATAGCCTCTTCGGGGCAGACCTGCTCGCAGAGCGTGCACCCGGTGCACAGCTCGACGTCGATCTGCGATTTCGGCCGCCCCTTCTCATTTTTCTCTGGAGAGAACGAGATCGCGGGGCAGCCGATCCTGAAGCAGGCGCCGCACGCCGTGCACTTTTCGAGCACGACGTAGAGGGGCTTCCCTTTGACCTTCGTCGGGAAGAGCATGCACGGCCTCGTCGTGATCACGACCGACGGCGCGTCGCGCTCTATCTCTTCCTTGAGGACGCTGAGCGTCTCTTCGAGGTTGTACGGATCTATCGTCCGCACGTGTTCGACCCCGAGCGCCTTGCAGAGCTGAACGAGGTCGATGGCGGAGGTCTTCTCTCCCATGAGCGTGCGCGATGTGCCCGGGTGATCCTGTCCACCGGTCATGGCCGTGGTCCTGTTGTCGACGATGATCGTCACCTGAGTGCCCCTGTTGTAGACGACGTTTGCCAGCGCGGTGATGCCGCTGTGGAGAAACGTGCTGTCGCCGAGGAGCGCCACCGTTTTCTTCTTCGTCTTTTTCGCCTTCTCGACGCCGAAGGCGTGGCTCACCGAAGCCCCCATGCAGTGGCAGGTGTCGAGTGTCTCGAGCGGCGGAAGCGCGGCGAGCGCATAGCAGCCGATATCGCTCATGGCGAATACGCCGAGCTTCTTGAGCGCTATCATGACGCCGCGGTGCGAGCAGCCCGGGCAGAGAACGGGAGGTCGCGGGAGGACGCTCTCCTCCGCCTGCTTCTCTATCGCCGCGCTCTTCGGGAGCACGCCCGCCT
>Ga0315284_10014585_pt1 | contig 11195 bp, 9 predicted proteins | sample YL17G09_16_MG_FD_203696 | JGI IMG/M metagenome (GOLD analysis project Ga0315284, IMG submission 203696) | Sediment microbial communities from Yellowstone Lake, YNP, Wyoming, USA - YL17G09_16 | ecosystem: Environmental > Aquatic > Freshwater > Lake > Sediment | place: USA: Wyoming | collected...
CTTCGTCGAAACCGGCCCGTACACGTACACCAACCTGCTCAAGATTGTGCTGTCTCGATCCGCCCGGTCCGCTCGACTAACCACGCACTTCGATCTCGATTTTCCGAAGCGTCCTCAGACCGAGGAAAGGGGATTCCGGGGACACACACCTCAATTCTCCGCAGGGGTTGCAGGCGCGAGCCTCCACGCCTGAGGCGCGCAAGCGTCGCGCGCGCCTGAGGCGCACAAGCTGCGCCCTATGGAGCCCAAGGGGCGGCTGACAAGTCGACAGTGGACAGAAAGCACCCCTCGACTGGGCTCTGGGCAGGGAGGACAGAGGACAGAGATGATAGGGCGATTCGCGAATCGCCCCTACAATTCAGGGGGGCGGCTCGATCATCGCGACATACGCTTCGGCGGCGGCGAGATTCCGTTCGGCTTCGCTCCCCTCGGCTCCGCTCGGGGCAGGCAGGACAAGCCTTCGACTTCGCCCCGACAGGTCCCGCCCTGCGCGCCGCGCGCGGAGTTTACCCCTTCGTTTCACTCAGGGCAGGCTCTGAGCGAAGCGAACGGGCTCCTAGGAAATTCCAGACGGATGTTCGCCACGGGAGCGAGATTCCCTCCAGAGGCGGGCAAGCCTCTCTCGCTGGGCTCGATCGGAATGACAGTGCGTTGGGCTGGTGCTCGCTCGAGTGCCTTGCAGTGTCGGCGTCAGTCGGCGTTCGTCGGCGGTTGCTGCGCTTCCCTCGTGAAATGCCGCCGCCCCGCGGGGTAACTGGCTCAGAATGACATGATCGGCGGCGGGTTACAGCAGCCGTTCGATCGCTTCGTCGTCGCTGGCGGCGACCTGCGCCCCCGCCGCGATGATCTCTCGCTGCAGCGCCGCCGCGCGCCCGCTCGTGAAGTCGCGCTCCTCGATAGGCGGGGTGCTGATGACGATGACGCGCTTGCCCGCGCGCGCGGCCGCGAGCGCCGCCTCCAGGTTCGCCAGGTTGCCGGCGCCGACCGGGATCGGCGTCAGGACGACGGCCTGCGCCGCCTCGATGAGCCGCATATTTTCCTGCTGCGCTTCGTCCGATATGGGGCTGAACGGCGCCTCCTCCGCGCGCGGCAGTGATAACCGCTCGGCCGCCTGCTGATCCGAATCCTCGACATTGAGCACGCCGGCGGACACGCGAAATCCGCGCGCCGCGAGCCGTTCCATCAGCTCGGCGCCGGTCCCTGCGCCGCAGATGACGTGCACCGCCATGCCCTCGCGCCGGACCTCGACCGGAAGCCGCGACAGCAGCGTGAAGTAGGGGCGACCGGTGACGGGGTGGCGCTTGACCGTGACCTCGGTGCCGTACGCCTGGCGCACGTGCTGCGCGGTGATGACGTCGTGCGCCGAGCCCTGTGCGACCAGCCGTCCGTCATGCATCAGGAGCATGCGCCCGCAGTACTGCGCCGCGAGGTTGAGGTCGTGCATCACGACCACCACCGCCACCTGCTGCTCGCGGTTGAGGGTGCGCACCAGGTCGAGCACCTCGATTTGGTGGTTGATGTCGAGGTGCGCGGTCGGCTCGTCGAGGATGAGCAGCTCGGGCTCCTGGGCCAGGGCGCGCGCGATGGCGACGCGCTGGCGCTCGCCGCCCGAGGTCTCGGTCACGGGACGCTGCGCGAGGGACGCGATCCCGGTGAGGCGCATGGCGCGTTCGGCCGCGGCGTAGTCGCGCGCCCCTTCGAGGGCGAAGCGCCCCATCCGCGGCGAGCGTCCCATGAGGACGATCTCGAGCACCGAGTAGTCGAAGTGGTATCTCGAATCCTGGGGCACGACCGAGACGCGCCGCGCCACCTCGACGCTGGTCATGGCGAAGACGTCGCGCCCGTCCAGCAGCGCCTGGCCCGCGCGCGGCCGCAGGACGCGGCTCATCACGCGCACGACGGTTGACTTGCCCGAGCCGTTGGGGCCGACGAGGCCGAGGAACTCCCCGTCGGCGATCGCGAACGACATGCCGCTGATGACCGGCGCGCCGTCATAGCCGGCGCTCACATCTCGCAGTTCAAGACGCATGGTTTGAATAGGGTGTGACCTCAGAAAGTGGGGATCGAGCTACTGGATGTGGGACAGAGCCTGCCCTGAGCCCGTCGAAGGGCGCCCTCGCCTGTCAACCGGCGCCGCGCGCGGCGCCGACACAGCCGGGGCGGCTGTGCCACATGAAGAACGTCCCCCGCCATCCCCACTGGGAAATGTCATACCCTTTGAATAGCAGCCTTCCCCTGGCGCGTCAGGAATCCTCTCGGGCTTCACCCGTACCTGCCGAATTCCCGGTATGCCTGGAACAGGGCGTCAACGTTGTCCAAGGGCGTGTCGGCCTGGATGTTGTGGGCGGTGCAGAAGATGAAGCCGCCGCCGGGGCCGAGGCTTTCGAAGCGCTCGCGCACTTCATTGCGCACGTCGTCGGGCGTGCCGAAGGGGAGCGTCCGCTGAATCGAGATCGACCCGTGGAAGCTGAGGCGATCGCCGAACAGTCGCTTCAGCTCGCGGCGATCCATATCGTGCACGTTGGGCTGAACCGGATTCAGGATGTCGAGGCCGCAATCGATGAGGTCGGGGATGATCGGCTTGATGGAGCCGCACGAGTGATGCGCGACCTTGTACCCATAGCGCTTGCCGAGGTCGATCATCGCTTTGAACCCCGGGCGCAGGAATCGGCGCCACATGTCGGGCGACATGAAGAGGCCGTTCTGGGTGCCGAAGTCGTCACCCATGAAGAAGATATCGAGGTTGTCACCGGCCATTTCGAACGTCCGCCGCGCATACTCCAGGTAGAACTCGGCAATACGCCCGAGGATGTACTCGGCGATATCGGGGTTGAGCGAGAGGTCGAGCAGGATCTGCTCGATGCCGCGCACGTACATGGCCGGCTTGAGCTGGGCGCAGCGGTTCATGCGGTCGCCCATGAAGACCACGGCCTTGCCCGATTGCCGCGCCGCGAGCGCCTGCTCGCGCACGCAACCGTAATCGAACCAATCGGGATCCGGCCACTTGGGGTAGGCCCGAACCTCCGCCACCGACTGTGCATGAACGAGCGGGAAGTCAACGACCTCGCGGTACGCCGCGGTGCGGTCATCGGCGCCGACTACGACCCGCACGCGCGGCACGCCCCAGTGATCCTCGATGCTGCCGTCCGCGTGCACGACCGGCTCCGGGCCGATGTAGCGCGGGCCGTCGATATAGCGGAAGTCCACGTCGAAATGCTGCAGCAGCTCTTCCTGCGTTGCGAACCCGTAACGCGCGAGCAGCGCGGCCTCAATCTCCGGCGCCGCCCAGTAGTCTATCGGCACGCGGTCCGGCTCGCGATGGGCCAAGGCCAACGAGACTCGCTCTCGAGCTTCCATGGATCTACCTCGCAGTTGCGCGGGCGCGCGCCCCGGGCCCGACCTTCCAGATGATGCTGATCGGCAGCACCGCGAGCAGGGCGGCCGAGCCGAACACGGTGAACGTAATCTCATAGCCCCGGGAGGCGATGAGGACGCCGGCGCCCCACCCCGCCAGACTTGCGCCGATATACCCCATGGCATCGATGAAACCGGCCGCGCCCGCAGCACCCGACTTCCTCCCGAAGTCCTGCGCCGCATGCCCGACCATGAGGATGTGCGGACCGTAGGTGCAGAACCCGATCAGCGCGACCACCAATATCACGAGCCACGACTGCGCGGTGTCGATGTACGGAAAGCTGATGGAGAAGACGCCAAGCAACACCAACAATCCTGCGATCACCGGCGCCCGGCGCCCCCCGAAAAACCGATCCGTGGCCCAGCCGGCGGCGATCCCGCCGACCGATCCCGCGAGCGGATGAATGCAGCGCTTGATGACCTCGCCGAAATGCGCCATGAGGGTCGTTCCGGTCTCGGCGCTGCGCTCATCCAGGTACGCCGGCAGCCAGTTGACGAACCCATAGCGATTGAGATCGAGGAGAAAGAACGTGATGGCGACGATCCACAGGTACGGGTTCTTCAGCGTCGTCATGACGTTGGCGATGATGGTGCGACGATGCTGCTGGGCGCCGGGCACGCGCTCATCGTCTTCGACGATCGTCGGCAAACCGACGTCCTCCGGAGTGTCGCGAGCCAGGAGAAAGAAAAAGCAACCCACGGCCGCGAAGATCACCGCCGGGACCCAGAAGACCGATCGCCAATCGCCGCCCAGCTGCTGCACGTAATAGCCGGTGAGGAAAAACGCCAGCGCCCAGGAGAATGCGCCGCCGAGCTGGTACGACGCCCCCATGACGCCCATGACCTTGCCGCGGCTGCTCACGGGGAACCAATGCGCGAGCATGCGCACCATCGGCGACCAGCCCATCGCCTGGAAGAAGCCGTTGATGGCCCAAAACGCCACCAGCAGCGCGAGGAGCCCCGTCGCCGGCGGCGCGCCGGGTCGCGCCAGATAGGTTGCGGCGAAGACGGCGAGGTTCATCACCACCGAGCCCACGACGCCGATAGTTGCGATAACGCGACTGCCGAAGCGGTCGGCGAGCTGGCCGTTGACGAACTGGCCGACGGCGTACATGACGGTGAGGCCGGTGAAGATCATGCCCACCTGTCCCGCGTCCCAGTGGAAGGCGCTGGACATTTGGGTTTTCGCCATCGGCATATTGTAGCGGCACAGGTAATAGGCGAAATAGGTGACCCAGGCCGAAGCGAAGACCCTGCGCTGCCAGCGACGCGGGTCGGTCGTCTCTACACCTGTCTTGACAGCCATGAGTTTTCTCCGACGCGGGGGATACCTGCCCAATCCGAATCGCGCCCCACGGCGGGCGCACTCCATTATGGGAGTTTCGTGTATCAGCGGAGGACGCCGCTGGCACACGAAACTCTTCCGGACGAGCTTCCTGCAGGGCAGGACAGAGGCGGTGAGCATATTCCCCTGATACAGGAACCTCGGTCAGTGCGCCCTCAACGAAGATTCCGCCTGAACGCCTGGCGCCCTGCCTGATTGGACCCGACGCAGACCAGCAGGGCGACTACGCACATTCCTCGATGTCGAGGAGTTCCGCTACCGCGGTCAGGGATTTTGCCGTCCAGTCCGGCCGCGGGCCGCCAGGAGGTGGTGCGGCCCCGGACGGGTTCATCCACGCCGAGCGCATGCCCGCCGCGTTCGCGCCGGCGATGTCGGCATCGAGCGAATCGCCGACGACGAGGCACGCATCAGGCGGCACGCGAAGCTCCGCAGCAGCAGCGAGCATGAACTGCGGATTCGGCTTGCGCCACGGCACGTCGCCGGAGCAGATGAAGGCGTCGAAGAAGTCCGCGCAGTCCCACTGCTCCAGGTCCCCGCGCAGGAGTCGTGCAGGCGTATCCCACGGGGCGTTGGTGATGATGGCAAGTCGCAGCCCGGCGGAGCGTAGTCCGGTGAGGGTGTCGGTGGTGTCGGGGTAGGGCCGGTTGCAGGCGCGGATGGGTTCGTAGAAGAGGTCAGTCAGGCGCTCGATGTGATCCGCGTCGGCATTCACGCCGACCGCAGCCAGCCCTTCGCGCAGCCGGTCGCGGAAATGCCACGATCGCCCGCTGTGTTCGATCGCGCGCGCCTCGGCACCACCAATCACATCGCCGACTTGCCGCGCGAAGTCTCCTGGCGAAAACGCGGCCGGGGTCATGGTGTCGCACGCACCCGGGCCCAGCTCCGCGAGACGCGCGATCAGGAACTCCCGCCAGCGCCCCGTGAGGCTGTATTCGAGAAGCGTGTTGCCGAGGTCGAAGAGAATCGCGCGAACGCCGGTCACGAGGCATCACCATCCAGAGCCACGGGCAACTCGTCCAGCGCGCTGATCAGGCAATCCGGATTGAGAGCGGCGAGCTCTGCGCGCGGCGTCGGGCCAGCGGCAACCGAGATCACTCTCATGCGTGCTCCCCGCGCGGCGATGATGTCATAAGGGTGATCGCCGACATAGACCGCGTCCGACGGGCCGACATCCAGCAGACGCGCGCACGCCAGCAAGGGCGCGGGATCCGGCTTGGGTGCGGGGACATCGTCAGCCGAGACGACCGCGCCAAAGAATGCGTGCAGGTTGTGATGCCGAAGGATGGCCGCCGTCGAGTTCCCGATCTTCGAGGTGGCAATCCCGAGCGCAAGCCCGCGGCGCGAGAGCGCGTCGAGCGTCTCGCGCGCATGTGGCATGAGCGTGGTCGTTTCGACCCAGGTCAGGCGCCGCGCCTCCTCGAGAAATCCCTCGACGACCTCCGCCGCCTGTTCTCCGGCGTGCTCGGCAACGAGGTCCGACAGCGGCAAGCCGATCGCCCGAACGATCGCCTCGTCGGCGGGCGCGTGGAGACCCGCCCGTGCAAACCCGGCCCGGGCGCATTGGATCACAGCCGCCGAGGAATCCACCAGCGTGAAGTCCATGTCGAAGATCACGGCGCGGGTGGTCATGTCACGCCCCCTCCGCGCGAACGATATCCAGCACTTGGCGCAGGTGGACGATGATGAAGTCGGGCACCGGGCTGCCGGCCGGCACCTGGCGCGCGTGGCAGTTGACCCAGACCGCGCGCATGCCTGCGGCGTGAGCCCCTGCGACGTCATGATCGAGGTAATCACCTACCATGATGCACTTTCCGGGCGTGACTTCGAGCGCGTCCGCAACATGCAGGAAGATAGCCGGGTTTGGTTTGCCCACCCCGAATTCCTCGGCAATGACCGAATAGTCGACGCGCCCCTCGAGATCGAACTGACGGAGCTTGGCTCTTTGCATCTCCGTAGGGCCATTGGTGATGATCGCGGTGCGCAGCGCAGGCCTCAGTGCGTCCAGGACCTGCTCAGCCCCGGGCGCGAGCTGCAAAGTACGGTTGCGCCACCGCGCGTACTCAATGACCGCGCGGCGCACCAGTCCTTCCTCCGCAACGCCACATGCCAGCAGGGCCCGCCGCCACGATTCGTGCCGGAGCCGGTCGCCAGTGTCTGTCTGGGGTGCGCGGCCGGCGCGCATCTCGATATCAAACGCGGTCCAGACCGCGGCTGACTCGCGCCAATAGGCCTCCACGAGTTCGGAAGCCGACACTCCCGCGCGCTGCCGCGCCACCTCATTCGCGGTCCCAACAACAGACTCCCGAAACGATGTGTCGTCATCGGTGAGGGTATCGTCCAGGTCGAATATGACGGCCCGGATTGTCATAGCCGCGCCACTCCTAGTCGCTCGCGCTCGCGCAACGCGGCAGCCAGTCGAGGAGTCCTTTGAGATCGCTGACGCGGTGGTCGAAGCAATCATCGCGCGGCGCATCGCTGCCTCGGACCGCGCGGTCGATGCGGACCGTAGTCATGCCGACGGCGCGCGCCCCGTAAAGCTCCCCGTCCATCCCGTCGCCGACGAAGACGCACTGCTGCGGCGCACGTGACAGCCGGTCCGACGCAAGCAGATAGATTTCCGGCTCAGGCTTGAGGAGCTTCACGTCACAGGACAGCACGAGGCAGTCGAAGTGCTTGTCGAGCTCGAGCTCCGCAATCCATGACGTGTACCATGCGACGTTGCTCACCAGGGCGAGGCGGTAGCCGCGGTTGCGCAATTCAGTCAGCGCCGGCCTGGTATCGGCGTACAGCCGCGGCACCCACCTGGAATACATCAAGGCGGCGAGTTCATCGGCCAGGGCCGCGTCTGCGCCATCGGCGCCGGCAGCACGAAGCACAGATCGGATCTGCTGTAGGAGCGTCACTGCGCCGCGCATGCACGGGCGAATGCTCGTCTGCCAGTGCCGTTCCCAACTGTCTCGGGCGATCCCCGCGCGGGCGAGGAGTCGCGTGAACTCGGCATCGGCCGCGCCGCTTCCACCGGCCTCCGCAAGTGCCAGAGTGTCATAGAGATCGAAGAGAACCGCGCGGAGGGTCATGGTTTCCCTTCCCCGATCACCAGTCGCGGCGGCACGGGTCCCACCGGGCACGCGCGCATGCACTCGTCGCAATTGATCTGCCCCAACGGCGAGATGCGCACCACGCCGAGGGCCCGCCCGCCCGCTGTGTCGCGGTTCTCGCACGCTTCGCGGTTGAAGCCGCTTTCCGACAGCGCGCCGCTCGGACAGGCCTCGATGCAGCGGGCGCAATCCGTGCACGGCGAGAACTCAATCGGCCGGTCCGCGGGAAGGGGCGCGTCGGCCACCACCGCCTTCAGCCACATCCACGGCCCCCATTCGGGATGGATGAGAAGTTGGCTCTTGCCGAACGCGCCCAGCCCGGCGAGCACACCCGCTCTCTTGTACGAGATATTGTGGCGCGGGTCATCAGCGCCGTATCGGAGATTCCGCGTGACGACCGCCCGATAGCCCGCATCGCGCAGAATCCCGACAACCCGCCAGCACGCGTCGCGCAGCAGTGCGTCTCCAAAAGAAGTCGCGATGCTTGAATCCTGATATCGGCCGCCCGAATGAAAGCGCACCGTCTGTACCGGATCGATGATGTGATGTGCGAGGACGATGACCGAACGCACCGGCCCGAACTGCACGCCGAGATCGCCTGACTCCTCCGCGCTGAACGCATCGCCCGGCGCGATGCCCACCAGGTCGGCAGTGCTCGCGCCCGCAAGGGACTTGACGCGGCCGGTCAGTTCCTCGATGCTGGGTCCGGTCACTTGGCCCTCCTCGCTGCGAATAGGGTCATCGTCTCCTCGACCAACCATGGGTCGTCGAGATGCGCTTGGATGTGCTCGCGCAGGCGTGCGAGGGCGCGGGCGTGAGCCTCGTCCGAGATCAACCTGGAGACCGAACAGACACGCGTCTCCGCTTGCAGCAGGCGATCCTGAGGCGAGTCGTGCATGCGCTGGCGCACCACCTCGGCGGTGACGCCCTCGAATCCCGACTCGCTGAGCCAAGCCTTCACCTCGGCGCACAACGGCGTGCGCTTGCGATCAACCGTCATCGCTTCCGGGGAGAAGCGGTGTGTGGGATCGTCAACGATGTCTTCGAGTGTCCCCTGACGCACCAGCAGCACACCGCCGGGCCGCAGTACGCCGAACGCGGCGCGGAATGCCACCAGCGGTTCGTCGAAGTGATGCAGCATCAGCGACATCAGAGCGCAGTCGAAGCTGCCAGGCGCGACGGGCGGCGTGAGCACATCGCCGAGCAGCCACGTGACGCTGCCGCTCTCGTCCTTGGCGCGGGCCTTCGCGAGCATCTCGGGCGAGTTGTCCACACCCACCGCCGCGCAGCCGGTGTGCTCCGCGAGTGGAATCGTCCACCGCCCCGTGCCACAGCCCAGGTCGAGCAAGCGCTTGCCAGGGCCAAGCCCGCCCATTTCTGCAAGCTTCGACAGCCACCATTCGATGTGCGGCTTGTCGAGCGGTCGCGCCGCGTCGTAAACCTCTGCGATCTGCGAATAGTCGGCTTTGCTATCTTTCATGCCAGGCTCAACCGATTCCCGGGGATGCGCGGGTTACAAACCTGCGCTACCATGATGTACGGTACGACAGGCTTGCCCGCCCTCTGGCGGGATTTCATCCTGTCGGCCAATGGACAGGTTACAAACCCTTCGGCTGGCTCAGGGCAAGCTCTGTCCTACCGTGTGGGCGCGACCGCCTCCAACAGCACCGTCTCCATCGGCGCGAGCGTGATTTCCGGGCCCATGGGTTTCCCCGAAATCAGGTCGCGCGCGGAAATCGACTTGCTGCCTCGCATCAAACTCACCTTCTGGGGCTTGGCGAGGTAGTTGACCGCATTGAGGATCTGCCGTCCGCTGAGCCTGGCGGTGCGGAACTCCACACCCCACGGCGCGCGCCCGCGATCATCTGCCAACCGCAAAGCCGGCACGACTCCGAGCTTCGCCACCAAGTCCGCCACACGCGCGTGCGTGTCCTCGCGGTCGACCGCCACCCCCAGCAATCGCTCATCGAGCACCTCCGCGCCTGCGAGCACCGCCTCGAGTTCGCCCGCCCGCCGTTCCTCGCCAAACCGGTCATATCGAAGGCTGTCCTTGCCCACGAGCAGCAGCTTGCCGCCGGACTTGACGAAGCGCGCGATACCCGCGAACGCGTCATCCGGCACGTGCGTCGCCGCGGTGAGCACGAGCATCTTCGTCGCGCCGAAGTCCCCCCGCGCCGCCATGCGATCGGTGATGACCCCGATGGGCACGCCCGTGAAGTTCAGCGCGACATACACCCGCCGCATGAGCGGGAAGTACTCCTTCGACTTCGCGCCCGCAGTCCTGGAATAGAGGAACGCCACCGGTGTCGGCGCTTCCTGAAGCGCGGCGACTTCCGGCGCCAGGCGCAGCAGGTCGAGGCCCACGCGCCCGGTCTCCTCCGCGCCGCCGGGGCGATGCATCACATTGCCGTAGAAATCGCTGCGGCGATCATAGGTCCGCTCCCACACCCAGATCGTCGTCGCCCCCTGCCCGTGCACCGCGCCCTGCCACAGCGCGGCGCGAAAATACGTGCCGGGCACGTAGTGAGTCGAACGGTCGGGCGTCAGATGGTTCTCGGTGTTGAACACCGGCTCGCGGCACGCGGTGCGTTGGAGATCGTAGAACCAGTTTTGCGTCTGCCACCCCATCGCCCATTCGCGGTCACCCGGATATGATTCACCGCAGTCGTTGCCGCTGATCTGGCCCGACGCGCCGAAGAGCTCCGGATCTACGCCGTCGGCGAGGCTCTCGCGGCTGTCGGTAGTCCAGGCCATGATCTTCGCGTGCACCGGGATCTCGGGCGCCATCTCGTGGATGATGTCCGCCATCCATCGATGCCAGCCCGCGAAGCGCTCGTCGTTGAACAGTACCCATTCCGCGAACTGCGGATCGGTGAAGTCGTGGTTGCCGGGGATCGGCACCGCATCGAAGCTCGCGAAGTTGGTGTGCAGCCGCCGGTTGAGGGTCGCGATGTCGCCGTGCTCGCGCGCGAGCCACTGCGCCCACATGCGCCGCGTGACGGGGCACTTCGCGGTGTCGTTGTAGATCGGCTCGTTGGACAGGCAGAGGCTTTGCAAGCCCGGGCGGCCGCGGAGTTCCGGGATGATCGTGCGCAGGAACTTCTCGATCACCGCGCGCGCCTCCGGCGCGTCAACGCAGTAACGAAGAAAGCCGCCGCTGCACAGGTTCAGGTCCGGCCATTTGTCAAGCGCCCAACCGGGGAAGTAGTGTGGTGAAAGCAGCAGGCAGACCGCGACATTGTTCTTCGCGGCGCGTTCGAGCGCGGCCTGGATGTTGCGGATATTGTCGTAGGAGACCTGGTTCTCGGCCGTGAGCACCGAGTTCGGCCCAATCTCGA
>Ga0315284_10014586_pt1 | contig 11195 bp, 7 predicted proteins | sample YL17G09_16_MG_FD_203696 | JGI IMG/M metagenome (GOLD analysis project Ga0315284, IMG submission 203696) | Sediment microbial communities from Yellowstone Lake, YNP, Wyoming, USA - YL17G09_16 | ecosystem: Environmental > Aquatic > Freshwater > Lake > Sediment | place: USA: Wyoming | collected...
AAAGGCGAAGGTTGACCCAAAGATTGATGAGGCTTGTGAAAAAAGAACTGATGTTTATATCAAAACAACAGGAGATAATATTGTTGAGAGATATCTTGACGATGACTTGGATGAAACTTTAAAGGTTGACCAAGAGTTTAACCAAGGTTCTTTCTTACTTGCTGCGATGATTCCAACATCTTATGAGAGAGTATCAACAATGGGTACCGCAACGTTATGGAAGATGTTGATGTTGGCATGGTCTCATAAACACGGACTTGCAATACCAGCAAAGGAATCCAAGACAGACTTCGTAGGAGGTCTTTCTCGACTACTTAAAGTTGGTTATAGTAAGAATGTATTAAAGCTCGACTTCTCGTCTCTATACCCCTCTATTCAGCTCGTACACGATGTATTCCCCGACTGTGATGTTACAGGTGCGATGAAAGGTATGTTAAGTTACTTCCGTAACACCCGTATCAAATACAAACAACTTGCTGAAGAGTTTTATAACATTGACCGTAAGAAATCTGAATCATATGGTAACAAACAATTACCTATTAAGATTTTCATTAACTCGATGTTCGGAGCCTTGTCAGCACCTCAGGTGTATGCGTGGGGTGACATGTATATGGGAGAACAAATTACTTGTACGGGTAGACAATATCTTCGTCAGATGATTAAGTTTTTTATGACCAAAGGTTATATTCCATTGGTAATGGACACGGATGGTGTGAACTTCTCTACTCCTGATGATGCCAAAGAACGAGTTTATGTTGGTCGTGGATTGAATTGGAAGGTATTGTTGGGTAAGGAATATTATGGTCCCGAAGCTGATGTTGCGGAGTATAACGATATCTTTATGAGAGGTGAGATGGCACTTGATACCGATGGGGTATGGCCGTCTTGTATTAACTTAGCTCGTAAGAACTATGCGGTTATGGATTCTAAGGGTAAGATTAAATTAACCGGTAATAGTATTAAGTCAAAGAAACTTCCATTGTATATCGAGACGTTCTTGGATAAAGGTATTAAGATGTTATTGGAAGGTAATGGTAAGGCGTTCGTAGAATACTATTATGAATATCTTCAAACCATTTATGATAAGAAAATTCCGTTGAGTAAAATTGCTCAAAGAGCAAAGGTTAAATTAACCCTTGATGAGTATAAGAAAAGACTAACAACAAAGACTAAAGCGGGTAATAGTATGTCTCGTATGGCACATATGGAATTGGCAATACAAAATGGATTGGGGGTTAATTTGGGAGATGTTATTTTGTATGTTAATAATGGTACCAAAGCATCTCAAGGTGATGTTCAAAAGATGACAGTAAAACAAATTAAGGATACAAATGCAGTAAATCTGTTTAATAACCCTAAGGCAAAACCAGTCACTGATGGTGTTATGGTTAACTGTTATATGTTGGATAAAGACATTTTGGAGAAAGACCCTGACTTAACGGGTGATTATAATGTTCCAAGAGCGATAACGACATTCAACAAAAGAATTGAACCGTTGATGGTTGTATTCCAAGACGAAGTTAGAAATCATTTGATTGTTGATAATCCACAAGATAGAGGAATCTTTACAACATCACAATGTGAGTTAATAAACGGACATCCATTAGGTGATGGTGACCAAGACGATTTACAAAAAGATGTTATGGATATAACCGAACCTGAATTACGTTATTGGGAAAAAAGAGGTTTGAAATCTGATTATATGTATGATTTGGCTGAAGAAGGATGGAAAGAAAAATTAGGAGTTCTTCAAACCGTCTGATGATAAGATATACCATGTACCTCCAACAAATCTAAACTCAACACAGGCATATCTGTCCATTACTATTTCATCGTAATCCTCATCAATCTTACCCATGTCGGGTCTGATTGTGAGTTGTGTCATAGACTTAACTACAACATGGTCAGTTGTTCTTGAATCAAGAACAACAACTGAAAATGGTATACCTGTTACAATAACACACGATTCACCGTTTGTGCGATAATCCAATTCGGAAACCACTGAGATTTCTGATGTGGTGATTTGCATCCCGTTTATAATTCTTCTTGAGGGTATTGTTTTTACTATTGCCATAAAATTAGATTACGTAAATTTGACGAGGCATTGCTCTAAATTTCATTTGTTTGTTTAAGTTTTCTGCAATTTGGGCTTCTCTCTCCATTACTTTTTCAGGTCTTAATCTTGTTAACCAACCTTCAGCACCTGTTAATTCTTCTAATAATTTAGATTTTTCGTCTTTGGCTTCAGTTAGTAAACTTGTATAGTCCATTGTAATTTCAGAGTCTGGCGTCTTTAAATTACCGCTATACTTACCTCTTACTCTTGCCAATGTTTCTTTTACATAAGCTGTAAACCATCTTCTAACCCATTGTTTTCCTGGTACGTTTAAATCTTCCCACGATAGTTCTTCTAATGGAACGTCTGTTGGAAGTTTAATAACATCTTTATTTGCCTTAAGACAAGCTGCTCTGTCATCAGGACCTACATCATAATACCAATACCATACCGCCTTTCCCACATAATTACTGTATTGATTCCAATTAAATTTTCCACCAGGAGTATTGTATAAGAAAACATTCTTTTTACCATCAGGCAAACCTGTAATTCTATATGTTAATGAACCCCCTAAAATTCTATTTAGAATATTAGCTTCTTGCATTCTGATTAGATAATCAAAACCTGACATCATATAATAAGAACCTTGATTACCCATTTGAGCAAATCCCGCTTGGTCAGCACCAAGACCCACACCACCACCAACACCAGCAAATCCACCCAAACCAAACGCAGTCCAAGCTTGATTACTGAACCATAAAAGTTCGTTAACCTCACGACCTGCAGGGATTTCGTAGTTTTGTACGTTTTTTTCAAGTATGAAATAATCTTTCTTTAAAACCCAAGGACCCATTGTTTGAAGTCCCACAATTTTTGAATATGAATATGCGAACTGTTGTTCAAAATCCATCGTTCTTGTAACCAATGCTTTTGCAACAGATTTTTCAGACATGTTTAAGTTAACAAGGTTAACCCATTGACTATCAATTAACCATTGTAGAATGTATTCTTCGTAATCTTGAATAGATAATTCCATCAAAGAGTCCATCATTTCATCTTCGACTTCTACACTTCTCAACGGAGCACCTAACAGGTGTTTAATTCTCGTGTATATTTTTGACCTTTCTGGTTCTGGGATTACTGCCATATCAAATAAATATCATCAAAGTGTTTATTCGATGTTTAACTTCAAAGCATCGATTGGGAACACATAATTACCATTAACTATTTTGGGTTTCTTATTAAAGATTAAAACGTTTTTTCCTTTTTGAAATATTAACAAATCGGTACTATAGTATTTAACTTTACCGGTACCAAGAAGTATAATAGTTCCTTTTTCCTCATCAACAATTTTAACTTTGAATGGTTTAACTTGTGCTGTTTCTGTCTTACCATCATTTGTTAATTTCAAATCAATTCCTGATAACGCATCTTCTTTACTACCAAGTTTACCAATTTGTTCTATTTTAACATCTTTACCAAAATATCTTCTTAATATTGATGCAGTGATTTCTTCTCTCTTATCACCCATAGCATTTTTATCTTCAAGAGTTTTCATTATGTTAACAAAGGTTGAACTTTTGGTATCAAAAATTCTATATTTAAAATGGTCTAAAGCATTAACAAATCTTACAACCTCTTTAAGTTGTTCATTAGGTTTTTTACCTTTAAATACAATTGGTTTTTTACCTTCAATTGTTTTTATTACTTTGTTGATGTCATTAAGTAAAACGCAGAATGTTGTGTAGTTTGTATTTAGTTTATTAATAACAGACCTTCCATCATTTTCTAAATTGAATATTCCGGGTAATTCTCCTTTTGGTGGATTATCAACATACAAGTCACTGAAGACCTCAATTAATATCTTTTCAATACCAGCTCTATATCTTGATTCAATATCTTTATGTGTGTTGAATAACTTTCTATAAAAATCAGTTTCTTCAGAAGAACACGCTTCTGATTTTGCCTCAGACATAAGTTGTTTTAATTGTGCAGACTCAGCTAATTTTGTTTTAGTTTTCATCTCGTACATCTTAGTCACAAAATCCCAATTCACAACTTTCCAAAAGTTTGCAATATATTCATCTCTTTTGTTTCTGTATTTTAAGTAATATGCGTGTTCCCATAAGTCTAACCCTAAAAGTGGAAACCCACCGTTCTCAATAACATTCATTAATGGATTGTCTTGATTAGGGGTCGACATTATCTTCAAAGTATTTCTTGTTGTTAGCACTAACCACACCCAACCTGAACCAAATCTATCCTTGGCAACAGCTTCAAACTTTTTCTTAAATGCGGGAAAGCTACCAAAGTCTTTTATGATTTTCTTATAAAGGTCTCCCTCTAATTTCTTTGGAGTTGGGGTCAACATATTCCAAAACAATGCGTGGTTAAATGCTCCACCTGCGTTGTTTCTGATTGATTTATCGAACCTACTTATTGTTTTGATAATTTGTTCTAACTCTATGTCCCCGTATTCATTCTTTGATAAAGCGCTGTTTAACTTGTCTACATAACCTTTATAGTGTTTGTTGTAGTGAAAGTTCATTGTCTCTGCGTCAATGAATTGTTTGAGGGCTGAGTAGGAATAGGGTAATTTTTCTATTCCAATTTTTTTCATTTCAGTGATTAACTGATTGGCTTGTTCTTCAATTTTTGATTCAAGTATCTTATTTTCTGTAAGTTGAATTTTCTCTTCTATTTTGTTCATATTATTGGACTATCTTATAATAAATAATCCGTTTTTCGTTTAACGACGCATTTCTTGAATTCTCTTGAGAATTTCCTCCGCAGCGTCTGTCGTGTTTTGATTGTCCCCCATAACTGTGGCAATCACTTGTTTTTTATTATTTAAGATGTCGTAGATAACTCCTTCGATGGTATTTTCAAATATGGGGTAGTAAACTAATACATTGTTCTTTTGACCGTATCTGTAGGCACGGTCTTCGGCTTGTGAGTGGTCTGATGGTAAGAATGATAGGTCATTCATGATAACAGCTTCAGCGGCGGTTAATGTTAAACCAACACCCGCGGCTTTGATGTTACCAACAAACACTCTTATTTTTTCATTGTCTTGAAATTGGTCAACAGAGTTTTGTCTTTCGTGTTTTGGTGTTGAACCATCAACTCTAACTGCGGCTTTTCCAAAGTGTTCGCATATCTTACTAAGTGAATTGGTGAAGTTACAGAATATGATAACTTTCTTTCCTTGCTCAATAATATTCTCTGCAAGTTCTATTGTTTGGGTAATCTTCTCATCGGCAATTACTTGTCGTATCTTTGTTAACTTGGTGAATTGAACTGTAAGTGATTTAGATTCGTCAGGGTTCTTATCATACCAATCATAATATTCACCCATAATCTCCTCGTATGCTTTCGACTTTAATCTAAGATATACTGGTGTGATAATCTTATCAGGTAAATCTAAAACGTCTTCTTTTAATCGTCTTAAAGTAAGACCCGCGGTTCTGTCTCTTAGTTCTTCAAGATTGCTAGCTCCCGTAACATTCCATATCTTTCTACCACCAGCGTTAAACTGATACCCACTACAATATCTGATGGCGTATGCCATCCAGTTTTTAGCAACAGGGGAATCAACCAAACTTAATAGGTTGAAGTAATCCATTGGTCTTGAGGTCATTGGTGTACCTGTTAACAACCAAAGTCTATCAACTTTCTTTACAAGGTCATTGATTAGTTTTGTTCTTTGTGCTTGACCGTTTTTAATATAGTGTGCTTCGTCAACAACCACCAAATCAAAATTGGCTCCAAGAATTTGCGAATCAGATTTCTTTTTAACATTATGGAAATTTTTAATAATATCGTAATTTATAATAACAAAGTCGTGTTCTTGACTGAAGTTCTTTCCTTCAGAGATATAAACACTTCTGTCTGTGTAGTTTGCAATCTCCCTCTGCCAGTTAATCTTCAAACTCGCAGGACATATAATCAATATTTTTTTGGAGCCACTTTCAAGTGCAGCAATTATGGTTGAGGTAGTTTTACCAAGACCCATATCATCAGCCAAAATATATTTCTTGTTCTCAACAAGTTTTTGGATTGATTCATTTTGATGTGATAGAGGAGGTCTATGAGAATATTTTTCATAATTGATAACAACATCTTTTACTGTGTTATCTTTAATCACCGCCGCTTTAGGTAACCAAAAATCGTGGAGTTCCTCGTTCTCAAAAACTTTTCCCCAAATATGAAACGCCTTTTCTTTTTCCGCTAATAGTTTCTCCACCCAAACTTTTTCAGGTATTGTAGTGTATAATTTATCATCTGCTAATCTCTGAGCAAAATAAGCATCAAGTATCACCCACTTCTTAGCTACCTTAGGTGTCTTGTCGTGATTGTTTATAATATATTCAGATTGACTCCTTGTAGGATAAAACCTTTTATTCAACCGTGACTTCCTTTTAAGCTCAAGAATGTAGTTGTTGGGACCTTCGTAGTTGTCCAATAGGGACATTGCTTTTGACTCTAAACTTAATTCCATTATTCCATAATAATCTTTGAGTTAAATATAGTTATAATTAAAGTATTTATCAATATGGAAAATTTAGTACCGATTACAAGATTAGGTAAGTTTTTTGGTGGGGAGGACTTCACGTTAGATACGGGTATGGGTCAAGAGTGGCTAGAGGGTGATATGAACTTTACTGTTATATTATATCGTGTTGATAGATATAAAACTAAAATAGATGATGTGTATGGTGAGGTGTTAGAAGATGGTATACAATTTTTAGCTCCTGTCGAATTAAAAGGTCTTGTTCAAGTTATGACTCCAAGTAATAAACTTTTGGGGAATTCAAAGGTTGAACAACAAGAACCTGGAAATATGAAATTTTCATTATATCAAAAACAACTTGATGATTTGGGAGTTGAAATATTTCAGGGTGACTATTTAGGCTATTATGAGACAGAAGACCGAGTTAGATATTATTCGGTAAGTGATGATGGATATGTAAGGTCAGATAATAAACACACTTATGGTGGTTACAAACCGTTCTATAGAACTGTTGTTGCTACTTATGTAAGTGAAAATGAATTTAGAGGAATATAATGGCATTTCCAAAACAAGTTAAACCAACACTACCGTTAGTACCTAAGAAGACTTTGTCTGCTCGTAGAGAACAATTGTTGGAATATATTAATGAAGACGGAACTTATTTACCTAAGTCGGTATTACATGCTGATTTGGATAGAGGTATGTTAGACTTTGTTAAAGAAGATTTAAAAGTTGTTACTGCGGGAAAAATAGTCCCAATGGTTGATATTATTATTACAACACAAAACTGGTCTCAATACGTTGAAACCGCTTTGTTTGTTGATTTGGATTATAACCCAGCCCCACCTTTTATCACAGTTGTTAGAAGTCCCGAAGTTAAATACGGAACAAACCCATCACTACAATATACAATACCAAATAGAAAACAATTCTATTATGCCTCAGTCCCAACATGGAATGGTAATGAACAAGGTATGGATATCTATACAATACCTCAACCAGTTCCTGTTGATATCAACTATAGTGTGAAAATCATTTGTAATAGAATGAGAGAGTTGAATCAACTTAACAAGATTGTGATGCAGAAGTTTTCGTCAAGACAAGCATATACTTTCATTAAAGGACAATATGTTCCAATTATTATGAATAATGTTTCGGATGAATCCCAAATGAGTTTAGACGCAAGAAAGTATTATGTTCAAAGTTATGACTTCACAATGTTAGGGTATCTTATTGATGAAGAGGAGTTTCAAGTTAAGCCAGCAATTCAAAGGGTTACACAATTATTTGAACTTGATACAAGAGTGTTAAATAAAAAAAGAAATCAGTTTCCTGAGAACCCTGATGAGTTTATGAATAACTTTTTATTTGTTGTGGGGAATACGACTTTGGTTGATGTTATCGATTATACTGCCAATATGGTTTTGGTTGGAACTGAAAATATTTTAAGTTACGATGTCTATATCAATAACGATTATTATGGTAGTGATGTTAATCTAATTCAAATCACAACTAACGATACTTTGAGAATACAAGCATTCAAGAATGATTATAGTTATGAGTCTAAAATTACCTTCGATAGTAAGTTAGTTTAATCCTCACCATAGATATCCTTCTTCTCCTTACACTTTTCCATAATTAAATTTTCAACAAATTTATAAATCTTGATTCCACGTTTATCGCAGTATTTTTTTAACACCTCGTGTGATTCAGGTGATATCTTTAGATTCTTTATTTCTTTCTTTGTTTTCATAGGTAGAAAAAAGGCAGAATAAAATCATACCGTTTACAAATACATATCTAAAAGTCAAGTTTTTTGTGTTAGTCTTGAATATTTATCATTAAAATAAATCTGCAATAGAATTAATTAATAATGGCAACAGCACAAGCAAACAAAAAGGTGTACGTTTCACCTGGTGTATACACTTCTGAAACGGACTTATCGTTCGTAGCCCAAAGCGTGGGTGTAACGACTTTAGGGGTGGTTGGGGAAACTTTAAAAGGTCCCGCTTTCGAACCGATTTTTATAACTAACTATGATGAGTTCCAATCCTATTTCGGTGGTACAGAACCAGTGAAATTTGTGAACACACAAATTCCTAAGTATGAAGCTGCGTATATCGCAAAATCTTACTTACAACAATCAAACCAATTATTCGTAACAAGAGTATTGGGTTTATCAGGATACGACGCAGGTCCGTCTTGGAGTATTAGTGTAACTGCTAATGTTGACCCATTAACAATTGATTTTAATCCGTCATCTGTTGGTACAGTATTCACAGCTTCTTTTACAGGAAGTAATTCTGCGAATACTGTTACTGTTGATACATCAACTTTACCTATTGAAGTTCAAAATGATTATACTACACAATATAGATTAAGTGATGGAAGTACCTCAACTTATGAGGCAGACTTTAACACATACCTTAGCGGTATTTTTGATACTTCAGGTTCTTCAGGTAATACTTGTGTGGTTTATGGTTCAATACCATCTTCAGATTGGTCTTCGTTAACAGGTAGTTACCCTAACTTAAATAATGTGTTTGGTGTACCAGGTGATTGTGATTATGACTATAACGATTTAAGTTCTGGTTCTAACGACTCTTGGTATTATGGAACTTTCAATAACTATTCTGTAGACAACTATTCAGGTTATTCGTTTGATTATATTGTAAGTGCATTATCTTCAGGCGCTACTGATAGTTTTACAGGAACTGTTTCAGGCACAATTTATACTTTCTCAGGATTTGCATATACTGAATTTAATAACATGGTTGTTGCAACTTTACGTTCAAGAGGTATTTGTGAATACACAAACAGCTCTTCTTCACCAAATCATGGTCCTATTTATCAAGTTACAGGTTTAACAGATTTACAATTAGTTACAAATGGTGCTTATTCTGGTGTTACTAAAGACCCCTATGGTTCATTTATAGTTTCTGGTATTACTAAAGCAGATTTTAATACGGGAGAAAGAATAACTTTCCAACTTGAAACTTCTTTATTGGCATCATCTTCAAAATATTTAACTAAAGTTTTTGGTGTTGATAATTTTGGAAAAGATAGATTTACTGTACCTGTATTTGTTGAGGAGTCTTATCAAGCGTCATTAAACATTGCATATCAAAAAGGATATATTAGAGGATTAAATACTACTCTAATTGACCTTCCAGGTGCTAGAAGTGAAAACAACGCATCTATTGCATATAGTTTAGAAAGATATCAATCTCCTGAAACACCTTTCTTGGTTTCTGAATTAAGAGGTAATAAAGTTTACAACTTATTCAAATTAATTTCGATTTCTGATGGAGATGCTGCAAATACGGAGGTTAAGGTTTCAATTGCAAATCTTTCTTTTAATAACATGTCTTTTGATGTATTAGTTAGAAATTTCTTTGATACTGATTCTAATCCAGTTGTGATTGAAAAATTCACTAACTGTAATATGGACCCAGCGTCTAACAACTTTATTGGTGTTAAGATTGGTACATCTAACGGTGAATACGCATTACTTTCAAAATATGTTATGGTTGAATTGTCACCAACGGCTCCTATAGATGCAATACCTTGTGGATTCCGTGGATACACACAAAGAGAGTATGAAAATCTTTCTACATATCCTTCACCATATATTCAATATAAAACAAAATATTTCTACCCAGGTGAAACTATTACAAACCCTCCTTTCGGTGGAGCTGCGAATACAACAGAATCTGCGGGAGATATTGTTAGAAGAGCTTATTTAGGGTTCTCAACCCAATATGGTGTTGATGAGGCGTTTTTAACTTATAAAGGAAAACAAAATCCAACTAATTGGATTTCAAGTCCTACACAAGAAGCGGCTCCTTGGAATGTACAAAGTAAAGGTTTCCATATGGACTCAGGTGCTACGGTTGTTACAATTGCTAATACTTTTCAAACAAGTGGTGAAACAGCATTTGAGTGTGGAACTGCTGACTTTAGATTTGACCCAGAATCTCAAGAAAACCCTTACTACTTCATTTACGCTAGAAAGTACACAGTATGTTTCGCTGGCGGATTTGATGGTTGGGATATCTATAGAGAATGGAGAACTAACGAAGACAGATTCCAATTAGGGTCGACAGGTTTCTTAGCAGGAGCTTATCCTTCTTCAAGATATCCAAATGCAACTGGCGATGGTTTATTCAAAAGAATTGTTGTACAAAACAACACACAAGATTTTGGTAACACCGACTACTACGCTTACTTACTTGGTATCCTTACATTCGCAAACCCTGAATCTACAAATATCAACGTATTTGCAACAGCAAGTATCGACTATATTAATAACTCAAACTTATGTGAAGAGGCTATTGATATGATTCAATATTCAAGAGCTGACTCGGTTTACATCGTAACAACTCCTGACTATAGTATGTATACACCAGACGGAACAAGTCAGTATGATGTTATCTACTCTCAAGAGGCGGTTGATAACTTAGATAATACAGGAATTGATTCTAACTACACGGCAACTTACTATCCTTGGATTTTAACAAGAGATACAGTTAACAATACACAAATATACTTACCAGCAACTGGTGAGGTTTGTAGAAACTTAGCTCTAACAGATAACATCGCATTCCCTTGGTTCGCATCAGCAGG
>Ga0315284_10014587_pt1 | contig 11194 bp, 27 predicted proteins | sample YL17G09_16_MG_FD_203696 | JGI IMG/M metagenome (GOLD analysis project Ga0315284, IMG submission 203696) | Sediment microbial communities from Yellowstone Lake, YNP, Wyoming, USA - YL17G09_16 | ecosystem: Environmental > Aquatic > Freshwater > Lake > Sediment | place: USA: Wyoming | collected...
CTCCACCACCGCCTCCTGATGCTCCAGGATGAGCCATTGCAGCCGTAGGAGGGGGTTTCATACCAACGTACTCATATGCATCCGATGGTCGTCCGGGATTATTGCTGGGATCCAAGTCGACTTCATTTGTTATTGAAAGTTCGTCGTCGTCGTCATCAGATTCACCAAGTTGAGAATTTAATCTGTCTTGATCATCTGGGGATAATTCTTCGGATCCAGGATAATATCTTCCCGGCACCCATGCCTGTTCAAACAATGACTCTTGAATAATGTTACGTAAAGCTCTAAGTGTAATTTTCATATGTATAAATCTAAATATAGATTAAATTACGCTTGTAGATTTATGAATTTTGCGATTATAACATCAATTGATAATTTCGCGTTAGCTGGAGTTGTTCTGTTGGGAACTTCTTCATTTAACCACGACTTGAATTTTTCTTCACCCAGACGTTGCTTCATATGATCAATTGTTTTAGACGCAACTGACAAAGGTAGAAAACTTCCTTTAATCGTATTGCAACGCCAATGAGAAGGCGCGCAGTTTGTGTGTTTATTTCTATTTTTACAAACACTTCGTGGAATAACGTGTTCAACAGTGACACACGCCATGTTGTCAAATTTATGTCCGCAAACTACACAGATAAAATCCCACTCTTTTAACAATTTAACTTTTCTTAAGAAACTCAAACTGGTCATTTCTGATTGTGACATTTGTTTTATTTTTTTCGTATACGAAAGTGTCGGTTAGGAAAGTTTTTATTCTTGTTAGTAGTTTGTTGATTTTTTACTTGTGGTTTTTTTTCTTCGTCTTCAGTCCAAAAAAATACAACATAAATCATTGCGATAATGAAAGAAGACAAAATTAAAAAAAATATAATTGCAAATCTCATGTATTAATTATACATTTAATCTGGGTATTTTTCAGTTACAAATCGTTTGATTGCAACGTCAACATAAAAATCAATTGGCATGTCTTCTGGGATTAGTCCCAATTTCATATGATTTTCCAAATCAAAACGAAGTCTGTTCAACCAGGGCCCCGCACTTTTTCCAACTTGGGATAGAATTAATCCCATCGTTCCCTTTGGAAGCTTTGGTACGTGAGTGTTGATTTTTTGAAATACAGTAACAACCCTATTTTTCAATTCTTGATTTTTTGTCTGTGCTTTCTTACGTTTTGTTTCAATTTTCGTCGTAAGATCTGCGTTAGACAATTCCATTAACTTTTCAAACATTTCAACTGTTTCGCAATCGTTGAGCAATCGTTTAATTGCAGAGTCTTCCCACGTTCTATGATAACCGGCTGGACGGAGATGCATTCTTACGAGTTTTTTAACTGTCGTATATAACACCTGATCATTTGAAAATAATCCAATTCGGTGTTGAATGTTTTCAACCATTTTCGCACCGACGATGTCGTGATTATGAAACGTAACTCTTCCAGAATTTGTCACTCGACGCGTCGTCGCTTTCCCAATATCATGCAACAACGCCGACCATCTCATGTCAGGTGAAGGTGTAACACCACATACAACTTTTTTTGTGTGCATCCATACGTCTTTATGAAGACCGTCGGCATCACCTAAATTTTTAATTGCACATAATTCAGGAATTAAAGCTTCAAGCGCTCCGCAATGTAATAGTAAATCTAAGCCAACGTCTGAAAATTTATTACACAACGTTTCATCAATGATTTGACGTACGCGTTTAGGATCTTTTGTCCACGTATGTAAAAATTCGTTTGGATGTCGAACAAATTCAAAAGGAATTCCAACGTTCTCTGGAAGGCCTGAAATTGATGCCTTTCGACACAAATCAACGATATCAATCGGATCCATATTGATATATCCTATCACGAATTCAGAATTGTTGCACAAATTTTCAATGATTAATTGCTGATTAATTCGCAAAAATCATCAATCATTTTATGACCGACGGATCGTAAAGTTGTAGTGCGGTTTGAATTTTGTGCATCAACAACGAAATCAATTATGTTATCAAACTCTTCTTTTACGTTTGAAGAAAACATATCACTACTACTGTCAATCTTATCGTCGTAATGATTCACAAGCGTATTACCAACGTCTTCAAAATCAACAAGCGCCGCATTTGCGACGTCGGAATCAGATTGATCAAGAATCAAATCATACAAATCATGAAGTTCTTTGCATAAATTTTTCATCATGTTTCTATGTGAAGAAATCTTTGACGAAGGATTTAAATTTCGTATTTTATGTAAATGAATTACGATTGCTTTTTGCAAAGTTGATAATTCACTTTGCGTAAAATTGTTTTTTGATATTGAATCAATAATGTCGTAAACGTCTATGTCGTCATCATCATTCATTGTTCGTTACTTAAGTATATTCTCTAAATCTTCGACACAAATTGAAATGCAATCTAGGCACGTCGTCAAACATAATTCAGATTCATGAATTATTGATAGTATACATTCATCATCATCAGGTTCACATGTGATAATTTTTTCATTAGAAGCAGTAAGACATTCTTTTGCTATTTCGTTACAATCTTTCATGCAACCAGATAGATTTACTTTACTTAAGTCTGGCCCACATGAAATCACAAAAAATAACGGGACAATCACAACGAATGAAATAATACGATCCATCATGATCATAGTTATACAATCATAACGATTATTTCATTTTGTTATGTTATCATATGATGACATTGTGATCATAGTTGCGATCATCGTTAATTGAATTTAAGTTTATTGATTAATCAATGAATTTATCAATAGTGTATCGTATAAATTTGCACCAAAATAGAAACAACACAACACAGGTAGTAATCAGTGGCAACGTGTACCAGTTGGGTGTTGCCAAACAACCAAGCACAAAAAAAGGAAATACAAAACCTGACAGTGTAAATATTTCATAATGATTACCAACAAAATTTTTCATTATTTTTTTCATTTAATTTCCTGCATCAATTTCATAAATTTCAGAGACTGAATATGGAATCATACATAAACAATCTTTAGAATTGGCAATGTACACGTCCATGGTTTCTGCACCCTGAGATTCACAAATTTCTTTACATGTCGTATAAATTTCTATTTGTTGATCTTGGGGCGTACCTACAAATTTATTCTCACATGATCGAGTAGCAAAAAACATCATAGCAAGTATCACTAAAACACATAAAGGTATTAAGTCACGATTCATGACATAAATCTAAAACATCTAATAACGTATTTACACTTATTCTTTTTTTCTATACCATGGAGCAGTCGACGTTCTTTGTCTTGGCGCGGGTCGATTAACTCTTGGCCCTGGTGGCATGCTTCCATTTCGTTGATCGATTGGAATTTCTACAATTGGCGTTATTGACTGATGAACTGAAAGCTCACCACGTTTATATGCATCTTCTAGTGCGCGTTCTACTATTTTTGCTAGTGATCCGCTTTCTAATGATGATGCAATTGCACTTTTAACCCATTCAGGAACACCCAAATCAATAACAAATTCTATGAGAATATGACATAACAATATCGCATAAGGTTTTTGATTCGTTGTCATTAAAGTCTTTATGTAATTACCTCGCATAAAGAATTTATAATGGTTTATGTATTCAAAATCAAATCCCACTCAACAATTTTCAAAACAAAAGATGATTTGTTTTCAATTCTACTTTTTGCAATATCTGCAATTTGATACGATTTATAAAAATTTGAATTGAATGGATTTGTCACCAACCTAAGAGAATCATGTTTTTCTGAAATATACATGTTGACTTCGTGATCGAGGCTCATAAGTGAGTATATTTTCATAGAATAATAAGTGCCGCTTGAGAATCTTGTTGTGACCATTGATACTCATATTCACAAGGATTATGAGAATACGCACTACCACCTGGATCTATGAATCTACCTTTATCATAAATAACACAGTGCGTCGCTGACGAACAACCGTCCCAATCAAATACGAACACTGCTCGAACATTTCTTGTTAGAAGTTTTGCGTCTCCATATGACATCTTACACGAAACTCCAATTTTCTTGAATCCCTTTTTTAAGTCTTCTAACGATGCAAGATGACTGGGATTACAATTAACAAAAAGTTTATGTGCTTTGTCGTATGAAATTCCTGCAATCATTGCGCCTGCTGCAATTGAACACCCGTCAGACCATCGTTGACGAACAAATTTAATTGTTGAATGACTTTTTCTATAACGAATTGAACGATGTGATTTTCTTGCAGTCATAAATTTATTGTCAGCCGATGTATGGAAATTCACTAGCCAAATGAATTCGATTTTTAGTATTAGCTGGCTTAGCTACTAGTTTGTGATCTAAGGTGTTAAGTCTTCCGTCTGTTAAACACCGACTGACTATATCAGAATACCATTTAATGAGAATAAGTTACACACTTTGCCACAAATCTTCTGTACGTAATTCACGTCGATCTGATGCAATTACCTGATTTGCATCGATTGCAATTTTCAAAGCTTCAACTTTATCAACGAACATTCCACAATTCGTAATGAATCCATAGGTTGCTTGGGGCTGCATTGGAAATCGATCATAAATTGCTTTTTTTAAATCAACTGTTTTCGTTTCAGGATCAACACCTCTAAGCCAGTAAATAATTGATCTGTGCGACGCAGGAGGCATCAACGCATATGTCATATTTCCACAAAAAATTGCCGCGGCAATAATTCGAGATGGTTTCTCTTCTGAGTTATTCGTAAACAATTTTTCCCTTTTTCACTACAACCTCATTGTCTACTACGACAATTAAACTACGATCGTTATAACGATCACCAATACACTCAACGGTTCCATTCAATTTGTATCCCCACGGGATTAAAAATTTTTCAACAATGTAGTTGAGCCATTCGACGTAATCATAAAATTTTTCACCATAATCCCATTCTAGGTACACACCATCTTCAGATGGAACCCATTGACACCATTGTCCCGGTTCGCTATCCTGAGAGTGTAGAGTGCCAGCAAAGTCTTGTAAAAAGTTTATATGATCGTTTTTTAACACAGGAGAAATGATAAATTTCCCCAAAAACTCAGTTGAATATCCCATAATAATTTATGCACAATGACGTGCGAAATCTAATTTCTTTACCTTTAGCGCTTCAGCGGCAACCTCTTTTGGATTTACACAAGTTCCGGTGGCGATTGCTTTAAGAACCTCTTCGAAAAGATCATCTTCCATCCCGTGTGCGGTTTCGTAATCTGTTTTTGCAACATCAGAAATTGATTCAATGTATTCAATAACGTCATCAACGCAGAACTTTTTTTGTTTTGATTTCTTTTTCATTTATTCTCCTACAATTTCAATGCTTAAAACAGTTTCATCATTCGGATCAGTCGTAACATATGCACGAAGTTGATCATCGAAAGGCGTACAATCAAATCCTCGAATCCAATTCCTTGGCTTGTCTTTATCAAGTTCAATACGAACGAATTCATGATTGACGGTATCGTAAAAAATTTTATGATTTGAGCCCCTTCCTTTGTCTCTACGTTTCCAATCTTTGGGATTTGATGTCATCTGCAATAATTCTTCTTTTGTTGCAGGTGAGTTTCCTGGTTCAAGTACGAATTGAGCTGCGACATGATCTAAATTTTCCCTTAGGTGCGCAACAATTAATGGCCTAATTTGGTTTGTATTCATGGATTAATCATATCATTTTGGGACGAAACTTACACATTAATATGTCATAGATTTGATTGATGGTGCACGAAGAAAGACTCGAACTTTCATGGAATCGTTTATGAGACGACGACTTTACCTCTTAAGCTATTCGTGCGTATTAAATTATTCTTAAGTGTTCTTCCCATCCAAAATAACAAAAAATGTTCTATTCCTAGAGAACCTTTAATTTCAATCGTTCCATGATTCTCAATATCGTACCCTTTTCGTATACGAGTCACCTCGCCAGTGCAATTTGGATCCATAAGTTTTTTAGAGATTTATCGTTAGTCAGTATTCCAACGACCGTCACTCGATCACCCACCTTTATCTCACGTGTTATCATACGATCCTAATATAAGAACATCTATTCAAAATATACGATTAATCTAATGACATTCTGTGGGCAATTTACCTATTTGACACAACCAATCTTAAGTGATTTTTTGGTCGAACTTCGTGATCCATAAGTGCTTCGGCGTGGGCATATACGACATATCCTAACAATTTTGCTCTCTTTGCACAAAAAGGATCAACAGGAAAATATCCTGGATTGTTGTGAGATTCGAAAGAGTCTTCGGCGTTGATTGGTTCACCTGTAGAATTTAAGAACAAAAAGTTTTTTGCTGTATCACCAACGAATTGTCCACAATGACAACAATGTTGTGTCTTGTCTTGTTCGCTTGAATGACCGTTAAACATTGTAAAAAATTTTTCAGAGTTCATCTGTTTTCTCATTAATTTTTGCAAGAATGCGTTCTCTACGAGCAAGTTTTTTTATTTCTTTGTAATCAGTGTATTCTTCATAGAAGAACCACATAACTGCAACAAACAATTTTGCAGCATAATTTAAAATTATCGTTATCATCCAACATAGCGATACAAGCGTAAAAAAAATCAAAGCCGTAGTCATTTTTTGTCGTCGTCTTCACTATCGTCATCGTCAAGAATCTTATGAAAAGATTTGCTTTTTATGTTGTAAAATTCTAAAATCATGCCGATTGCAGCGTAAATAAAACCAACACCCAACAATAAACAAAGTATTAATACAATCATTTCATAGGAAAAAATTAATAATCCACGAACAATCGAAGGTGACCGATATAACCAAAAGTCCATTGTTACTTACGCTCCGTCGTTAGATTCTTGAATGTAACGATCGACATCCGCAAGTACGAGTTTCGTCGTAAAATCAAATAACTTGCCCACCAATTCAGCAGAAAACGGATCAACACAAATTTCGTTATCGTTGGCGAGTTGGGCGTTTTTTACAAGAATTTCAATTGCTTGTGTATACGATCTATATCGATCTTGAAATTTAATTGTTTTAGTCATGCATAGTCTCAATTATGTTATTGATTGAACGTTGACACCACTGTTCGTTATCTAGAAAGTGTTTATCGTATTTTGTAATTTTTGTTTCAAATGCACCTTCAGAAGCAAGCCAATTTATATAACGCATAATTGCTTCACGAGGGCTTGCAGACAATTCTTGAATTGTTTTGTATTTAGTATGTACACGAATACCTGCAACCCAAAATGCCGCGGCGACGTTTGATTGTGTTACTTCTAGATAATCGCATTTAGGAGAGTAGACGCTTGAACAAGCATCATCATCATCTTCCCTAACTGAACAAAAATCTCCACCTAAATTTGCAACCATTTGTTTAATTGACCATCGAGGAGGATTGAATTTATTTCTTTGCTTTACCATTCGTGTTCAACCTTAACTTGCGGTAATTCATAAATTTCTGTTGCAATTTCACGCAAAATTTTAGCATGATTTTTATTGCGAGCACATGCACCTAATGTGATCGGGCGTGTAATTGGTGAAGAACAAGAGTCTTCCGACTTCATCCAAGAAATTGATTCTTTTTCAAGTTGTTCTGCAACCCAAATTAATGTCTCTGGACAAAGAGCCTGCTCTTGGTCATCGTTTGAAAATAGTGCCATATACCTAATACCACTATACCACGCTAACTAGTAAAGTTCACTGCTTTAATAGTCGAAGTCGGCACCGCGATCATTTCGATCTGCACACCGATCGCAACAATATCCACGTGCAGCATCGGCAGGCGTTAGTACGTCTTCGTGGTTGCCGTCAACTCGAAGCAGTTTCAGCGTCTGCCCTTCTTTCTTCAACACAAGCCTCATTCTCACAAGGCTCAGAATCTGGACAACCATGACCGACCGAAGCGCCGCAGCCTGCACACTGCTCCGCATTCAACTGACATTCTGTGCTGTTCATATAAACCTCAGGATCTGCGAAATAATCATCATCATTTCGACCTTGAAAAGCTTCAGAAATAATCGTCTTCAATTTACCAAGCGTAATTTTTATATTCTTAGATTCGTTAGGAAAATGATCACGGACATCTAGAGTTTCTTCTCGAAAGTCATTTGCCTGTTGTTCTAATTGTGCTGCTTTTCTTTCTGCACTTTGTTCATTTGAGAAAACACCATAACAATAACCCGTTGATGATCCATGAACACCAAACGGTGTTGCTTCCCCGTTATAATCGGGATCATTTTCAACGTAAAATCCGCCGGCCCTTAAATCCTTTGTAAGATTACGTTTTGCGTGGATTTCATCAGCAGCGTCCATGGCACCTTCAGATGATTCACTAACATTTTTTCGAGGACCGTATGTATCCGTGTGCCATTTTTCTTGTGCAATGCGTGAATCAACCCAGTTTTTAACTTTATCAACTTGTTCTTGCGCCTCAGCCTCAGAGGCATATGACCAATAACATTTTTTCGTTACTGACCCGACAACACACCAAGGCTTTGTAAACGTGGGGTTCTCATCTTCATCAACATTTTTTATACTAATTTCAACAACACCATTATCATTTGTTCTAATATCCTTAAGATATTTTTCCCAGGTAAGTTCACCTGCTTTAATATCACGAGAAATATCATTACTTGCCCACTTTGAAGGTCGGCGGTGGACGCGATTCTGATTGTATCGAGAACTTCTATTAAAATAATCACCGCGGGCTTCGTTAATTTTTGGCATAGTATATGTATTCGATTAATAGTGTTTAATTCACAGTACAAATTTTTCTAAATCATCAAGCATTTTGCGAAACTTCTTTTTCTTTTTTTCAAGTTGTATTTCAACCGACTCAAAATGCTTTTCAACACAAACTTCAAAGTCTTTCCACATGTAATAAGTGGATCTAAAAGAAGACCTTAGCAAATCTTTATTCGCTTCGTACCCTGCCTTGCTAAAATAAGGGATGCCGTGTTCTCTTCCACATTTCGGCCCGTCGTTATTACGTAAATAACTAACCCAATTATCAGGAATTTCAATGGAAGTAGTTCCAATAGGATGTTGGAAATAATTCTGCGTTTCAACATCATATCCTCCAGTCCACTCACCAGCGATTTGCAATGTCAGTTTGCCTTGACTAACGTGAGAAGTTAGTTGTTCTGGGAATATTTTCATATTCAATTCAGAAGAAATGGCGACGTAATAATACGTGGCTCAACAAAAATAGGTTTGACATCGGGACCATTTGGATTTTTACACATAACCCACGTTCCTTCGGCGGAGTCGGGCGAGAACAACCCGTTAGGATCGGCTTGAGGAATTGTTGTTACGTCACCATGGGTACCATACGTTGTTTTCATGGGATTTGTAAATTGTGTCGCAGAAGAAATTCCATAACCAATTGAATCACATAGAAAAACTAAACTACCGTCGAGAGTTACCATGTACGTAATTGTTGATAGACCAGACTGATCACGCATTTCAATGATGTCTTTCAAAAGCTTACGTTCACGAAAGTTTTTGATCGCAGGCATTCCAACCTGTGCAGTTCCTTCTGCAAGGATTCTTTCACTCTGTTCACGTTGAATTGCATCGCTCGAAGGATTGTCGCAGTCATCAGCACCTGCACATAAAAACGCCAAGGTCAAAATTGTCATCAAGAATTTAATTTTCATGGATTCACCCTTTTGTTACGAAGTTGCCAAACAAACGTCTGTAAATTTGAAGGAAGTTTATTTTCATCGTAATCAGCGACTCGATGAAGAATTATAGATGCAAGTGCATCCTGCTTTTGTGGTGTTGCTTGAACATACTCAAACTGCATATTTTGTAATTCTTGTACCATTCCCTGGTTATATGCTCTTGATTGCTCAAACGTTTCACGCCTAACTGATTCATACTTGGGCGCAAAAACTTTGTACAAGAAGAAATTATTTCCTTCAAGCACCCAAATCAATCCAATCAAAAGTGAAAATGCTAAAATGCCAATTACGATATTATTTTTCATGACTCTCTTTCATATGTTGTTTTTGTTTTGCGTGTGGCCAGTCGTACAGGATACGTTTAACGTTTGTCATTTTATCTTCTATGACGCTTTCTTGATTTTTTACTTTTATGACGTTGACGAGGTTCGCCAGGGACTTTTGATACGTTGTTTAATTCTGAAATCGTTCTTTGTTCGTCAAGCAATCCGAATTTTCCGCCTAAGTTCATCTCAGCATCGCATACACACGTTCTAATACATTTTGTGCAATATCGATAAACTGTTGAATTTTCTCTTGAACATGCACTAATACACGCTTCTGCAGGCACGTCATTGTATTTTTGAACTTGAACTTTGTAATCGTTCGTTATGATTTCTTCGTTTGATCTACCATAAGCTAGTGCAAGTAAACACAAAATTGTTGCACAAACAATTGCAAAAATTACAAGAATGATTTTGCGAGTTTTCTGCTCGGCGTGGGCGTAAATAAAATCAATCATTGTTTCTTTGCTGCGCAGGAATCACACAGCGTTTTAACCCAACCACCAGTTCGTGCGACTCCCGGGACACCGCAAGTTTCACACGTTTCATCACATTTTTGTTCTGCGACCTTAATTAATTCACGAGCAGTTTCATCAAAGTCTAGTGTGCAATAATATCTAAGCCCACCAAATTTTTCTTTGACTTGGTGAATTTCATACTTTGGATCAATTAATGCAAGTTGTCTATCGAGTTCAATAATGATTTTATGCCATCCGTCGGCGACACAAATGTATTTTCCCCATTGATCTGGGATGCGGTCGATAAGGTGTTGAAGTGGGTTTATATCATCCATATGTTTAAACATATCATATCATTAGACCATATTACACTAAGTGAATCATAATTTTTATTCCTTACCTGTAGTGTTTTGCTTGAAATTCTAATTCTTGTACAATGTCTAATTTTGAGATCATGTCGGAATCGAAAGGTGAATTTTCAAGTAGATCAATGATCTTCATCTTCACATACTCACTGACTTTCTCGGCAAGGTCGGTCTTCTGATCATCTGTTAGATTTTCCCAAGGATCAATATTGCTCACTTGGCCACCTCGACGATCCGCGCAACCGTTACCCAATCCGAAGTCCCATCGTACCAGGCGGACTGACACCAATGACACTCGCTCCGCTTTGTGCGGAGATCGCGAACGGTGTTCGTAGCCCCACACGACGGGCATTTGATGATTGCGTTTCCGTCTAGTCGTTCGCTCATGGTTTCACCTC
>Ga0315284_10014588_pt1 | contig 11194 bp, 6 predicted proteins | sample YL17G09_16_MG_FD_203696 | JGI IMG/M metagenome (GOLD analysis project Ga0315284, IMG submission 203696) | Sediment microbial communities from Yellowstone Lake, YNP, Wyoming, USA - YL17G09_16 | ecosystem: Environmental > Aquatic > Freshwater > Lake > Sediment | place: USA: Wyoming | collected...
ACTATTCGTGCATTATCTTTATTAGTTATTCTTTTAAACTTACATAGCTTTGCGTATTCTTTATATTTAGATTCAAAACCTATGCCCATATCATGAATAGGATCTGATTCATCAGTAAATTTCTCGTATATGAATTTTGCTTTCATTCTTTTACTACTATATCTCCGTATATTTTTGATTTTTTTATTATTTCTTCTTTTGCAAATACCCTAGCGTTTTTAAATATCCATATACTTCCATAAATAATTTTAGCTAATCCTTTTAAAGATGTTAATTTATTGCCAGTACACTTATAACCCCAATGTTTATTTATGTTGTTAACATGACTAGTTAATACTTTTTTGGGTCCTCCTTCTAATGATGTCAATAAATTTTCGTGACATGAAAAATATCCACTTATATATTGTGGACATCCTTTTAGAGTAGTTAATCCTAACCCAACTAAATCTACATTTCCAAAAACTTTATAAAAATTAATATAATATGGAAGGCTTTCCATTTTCTCATTTAAATATAAATCTCCGTGTACTGTAATTGTTAAATCATCATTAATTTTATAATGTTTTATGTCGTATTTTTTAAGCCAGTTTTCTATAAGAGGTTTTATTCCAATTCCCATATCTTGTATGGGATCAGATTCTTCAGAAAATTTTTCATATACAAAATGCGCTTTCATGTATTACTAGTTATATTTCGTGAGTTATCTAGTCCTGATAATCTACTAGTTATTTTATATCTATTATATACAAGATTTAATGTAAAAGTATTAAAATCCGCTGCTACAGTAGCATAATTAACATTAAATTGAGATAATGCAATTGGAATTATTTTTTGAAATTCAAAAACTACTAATTCATAGCCATGATGATCAAGAAAACTTATGTACATTGAAGGCCAAAATGGCAATGAATCACTATATTTTTGAAACATTTCTATTTGTTCAAATAACATCCAATAAGTTATAAATCCTTCGGTTAGTTTAAATGTAACTGTAATATTTTTATCTAATATTGGTTCTAATTCTTTTCCACCCCTGTATCTAATTTGAAACATAGTTTGGGGCTGTGTAACTGGTGCTAACGTTACTTCTGGAAATGTGACAGCTTGAACAGATGCATTAAAAAAATCTTCAAGAGATTGATATTGTAATTTTAAACGCTTAACAATAGGAGTCCATCTTTCTCTTATTTCAGGATAAAAGAAATCTTTTGGAAACCATATTGAGAACTGATTTAATTTACTATTGAGTAATGACATGTTAAAACTTTTTTAATATATAACTATATAATATTTATAATTTATATATCTATGAAATCCCTCGTCAAAAATCAAAACAACAAATTTATTTGTGAAGAATGCAATAAATCTTATACACAATTTTGTGATTTATCACGTCACATTGGTTTAAATCATGATAAAAGAAAATATTACGATAAATATTTAAAAGAAGAAAATGAAGACGTATGTCCTATATGTAATAATAAAAATCCATATTTAAATAGATGGGATAGGGGCTATAAAAAAACATGTTCAAAAAAATGCGCGAATATATTAAGACATCAATCACAAAAAGAAACATTATTAAAAGATTTTGATGTTGAAAATGTTATGCAAATAAAAGAAGTAAGAGAAAAATTTGAAAATACTTGTTTAGAAAAATTTGGATTTAAAACAGCTTTACAAAATAAAGATGTAAAAGAAAAATCAAGACAAACATGTTTAAATCATTTTGGTGTTGACAATCCATGCAAATCTGCAAAAGTTCAGCATAAGATGCGTAATACTATGAAAGAAAAATATGGGGTAGAGTATTCAATGCAATCTGAAGAAATTAGAAATAAATCGAAAGAAACTAACATAAAAAAATATGGTGTTGAATATCCATCACAAAATGAAGAAATAAAACAAAAAATAAAAAAAACTACTAAAGAAACTACCGGATACTATTGCATTTTTGAAAATAGAAAATTAATGTTATTTTCAATGTTAGAAAAATATGGTGTAGAAAATATTTCTCAATTACAAGAAACTCAAGATAAAATAATAAAAACTAATTTAGTAAAATACGGATTCGCACATCACTTTCAAAATAAAGATGTTTTTTTAAATGCTCAAAAAACTTCATTTAAGTTAAAACAATTTAGAAATACAAATATTTGGTATCAAGGATCTTATGAATTAGATTTTTTAGAAAAATATTATGATAAATTTATAAATATTCAACGAGGTCCTTCTATAAAATATAAATTAAAAAATAAAAATAGGGTGTACCACTCAGATTTTTTTATTCCATTATTAAATTTAGTCATAGAATGCAAAAGTAGTTATTATTATAAAATATTTAAAATCCAAGATAGAGCAAAGAAAAAAGCCACTATTGCTAATGGCTTTAATTATATTATGATAATTGATAAAAAATATAATAAATTTAATAAATTATTTTGTTTGTAGTGCTGCATTTGTTGCTGTTAGTGTATTAACTTGTGATTGCAGATTTGCGATCTGTGTTTGTAAATCTGTTATGTTAAACAAACTTTTATAATTTGAAATAACTGTAGTCTGATTAGCTATATCATAATATACTCCTTGATAAAATGTGTATGAAGTTCCATTGGGATTTTTTATTATAATAGAATAATTGTTATTAGTTTGTTTTTTTAATGTAAATACTTGATTTTCAGACAACATAAATTCTATTTCTCCAATAGTTGTATTTATATTTGTAGAATATGTGGGGCTTACTTCTATTTTTGTCCCATCATCTAATTTAAATAATAAAGAATAATTATAAGCACCGGATAAATCTACATTAACTTTATTACCATTTGTATCTAATTTTTCAAATTTAAATAAATATGTTGAATTATATGATTTTAAAAATAATGGACCTGTACCTTCCGGAAATACTTCATTTAACGCAGATAATAATACAGTTGTTGTATCATAAAATACTTTTACATATTTTATAGTTTCTCCGCTAGAACCTATTTGAGTATTTGTTGCTTCGCCTTCAACTCTATTGAATACTTTATACGGAATTACATTATCAACATTTAATCTTGTAAACCTTACTCCATATTTTTTAGGATCTGTAGATGCAAACGAAGCTTTTCTAATAATTTGTGTTCCATCCATTCTATTCATTAATCTGCATGTATATTGGATAGTATACGATACATCAATATCTGAATTTACAAGAATGGGACGAAAATAATTAGGCGTAGAAAATTCTTTATCTTGCGTAAATGAATATTGCTGAGTTAATAAAGATGTATTGCTTAAACCTGCTAATTGTTCATATACAGTAATTTCATGAATAACTACCCATTTTGCTGCTGACATTCCATACATAGAAGAAAATTGATCGTAATTATCATTAGGATTATTAGAAGTATATAATTTTATTATGCCACTTTCTATGTCTCCCATATAATTTCCTATAATTAAATTATTCCAAGTAGCATAATATTCAATATAATCGCCTGCTGTTGATTCAGCTATAAAACAATTAAAATTATCAGCAACACTTGTAACGGGCAATTGAAGATTAATTAATTGATCTACGTTAAATACATCGTTTACAATTTCATATATTGTACTATATGTAAGATATACATCACTCAATGATGTAACTGATAGCATTGTTCCTAATTGAGTAGAAGGTGAATTCGCTCCAAGCGCTTGTACTGAAGGAATACTAAATTCTACGTATTTATCATAAAATCTGTTTCCAAGAAATAATGTATTAGCTGAAAAATTTATAACATTTGTTCCGAATGTTTGAGGTTGTTTAACGTATGTAAAATTTGATAAATCTATTAAATTCCCCGATGTATCTAACGCGCGGGTTTGTAGAATAAATCCACCAATATCATCAAAATTATAGCCCGAAACTATGTGAACTTTAACTGTATCATAAGGATATGGCGTCATAGATAAAATAGTTGATGCATCCCAATATAGTGGATATGTAGTGCCGTATGTAGATGAATCAAAATACCAAGAAGTTCTCTGTTGATTAGTAGGCATTGAATTTAATGGCAAAATATTATTTGTTCCTCCTAATGCAGCATCACCTTCATAAAAATATTTAGTACCTAATATTGTAGTTATTAAACGTGGATTAGTTAATGCAGTTAAAGCGCCATCTTTGTTGAATTCATATTCAAGAAGAAGAAAATCGTTAATTTGTACATATTTTGATATATTATTTGCCATATTTTCTTTTTATTTTACCAAGTATAAATGTTCCACATAAACGTAGGTCCTACAGTTATTCCAAATTTAGATTGATTTACAATATCTATTCCGGGCGTAACTCCTAATCCTACACTCCATCCATTAAACCAATGTCTTTTTTTCATAAGATCTTTAAACAATGGATTTGTGTTTGGGTCTATAAGGACACCTTCCATGCTTTTAACTGTAAAACCTGGATAATTACTTTGTATATACACTCGTAATTTTCCTTTTTCTACTTTTTGTCCAAATATAAGATCTATTTGTGTAGTTCTGTTAGTCATATATGTATTTTTATGTCTTAACATCAACGGATCTCTATCTACAACACCTATTAATGTCTTTCCTGTAAAGATATCATAATTAGTTGAATCATATGTATAAGCTAAAGTCCAAGGAGCAGTATAAGTACTATCATCATTTCTTGTTAGTACACCAATTTTAGTTTTTAAATCATCTACAGTTTTAGCTAACATGATAGAATCTTGTTGTAATTTCATTACAACGTGATTTAATGATATAATTTTTCCATCTTGACCTTTTACTTTCTCCCATAAACTTTTATTTAAAGTTTTTAGTTCTTTTTCCGTTGCAATATATCCATCAATAGAAACTAATAAACCTCCATTTTTTCTTTTTTCAAATTTTAAAGAATCTGTTAATGCTGAAATATTTTGTTCATGAATATTTATAGTTTGATTAAGATCTATAATTCTTTTGCATTCGCCTGCGCCAATTATTAGTAACAGCACTACTAGTACTATAACAAAAAATTTACTGTTTAAAAATGTCCAGATTCCTTTTAAAATTAATTTTAATTTTTCCATTTTACTTTATTTTAATTATTAAGTAGCTTCGCCGTGGAATGATACTGTAGCGCTTACATTAGATGATAATAATGTAAATTCATTAGAATACTGACCTGTTCCAGTTAAATCACCACCCCATGTTTGATATCTTACATTTCCTGCACTATCTATAACACCTATTGCTGCAGCATTATATCTATATTTAGTTCCATAAGTAGCATTGTATTTTGCGTTAATAGATCCATCAATTCCAGGAGGATATTCACCAGTTATTGAACTTGTTAATCTGTTTGTTGTATATATTGGGTGCATATTGGGAGATATATATCCAGTACTAAGAGTATCTTCCCAGTTAAACGTATCTGTGTTATATCTTTCTAATTTAATATACCCAATATAACCATTGGATCCACCACCCGTACCACTCCAACTCGCTGTAAGTTTAACTATTTTTGTTGGTGATGATGGGCCATCTTGATGTACGTATATTTCTCTACTAACAGTACTACCAGTTATCGTTAAAGTTGTACCTCTTTCTCCATCCAAAACTGTATATGATTTTATTGTCACTGATGAATCATGTGGAGCGGTCCAATCTGGTCTATCTACATCGCTAAGACTAAAAACAGTTTTGTTAGGAATTATCCATGAATCACCAGCAGAAACAATACAATCAACATTAGCAGATATATCTAAAATGAAAACGCCGCCTGCAGATGCACAATTTATTATAGTCGGATTTAAATTTTGAAATAATACGCTAACATCTACATTATTTCCCCCTAAACTAGCATCCATCGATACGGTTATACCTGGATACAAAGACATTCTAGTAGTTTCTCTTTCCCATCCATTTTGTATAACTTTTATATATGTATGATAAGTTTCTCCTACAGTTAAACCACCAATTCCTAAAACTCCAGAAGAAGCAATATCATGAAAGGCCATTATTGAAGTGTCAAAAGATAACGTTGGAAATGTATATTTAGTAGCAGCTATTGGTAAATCTTTATATACATAAATATCTGCAGCAATTGATGCCATGTCAGTAGTTCCTGCGATATCCACTAAATTCCAATATATAGATACATCTGTGTTTGCCGCGCCTATTTTCCAAGTAAATGAAGCCGCATCTTTATTAAAGGTTTTATTCATTAAATTAGGTGCAAATATTTCATAATCAGTTAAAACCTTTCCTGATTCAATATTTCCATCTATTCCAACACTATTTTTAGATACTCTTAATTCACTTACATCAAATATTAAATTAACATTTCTAATAGATCCATCACTGTTTAAATTTCCTAGTCTAAACTGATTAGAATTAACATCTCTAACTAAAGCTATAGAATTACTGTCATTTGTACCAGACGTAAACAATGTAAAGGGATTATATTCACCTAATTGCGGGGCAATATCTGAGTATTCAATTCTTTCAAAATTTATAGGTTCTATTCCATAAATAGTTGTAGGATATTGAGTGTAATCTGTTACGTTTAGACTGTACACTGAATCTACAATATTATGTGTTTCTATGTATTGATTAGAATATCTTAATATTCCTTCATCGTTTACATCATGTGAAACAAAAATACTAGAAGTATTTAAGTATGCACCAGTATATATAAATCTATCTGGATATGAATTATCTATTTTTATTTCATAAACTTTTCCTAACGTATCAACAAATAAATCACCTGTTTGATATGTTCTATTATTAGGTAACGGCGTTGCTACGGCTGTCCATAAAATATTATTAGCTAAAATATTATTTTTTATTAGTATGTGATCATCTATTCCATTTAAATTAGTAAAATACATACTAAGTCCTGTTAATCCGCTAGAACCGTCAACTCCTTTTGTTCCATATCCTGGCAAACCAGGTGCATATTTAAATTTTTCCATTTCTTTTTATTTATATATTTTATTTTTCAAATAAAGTAAATTTTATAAAATAAGAATAATTATTTAATATTGGTATTATTATTTTATAAATGTATTCTTCTTTTTCATAAACTAATTGAGGACTATAATTTGTTTTTAAATCTTCTATAAAATTTGAATCAATAACAGAATATAAAATTTGACTGTCAAATGATTTATGATATAAATTTAATTTTATTTTAGAAATACTTATGTTGTAATAAGATAATATTGTATCATTTATATAAGAATTTATTATATTATCTGCACTGCTTAAACCTATCCAATTATTAAGAAAAGTTGCACTACTTTTAAACAATTCACTTATTGCTTGCGAAAGATTAAATGACATTATAATATTAGAAGTATTATATTCTATATTTACTGTATTGGCATCCCATGAAGATATTTCTAAATAATCCGGTAATTTTATAAGTTTAGAACCAAAAAATGATGGAAGTTCTATTGAAGATTCATAACCATTTACATAAGAAGATGTACCAGAATTATAATAATAATCTGCATCCCATTGAGATTTGAATATATTAAAATTGGGTGCGTATGATATAGCATTTCCAACTAAAACATCAGATTGTGTTATACTGGATTTAACGTCGTTAAACCAAACTTGATTTAAATCCTTATATAATTTTAAATTAGTATTACTTAATATAAAATCTTTTTCAACAATTGTTATCAAATCATTTTCCTCATTATTTTTAAATTCTAATATATTATTTAATTTAGGAGTAAACCAGCCATTATACGTATATAACTTATTAAATAATATTGGAGAATTTACATTTATAATCATTGGCGGAAAACTAAAATCTTTGTTAGTTAATACTATATCTTTTCTAATTATATAATACGATATATAATCTTTAGTAGAATCGATTAAGTGTTTAAATGTTTCTAAATCACATGTTTTTGTCTGATATAAATTTTCATTAGTTTGATACTTGTATCCATAATTAACAATTTTATTTCCAAATGTATTTATGTTAGGCGTATAGCCATAATTTACAATTTGACTAAAAGTATTATATGAAAAATTAGATATAAATTTATCAATTAACACATAATTATTTTGTGTGAATGCATTCCAAATTGAATTAATTGTATAAGGGCTATAATTAAATTGTGCGTAAGGATTAACCATAGAGCTGAGTATACTACTATCATACGTCAATATATTTGCATATATATCGTACATTTTCTTTATAGTGGAAGAATTATTAATTATAAACGGTGTTTTTATAAATGAATATTGTGTAGAACTATCTATAGATGTATGTGTTACAAAACCATTATCTGAAGAATCTAATAAAGATTTTCCTGGTAAATAAGAAGAATTTCTTAGTGTATAATTTAATACATCATTACCTTGATACCAAACTATTAAAATAGTTTCAGTATTTTCATTTATAATTACTTCAATAGGACGTTTATCATCTCTATTTTTTGAAGATGTAGTCATTAAACAAAATCTATAATTATCGTATAGTTTTACATTTAAGATATTTTTTGCAGTATCTTTTACTTTAATTGATAAATTTAATCCTAACGATAGAACACTGATAGATTCATTATAATTATTGTAATGAACTACGCTAGAACGATTTTTTACGTTATCAACATTATTATTATGATATATTAATTTAGAAAATATATCTATGTAAGGATTTTCTAACATTAATTCCTTTACAGTTTTATATATCGATACATCATCAAAATAAGCTACAGTATCGTTAATATCATAAAAAATATAATCTTGCCAATTTCTGATTCCTGAATTTAAATATTTAAAAGATGGATAAGAAAATTCATCACTGTAATGAGATGAATATGGTATATAATTAGTTTTTTCTAAAGAATAATCATCAAAAATAGATTCATTAAAAATAAGTCTAAAATCATTATTACGACAATCCGTTCCAAGACCCATCCATTTAGAAACAAACGGTGTAGTTAAACTATATTTTAAAAGAGAAGTAGAAGTACTAGGATCATAATAGTCAAATAAATTTTCTTCGGTACTTCCTGCTACGTATGATTTATAAGTTTTATTTCCATCTAGAATATTATATGCAACTATAGTTTTAGTTGTTGCATATAATAATGCATCTCCAAAAAAGGTATTAAACGTATCGTTACTATTATATAAATATCCAGGGTTTCCATAAGGAGTTATTGTTCCAGTTCCTGATACAATAGTATAAGAATTACGAATATTAAATATATTACTTTCGCCTGCCCCTATTACTACTTGATATGTACTAACATCGTCATCTCTTTTATACCAATATTCACTAGTATATCCTGTATTAGCAGAATCATATACAGCATAATCGATATCTTTAACTGAATTAATACCCATTAAAGATATAGAAAGATTAGTTAAACTATATGCATTCCATATATTATTTATAGTTTGAATAAATTCTTTTGTTTGTATAAGATATTTAGTTTCTAAATTTAATGGATCTAATACATATTGATAATTATGATTTGAAATTTCTGTATCAATATAAAAATTTTGAATAGGTTTATACCAATCGTCAAGGCCTTGATATAACATATTTGTAACAAATTTATCTAAAATATCAGTATCATAAAAACTATATAATATATTATTTTGTCTATTGAAAAAATCAACAAAAATTGATCTTCTATTTCCATATAATTCAAAATTAATTGGTCCATACGATGCATCAAAATTAACTATTTGTACATCAGATGATGTAGGCGTTAATCTTCCGAAAAATGTAATATCGCTTTCATTTGATACACTATTAAATCCAGAACATGGATCAGTAAATACATTTAACGTTTGTGAAGTTATTCTTTGAAAAACCCATTCATCGTTGATACTAGCATCATCATTTAAAATTATAGATAACCAGTTATCTCCCCTTACTCCAGATCTAAATATATTATCTTCATAAGTTATAAATGAATCAAACGCAGTTTCAATAGCCTTAACTTGATCTTTTATTTCTCCCCTAACTGAAAATGTAGTTTGATATATTGTAGGAAAACCCGGATTAGTATACGTAGAAACATATTTATCACAAGAAAGACTACTGTCTATACCATAAATTTCCCAAATTTTATTTTTTGTTTTGTTTATTACTCTTAGTTGTTCTCCTTGTTGAAGCTTATTGTTAATAGTTAATGTTATAAAAGGCGCATATAATTTTTCAACTACTTTTGTAGAAAATAAATTTTCTTTTGGCAGACTTACATATTCTCCAGCAGTTATTTGATTATAATTGGATATTCTTTTTAAAGAATACCCATCATTTATTACAAAAATTCTATTTTTATATGTTGAAGCAATACTTCCATCATAATCAAATATTAAAGAATTTATAAAAGTACTTACATCTTTTCCATCAAAGGAAACTACTATAACAGAAGAATCAACCGTATCTGAATAGTAGCCTATATCAAATAAAACATTTTCTGTAAGATAAAGACCAAAATAACGATTCATTACGTATGCACTAACATCATTATCATTAAAAATAAATTCTAAGTTTAATAAATTAGGACAAAGTATATTATTTCTTTCAAATCCGCCTGAAACAAATGCATTTAAATTTGTAAAATTATTTATTGTTTTATTAAAATAATAAGGTGTTTCCGATCTTCCTGCTAAAACTCCTGTATCAACAGTCATACCATACCAAGTATTAGGATCAGATTGTGCTGAAATAATACTCGGGTCTGTAAGAGATAAAAATACAGGAGCAGGAATTCCTGCCAAATCACTTAAATGTGTATTTAAATATTTTCCTAATTCAGAAGTTGGTTTTAAATTCCAAGTTTTTATTAAATTACTTTGTTCTAGATATTTAAATGCTAAATTTGTAAGAGATGTATTATCATATGTTTCTTCGTTATAAACACCCGGTAATCTAAAAATACAAAAATAATCTGGTAAAATTGTATTTATCCAAAGGGGTGCTAGTAATGCATTATCTTGAGGATATAATTCATCTTCTAATAATCTTGCACCATAATTATAGGTTGTGCTATATTGATCGTAATATTTTGTTTTAGGAACAGCTATATCTAATGCATCAGTAGGCAATTTGTATAATTCTCCTGCAGGTAAACCTTTATACACATTTCTTATATCATTTGATAATACACTGTATGATGATACTGGTTGATGTCTATAAATTTTATTAGAAAGTATTTCAGAAACTTGAAAT
>Ga0315284_10014589_pt1 | contig 11194 bp, 10 predicted proteins | sample YL17G09_16_MG_FD_203696 | JGI IMG/M metagenome (GOLD analysis project Ga0315284, IMG submission 203696) | Sediment microbial communities from Yellowstone Lake, YNP, Wyoming, USA - YL17G09_16 | ecosystem: Environmental > Aquatic > Freshwater > Lake > Sediment | place: USA: Wyoming | collected...
AAAGATTGCGTTCTTGCTGGCTGGAATGGGCATCGGTGCTATTCTGGCCTTGCTCTTTGCCCCCAAGTCGGGTAAAGAGACGCGGGACTACCTGGCGCAGAAAACGGAGGAAGGCCGAGACTACGTATCCGCCCGGGGGCGAGAACTGCGCAAGCAGGCCGAGGAGACCGTAGAGAAGGCGAAGGACGTGGTCGCCAAGCAGAAAGAGCAGCTTTCCGCGGCTCTCGAAGCGGGTAAGCAGGCCTACCAGGAAGAGAAGGGCAAGTCCCGCTAAGGCGCGTTGGGCGACTGACTTGTTGAAGAGCGAACCATGGCCAATGATGCTGCGTTGACTGTTGTTTTAGTCCTGGTCGCCGTCGCGGTCCTGATGCAAGCCGGGGCGATGGTGGGTATCTGGCTGGCGATCAAGAGCATTCACCGCGAGGTGGTGGGCGCTCGTGCCGACGTCAAGCAGCGCCTCGATCCCCTGGCCCAATCCGTGACGGAAATTCTGGCCAATTCCCGCGAGCCCGTGCGGAGTATCACCGCCAACCTGGCGGAGATCAGCCGCATCTTGCGCGACCGGACCAACCACGTAGATGGGGTGGTGGCGGACTTGGTGGACAAGAGCCGCCTCCAGATCATTCGCGTGGACCAGATGGTGTCCGACTTGGTCACGAAGGTGGAGACCACCGCCGATGTCGTGCAGCGCAATGTGCTGGCGCCCATCCAGGAGGTGTCCGCCATCGTCAAGGGTGTGCGGTCGGGCCTGGAGTTCTTGTTCTCGCGGCGCCGGTCTCCCAGCGTGAGCGAGGCGACACAGGACGAGCAACTGTTTATCTGAGAAAGTGTCCGTTGCCAGGAGCAAGTCGTCAGTGGTCAGGCGCAGTCTCGCCCGGATGCCATGGACCACGGACGAGGGGCCACTGACGACGGAGCTGTTTCTGCTGGAAAACCGCTTGCCGCCCGCCCCATGCATTCAGTGCCTACCAACACAACCCGTTCCTGCGCCATGGCAATCTTCGCGCGGGCGCCTTCGCCCGGCAGGGCCAAGACGCGTCTCATCCCCTTGCTTGGCTCGCGCGGCGCAGCGGAGTTCCAAGCGGCGCTAATTTCCGACTGCATCCGCAAGGTGAACGTGCTTGGCGGCCGTGCCTCACGGTACGTGTTTTTCGCGGGCACCCGTTCTCCAGCTCCCGCTGCACTAATCTCGCGTCTCACGCTGGTGCGACAGCGCGGCGCAGACCTGGGCGAACGCTTGGCGCACGCATTCCGAAAGCTTCTGCGTCGCCACGCAGTGGCGGTGGTAATCGGCACGGATTCGCCCACGCTCGCCCCGCGGACGCTGCGCACGGCACGGCGCGAGCTGCGCGTCTGTGGCGCGGTTCTGGGGCCATCGCCCGACGGGGGGTTCTACCTGCTCGGGCTGCGCCGCGTCGGGGCGAGGGATATTCGGGGTCTGTTTCGTGGCGTCCGCTGGGGAAGCGCCTTCGCGTTTCGCGATACGCTGAGGAACTTGTTGCGTCACGGCTTGGCCTGCTCGATTCTGGAACCCTGCGCAGATGTGGATCGTCCCGAGGATTTCCGCCGGCTCGGGCGCGCACTGGCTGGCCGCCGAGCGCTGCGGCGTGGAGCGCCGGCAGTGTGGCGCTTCGTAATGGAGCACGGGGCGGTGCCCGAGGATTCGGCAGCAGCGCGCAACAGGCTAGCGAGGTAGCTTTTCGCGCGATTCTCACCAGTCTCACCAGTCTCACGGTCATTTGGGAGTCTCGCCCCAGGGAATGCTCATGATAGTTTGTCCGAATCACCTCTCCACCGATCATAAAGTAAGCAAAGGAGTTGACGTCCTGGCTGCCGGCTTGGCTTGGGCGGAGTGGGTTTCAGAGGGGGCGCAGGCGGCGGTCCGGGCCGCGGGGCATGGTCCAAAAATGCCCCACTTTGGGCATTCTGCGGGGACTCGCCGTGCTCGCCCGTGGGGCTAGCGATGTGGCCAAAGGGGCGGCCGTTGCCGACCCGCGGCGAGCCGCCGACCTCCTCCCGCCAACGGAGTTCGCCTCGCTGCTCTCCGACCCGAAGCGCGAGAGGCCGGGGATTGTTCACGTCGGGTTCGACCTCCTCTATCGGGCGGGACGCATTCCCGGGGCGCTCTATTTCGGCGCGGGCCGCACGCGGCGCTGTCGCCGTCGTGCGGCTCCGTTCCAGGACGCCGCCGAATGGCTCGCGCAATTTCAGCGCTTCTGGGAAGCGAAGATGGCGCGAGCGGGTGATTGAGCCATCGGGTCATTGAGGACTGAGTGATTGCGCTCGGCGTATACCCGCCGCCGCGAGTGGGCTTCTGCGGATTCACGGCCCCACGGTATTCTCCAGAAACGAATTTGCCGTCTGTACGGGCCGGCCCAAACCTCAAGATCGCAGACCTGGGAAGGTCTGCGCCAGCCGATGTAGAGGCGGCTTTACGCCGCCATTTGGTGTGGCGAGGCAAACTCGCCGCTACAGAAACGGTCGGGGAATAGCTTCACCGTGTTCCTGCGAAAGGGCACGGATTTATCCGTGGCATGAGGTGCGGGACAAGTTCTTTTCTTGTGGCCTTCGGGCCCGGCCTGATGCCTCAGCGGCTAAAGCCGGTGAAAGGGGGATTATCACGCGTCGTTGTGGCACGACTGAAGTCGTGCCCTTTCGCAAGTCGCGCCACACAGCATCGCATGCTGGACGGTCCTGGTAAGCACGGTGGGCTCGCTGTTTGAGCCTATCGTGGGCTCTTGAATGCGGAAAACGCCCTCGGCATAGAAAGCGTGCCGTGGCTACTGGCCTAGGGTTTAGAGGGAGCGGGCGGCAAGCTGGAGTTGGAAGCGTCGCGCGTGCGGTTGACCACAAAGACCAGCTCGCTACCGGCGAGAAGAATGATCTGCTTCTGGTGCTTAAAGAGGTTGTACAGCAATGCGGTGCCCGCCCCGATGCCGGCGCCGTACAGAATATCGCCGCCGAGCCCCGGGCCGCCGCAGTTCCCATAATAACGGCACTCGATCTGCTGACCCATGCCCACCGAGGCACCCGCGCTGGCGCCCATGGCGGCTCCCAGGGCAGCGTCTTTCGCGGTGTCTTTCTTGCTTTTGCCGCAGCCGACAATCGTGCCTTCTTCATCGCTCGCGGTGTGGCCGCAGACGCCGCCCTTGCTATCGGCGAGCGTGCTGGAGAGTTGGATCGTTTGCTCCTCGGGGGTGGTGATGGAATCAAGCACGATGCGCATCTGAGCCTTGGCCTTGATGCGGCCCGCCGGCTTCAGAAAGGCGATGTGACCGGTCACCATGCTTCCCTGGGGCACAATCGTCTCGGTACCGGAAAGAACGTCTTGGGCGACCATGCCGGTGAAGGTGTCGCCGGCCTTGTTCGTCTTGGAGGTGATCGTGGTACCCAGCTTGATGTGCAGGATGGTGCCCGGCGGGACGTTGGGGGTCTCGGCGGCGCGGGCGCTCAGAAAAGCCATACCGGCCGTCGAGCTCAGAGCCAGTAAAGTTGACAGGATCCGCTTCATGGTTTGTTACGTCCTTTGCGAGGCACTCGCGGGCCCCACTCCCTGGGCTGGGACCAGGGGAAAATAGTCGGGCTATCCCCGCTCCAATCTACACCCCTACGTCTTGCTTTGCCAATGCCCCATCTTCTTCCATAGACTTCGATTCGAAGACCCTTCGACTGGTTGTACGGCCGCGAAGGTGCGGCGCTACGTTGGGCAAAGGCAGCCCAGACTCGTTCTTTGAGTCTGCCGCTCCTTTCCGGCGTGCCCAATCCCAGAAAAGCCGCGGAGTTTGAAAAACAGCTCTGCGCTACCTTGCTATTGATGACATGGCGACCCCGCAGGGCGGAGTCGCTGCTACGTCGTCGCAGGTAGAGACGGCTTTATGCCGTCCGTCAGCCGACGGCCGAGGTAAACTCGCCGCTACTTTGCGCTCCTTACGGCACAGATCCCGAAGGAAGAACATCGGGACAGGCGAATCCCTGCCCTCCCGCCCGTTCATCAGCATCACCAGGTGTAATCGTCGAAGCGTTGAAGGCTGGCGGGTTCGGCCAGGACGCCCAGGGTGATGATGGCGAAGGTGAAGACGCGCGTGCCCGGTTCGAGATGGCCGCCCAGGGTCTTCTCCGTGTTGGAAAACGCGATGTGGGCGTGGACGCGACCGTCGATGATGTAGCCGGTGGTGGTGAGCAGGTCGTAGGGGCCCGCGCCCTGGAAGAAAGCGTTGGTGGGCGGGAAGACGGTATTGCTCACTACGTGCACGCGGTAACTGGTGAGCGAACCTGCGCCGCTCAGGATGACGGCGTTCTTGATCTTCTCTTGGGCGACGGCGGTCTTCAGGCCGTCGAGGAGATCCGCATCGCGCTTCAGCCGGACCACGACCACGCGGCTGAAACGCGAGCTGATCGTGTGGACGGGCGGCGCAGCGGGAGCGGGGGGCTCACTCACACACATCGCTAACGGCGCGAGGTATGCGCTACCCGCGATTTCCACGGCGAGAAGCAAGAACAGCAACCAGCGTTTGCGGTTTCTTGGTTTCATGTTGCCTCCTGAACTGCTGCCCTGGCGAGCCACCGCACGGGAAACAGAAAAAAGCCACGGAGTTTGAAAAGCAACTCCGCACAACCAAGCGCACTGCAAATCACAAGAGTAGTTCTCTGACAGGCTTATACGGAAGCTGCAAAGCCTCGGCGACACTGCGATGGATGACATGTCCCGCGAAGACGTTGAGCCCTTCGGCCAGGCCCGGGTCGGCGGCCAGCGCGCCCTTCAGCCCCAGATTGGCCAGTTTCACGGCGTAAGGCAGAGTGGAATTGGTCAGGGCGAACGTGGAAGTGCGCGGCACGGCACCGGGCATGTTGGCCACGCAATAGTGGAGGACGCCGTCCACCACGAACGTCGGATGGCTGTGGGTGGTCGGATGGCCGGTCTCCACGCAGCCCCCCTGGTCCACAGCCACATCCACGATCACCGCGCCCTTTTTCATGGTGGAAACCATCTCGCGCGTCACGAGGCGCGGCGCAGAAGCGCCGGGAATGAGCACGGCGCCAATCAGCAAATCGGCTTTGCGAATTGACTGCGCAATGGTGATGGAATTGGAAGCCAGCGTGGCCACCTGGCCCAGAAAGATGTCATCAATATAGCGTAGCTGGTTCAGGTTGCTGTCCAAGATAGTGACCTGCGCGCCCATGCCCAGGGCGATCTTGGCAGCGTTCAAGCCCACCACGCCGCCGCCGAGAATCACCACCTGCGCGGGCGGCACGCCGGGAACGCCGCCCAGCAGAATGCCTCGCCCGCCCTGGTTGCGCTCCAGAAATTGCGCGCCGATTTGCGTGGCCATCCGGCCGGCAACTTCACTCATCGGAATCAACAGCGGCAGTCTTCCGACGTCATCCTTGACGGTTTCATAGGCAATCCCGGTGACCTTTCTCTCCAGCAGAACCTTGGTGAGCGCCGGCGCCGGGGCCAGATGCAAATAGGTAAACAGGATCTGATGCGCTTTTAGCTTGGGGTATTCCTCTTCGATCGGCTCTTTCACTTTCACGATCATTTCGGCCTTGGCCCAGACCTCGTCGCCGGTGGGGCAGAGCGTTCCTCCGGCTTGCACATAGTCGTCATCCGGGATGCCGCTGCCTTCGCCGGCGCCCGCTTGAATGAAGACCGTGTGGCCCGCGTCGGTAAGCGCCTTGACGCCCGCCGGCACCAGCCCCACGCGATACTCGTTGTCCTTGACTTCCTTCGCAACGCCGATCAGCATGAATGCCCCCTCTGAAGGTCGGTGCCATTATAAGGCTAAAGTCGCGGGGGGGCGATTGACCCGATGTCCGGGCGGCGGAGAGCATGCACTCGCTGGGGCGAATGCCCCGCGATTCCCAGGCCAAATCGTGATAGAAAAGACCGGTGCGGGAGAACCTGGTGGGATTGCCAAGGAATAGGCTGATATCGCCTCGGCAGCATGAGGAGGGGCTATGAAGAAGGTTGAAGGTTCGGCGCAGGTGAAGGCGTCGAGAGTGGGAGAGAGCGCGGAGCATGGCCAAGCCGTTTCGCGGCGGGCTTTCTTGAAGTCGGCGATGCTAGGCGCGGCGGGCGCGGGTAGCATGCTGGTGGCCTCGCCATGGTCGCGTTCCTATGGGGCCGCTGCGGTCGAGAAGAAAATTGTGGTCGGCGCGCACCTGTGGGTTTACGCGGCCAATCAGCCCGGACGCGATCCCACGCCGGTGCTCGAGCAGGTTTTTGCCGATATGAGCTACGCCGGCCTCGACGGTGTAGAGCTAATGCGCAACGCGCTGATGCACGACGACGCCGTCGAGCGCATTGGTGGCTTATCGCAGAAGTATAAGCTTCCGGTCATTGGCACATCGTTTGAGGGCGCGATGTGGAATCGCGAGGCTCACCCGGCCATCCTGAAAGAGGCTGAACTGTTGCTTCCGCGCCTGGCCAAGCTGGGAGGCCGCACGCTGGGCACCTCGGTGGGCCGGACCCCGCAGCCCAAAACGCCCGCCCAGCTCGACGCGCAGGCGGAGTTCGTGCGCAAGCTGCGGGCGCTCGCCCAGAGTCACGGCGTCGTGCTCAACCTGCACAATCACACCCATGAGGTCGAAAACCACGAGCACGATTTGCAGGGCACGCTCGCGCGGATTCCCGACGCCCAACTGGGCCCCGATCTCAACTGGCTCCTGCGCGCGGGCGTCGATCCGGTGGACTTCATCAAGCGCTATGGCAAACAAATCGTTTTCCTCCACCTGCGCGACCAGAAGGCCGACGGCACCTGGTCGGAAGCGATGGGTGAAGGCGATATGGATTACGTCGCCATCGGCCGGGCGCTACACGAAATCAACTTCTGCGGCGACGCGATGATTGAACTCGCGCACAAGCAAGGCTTCCAGTTGACCCGGCCCCTGCGCGAGAGCCTGAAGATGAGCCGGGAATTCATGCGCAAGACGCTGGGCTTTTGAAGCGCATGTAGCGCCGCCCTTCAGGGCGGCAGGTGCCGGGCTAAAGCCCGGCGCTACTCATCATAGGTAAGGAGAATTTATGAACTCAGATAACGTCATGCCAAGAAGGAAATTCCTGAAGAATCTCACCGCGGCCGGAGCAGGCCTGACGGCGGCGCTCGGGGGGGCGCCGGCGATCCTGTCACAGAAGAGTCCGAGCGAGGTGATCGGCGTGGCCTGCATCGGGGTGGGAACGCAAGGCCATTACTTGATGCAAAATGCGCAGGCGGTTCCTAACACGGAAATCCGCCTCATCTGCGACCTCTACACCGGCAACGTGGCGCGGGCCCAAAAGCTGATTAAGAATCCCAAGCTGCGCGTGGTGCACGAATGGGAGAAAGCTGTCCGGGATCCGGATATTGATGTCGTCATCATTGCCACGCCGGATTTCTGGCACGCGCCCATGACCATCGCCGCGGCGGAAGCGAAGAAGGACATCTATGTGGAAAAGGGATGGTGCACCAAGCTACAAGATGCCAAGGCGATGCGGAAGGCGGTGAAAGACAACAAAGTCGTCTTGCAGTTGGGACACCATTACAACGGTCTGCCTACGTTTACCAAGGCGCGCGAGATCTTCCAGTCCGGCGCTCTCGGGAAAGTGCCGCTGGTGCGCACGTATATCGACCGGACCTCGGAGTACCCGGAATGGAAGTTCTACACCGACTACGGCATTCACGAGATGCCGAAGGATGCGGGGCCCGACACCATTGATTGGGAACGTTTCATTGCCAACGCGCCGAAGCGGCCCTTCGATGCCGAGCGCTTCTTCACCTGGCGGCGCTACTGGGACTACGGCACGGGGATCGCCGGCGATCTGCTGACCCATCTGTGGGACTCGGTGAACATGGTGATGGGCATGGGGATTCCCGAGAGCGCCGTTACACACGGCGGGCTCTATTTCTGGACGACCGATCGCGAGGTGCCGGACCAATGGACGGTCCTATATGACTACCCCAAGCAGAACCTCGCCGTCCACTTCTCGTGTACTTTCCATAACGTCCACGTCGGCGAAATGGCCCAATACTTGGGGCGCGACCTGACTCTGGAAGTCTCGCCGGAGTTCTGCCGCACCTATGCGCCGGAGTGGAAACCAGATTACTGGAAGAAACTCGGACAGGCGCGGAATGCGGCCGCGAAGGCGGGTCTGCGGACCGAGGACGCAGCCGTGCCCCCCGACTACTCCTACAAGGAAGACGAGCTGAAGGTGACCTCGCACATGGAGGATTTCCTGGCGTGCGTCCGCTCGCGCGCTCTGCCGCGTTGTCACGTGGACCGAGCTTTCGAGGAGGCGGTGGCGCTGCTGATGTCCGTGGAAGCTTACAAGCAGGAGCGAAAGGTTCGCTGGGATCCGGTGAAAGAAGAGATCGTCTGACTTGTGGTTTGTGACGGCGGCTTGTAAGCGCCGTAGCGCCGGCTTCCAGCCGGCATGGCTCTCTGCCGCCAAGATGGCGGCGCTACGGCGGGGGTCATAGACCGCCGCTACAGCACGCGGGCAATCCAGCCGCCGCCCAGGACTTCGTCGCCGGCGTAGAAAACGGCCGCTTGCCCGGGCGTGATGGCTCGCTGGGGTTGGACGAATTCCACAAACGCTTCGGCGCCCGTAGCGGCCGCCTTTAGGCGGCCATCGAGTTCTGGCGGCCTAAAGGCCGCCGCTACCCGAGCAGGCGCGGGGACGTGCTTGTTGCGAATTTTGACGTGCGCCTCGAACGACTCGCCTTGCGCCACGGGACGAATCCAGTTGACGTCGCGCGCCACAAAGCGCCGCCGGAAGAGTTCCGCATCCGGCCCCACCACCGCGCGATTGCGCGTGCGGTCGATTTCGATGACGTAGAGCGGCGCGCCCACCGCGATCCCCAAACCCTTCCGCTGCCCGATAGTGAAATGATGGAGACCCTGGTGCTCGCCCAGGACGCGCCCATCGGTGGAAACGATTTCGCCCGGTGGCTCGGCAAGCGCCTGGCCCTGCTCGGCGAGGTACGCCTCGATGAACTCGCGATAGCTGCGTGAGGGCACAAAGCAGATTTCCTGGCTCTCCGGCTTCTCCGCCACGGGGAGATTCCGGGCGCGAGCGGCGGCCCGCACTTCCTCCTTCGTCATCTCGCCCAAAGGAAACACGGAGCGTGCAAGCTGTTCCTGTGTCAGGCCGAAGAGGAAATAGGACTGATCCTTGGCGCGGTCCACTCCTGCGAGCAACCGATATCGCCCGGTCTCCTCGTCGCGGCGGAGGCGCGCGTAGTGGCCGGTGGCCACACGTTCCGCGCCGAGCTGCAACGCGGTCTCTATCAGTTTGGCAAACTTGATTTCGGTATTGCACAGGCTGCAAGGAATGGGCGTCTCGCCGGCGAGGTAGCGTTCGACGAACGGGCGGACCACGCCCTCCTCAAAGGGCTTCTCGAAATTGACGACGTAGTAAGGAATGCCGAGATGGTCGGCGACGCGGCGCGCGTCGTGAGTGTCATCAAGCGAGCAGCAGCGGCCGCTGGCGTGGCCCGGCGTCGCCGTGCCTTCCTCCAGACCCAGCAGGCGCGGCAGGCGGCGCTGATTCCAGAGCTGCATGGTCAGACCCACCACGCGGGGATGGCTCTCCCCGGCGCTATCGGGGAGCGGCGTGGTGGCGGAATTGCTCTCCACGAGCAGCGCAGCGGCAGTGGAACTATCCACGCCGCCGCTCATGGCGACGACAGTAGTCATACGAAATGGTGCTAGGTGCTGGGGAAGGTCGGCGAGTACTGCGCTTCCCCAGTCCCCAGCACCTAGTCCCTAGCCCCTGCCTTCCTGTAATGCGGCGAGACAGCGCGCAATTGCTCGGCGACGGCGGGCACGATTTCGAGCGTCTGATCGATGTCCTCGGCGGTAGTGAAGCGGCCCAGGCTGAAGCGGATGCTGGAGCGGGCCTGCTCCGGCGTCTTGCCCATGGCCGCGAGCACGTGCGAGGGTTCGAGCGATCCGGAAGAGCACGCGGCGCCTGTCGAGCACGCGACGCCCCGCAAGTCCATGGCGATGACGAAGCCTTCGCCCTCGATGTAGTCGAACGCGAGGCTGGTGGTGTTCGGCAGACGCCGCTGCGGATCTCCGTTCACGGTGACCAGTGGCACGCTGCGCAGGATGCCCTGTTCTAATCGGTCGCGCAGGGCGCTCATTCGCGTCGTGTCCTCGGCCATATGTTCGCGAGCCAGTTCTGCAGCCTTGCCGAGGCCGACAATTCCGGGAACATTCTCGGTCCCGGGCCGCCGGTCACGCTCGTGGTGCCCGCCGTACAGCAGCGGCCGCAGGATGGTGCCTTTGCGAACGAAAAGCGCGCCGACGCCTTTCGGCCCGTACAGCTTGTGCGCCGAGAGCGAAAGCAAATCCACGCCCAGCTTCTCGACATCGACGGGAATCTTGCCCACGGATTGCACTGCGTCGGTGTGGAAATAGATGTCGCGGTCGCGCGCCACGCGCCCGATTTCCTCAAGAGGTTGAATCGTGCCCAGCTCGTTGTTCGCATGCATGATCGAGATGAGCACTGTCTCCGGTCGGACGGCGCGCTCGACGTCGGCTGGGTCCACCACGCCACTCAGGCCCACGCGCACGTAAGTGACGCGCACGCCGCGCTTCTCAAGCGCCTTCGCGGTGTGCAACACGGCGTGGTGCTCGATCGCCGTGGTGACGACATGCCTGGATTCCGCGCGCGCCGCCTCCATGCCGACCAGCGCTGCGTTGTCAGCCTCCGTGCCGCCGCTGGTGAAGACCACCTCGCTGGGCCGGCAGTTAATCAAACGCGCCACCTGCTCGCGGGCCGTTTCCATCGCTGCTTTGGCGCGTTGGCCGTACCAGTGGATCGAGGAAGCGTTGCCATAGTCCTCAAGATAGAACGGCCGCATGGCCTCAAACACTTCCGCCGCGAGCGGCGTGGTCGCGTTGTTGTCGAGATAGACTCTGCGCATGAATTCGCTGCCTACAAACCCGAGGGGATCAAGCTCTTCGAAGAAAATGCTCCCCCCCAGCCCCAGAAATCAGACTAGCCGAGCGGGCCTGCCTTGTCAAACCACTGCGCCTTCGGGCGACGCCGTCTTGTGATTCGGCTTTGCGCGCTGCGGGAGGCTGCACTCGTTCAGAATGATGGGTGACACTCTGAGGTAGAGTGTTGCCATGCAGATGAGGTGGATTAGAGTACCTCGCTCCAGGTACCTGGAGCGAGCGGCGATTGACCTAAGTCAAAAGGCTCGCC
>Ga0315284_10014591_pt1 | contig 11194 bp, 7 predicted proteins | sample YL17G09_16_MG_FD_203696 | JGI IMG/M metagenome (GOLD analysis project Ga0315284, IMG submission 203696) | Sediment microbial communities from Yellowstone Lake, YNP, Wyoming, USA - YL17G09_16 | ecosystem: Environmental > Aquatic > Freshwater > Lake > Sediment | place: USA: Wyoming | collected...
GCTAATAATCGGTCAAAAACTGATCAAGAAAGCGAAAATGGGCAAAACCCAACAGAAGAAATGTTAACAGAAGAAATGTTAATAGACACAAAGTTGACAGATACCAAGTTAACAGATAAAACCAACTTTGTCAAATTTAACAAACATGAATGGAAAAAAATAGAACAGCCAATTGAAAATATCATCACAAAAACAGTCCTTGATGTTATGGCCAAATTAGGAAATGAAAATGAAAATACAACAACACATACAAATATTCCGGCATGTGGTGATGAAATCTATTGTGAAATTAGAGAAGAATTAATTAGAAGAAAATACGTCGATTTAAGCATATCTCCTTCCAATAATAAAAACAATAATAAAAATACAAAAGTAAATAATCTTAAAAAGAAAAATAATATTAAGGAAATAATTATTAGAAACAATATAATTACAAAAGTAAAAGAGTCATTTGAAAATTCACTAAAAACATTTTCTGATGTAAAATTGAACTGTACATATGGTTTTAGAGCCCAATATGCAGAAGTAAGATTAATTACATATTTATATTGTGTTCATTTCTTTTTAACCAAAGATAAACCTAACCTTGCTTCATGTTATGAACTTATTATTGGTATTGAAAAAACATTAAATAATATTGATCAAATAAGTGGTATATCTAAAATAACATGTGATGATCTCAAGAAGGAAAATCTGAAATTACAAGATAAAATTAAATTTAGTTGTCAAGAATTATTTAAGAAATATCCAAGACTATGTATATCAACGGCATATGATACAGTATTTCCTATTATGTCTATTAAACCACATATAAGTCAAACAGAATTAATGATATGTGTCAAAAGAGCTGTCAATGATTATATTGCAGCATTGATTTTATACAAGGCAATGATTGGTGGAGGAAAAACAACCATGAGTATTGCTTTGACAAAATACATTGAATATATCAGACATACTCGAAAAGCAATGGGTCAAAAACCATCATTACAATTGATTTTTGCTTGTAGTGTTGAACCAGTTAGACATCAAGTATCTAAGATGGCATATAATAAAGATATTCCATTTGCTTTAGCTATTATTGATGCCAATGGTATGCTTCGTATTATTAATAATTATAATTGTAAAAATGATACAGATAGATTATTAATAGTAGCTGATTTAGATGCAACATTTGAACTTTTAAAGAAAAGTCAAGATTATATATTATTTGTTGATGAACCAACAGTTGGAGCAGATCAGGAAAATAATCCAATCACAAAATCAGCAAGCAAAGTTTTAATGTTAGCCCCAAAAATAACAATATTATCATCTGCTACACTACCAAATGCAGATGAAATAAAACCAATCATTGATCATTTTCAACAAAGACATAATGGTGCTAGAATCGTAGATATATGTTCGAAAGAATCATTAATTGGGTGTGAAATGATTAATTTTGATGGAACAACAATATTACCACATAACAATTGTACATCTTATGCAAATTTAAAAGAAATTATCAAACAGCTCAAAACAAGATCATTTATTGATAGGTTATATACTTCTCCTATTGTATATAAATTATTGGAAAGAATGAAAGAAAATGATATCAATGTTGATATAAATTTAGATAGTTATTTTAGTAATGTCAATAATTTACGTCAATCAGAAATTCAAAAGGTAGCAATTATGTTGTTGGAGAAATTGGCAGAAACAAAAAATAATAAGCTGATTGAAAAAGTATGTTATCCATTCGGCAAAATTCAAATTGAGAATCATAAAACAGAACAATTAGATAGTGCTGCAGAAGATAATAAGGATAATAATGATAACAATGATAATAATGATAATAATGATAATACTGGTTTTTCTTTTGAAGATGAAAAACCAAAAGTGAATAAGGTAACTACTGTTGAAAATATTAAATATGATCTTAATAAAATTTTTACAGAACAAGCTTATTTATATGTAGGCAAATGTTTGGTATGTGTTAAGGATCCAATTACTTTTGCATATGAGAAAAGTAGAGAACTATTGAAAGGTGTTGACCAAGCATCCAAATTGATTGCAAAATACAAAGATAATGTTGAAAAGTGTAATCAGTCAATTGACAAAGTTTCTCGTAATATTAAAAATGAGGATGAGTTATCAAAGAGACAATATGAAATGAAAAATGATTTGACACCAACGATAAAATTCCCTAGTTATCTACAAGTAAATACACTTGCACATATAGCTAAATATGCACCAGATATTTTGAGTACTGTTGATAATAGTGTTGTGCAATTTAATTTTTCACCAGAAACTTTACCATTGGATTTGCATGTACCTGACTGGGTAATGCAATTGTTATTTGCAGGTATTGGTATTTACATGCCTCACGGTAAATCACAAGGTATTCAATTACCTGATGAATATAATTATTTGGTCCTAAATTTGGCAGCAGAAGGAAGTTTGTCCTTTTTAATATCAGATGATAATATCTGTTATGGTGCCAATTATCCATTTGCACATGTTGTTATTGATGAAGAAATGGCCAAAGATCATTCGATTGGTACTATCTTTCAATTGGCAGGAAGAGCTGGTCGTGTTGGTGAATCATGGGTTGCATATGCTCATATTGGTAATTGTGTTTCCGAAAGAATTATCAATTACATGCAAGGTAAAATTGATATAGGTATAACTGCAGAAGCTGTCAACTTAACTAAATCATTTCTTCAAACCGTTGATGAATATAAGAATTATAAATTTGAAAGTGTCCCACCGACTCAATCTAATGATAAGAAAGCATTTATGATGCAAAATGGTGAAAAGAAAGAAGTCAATATCATTCAAATTAATAAAGTAATAAAACCTAACCAAATGAATAATAATAATAATAATAATTCATTGGATATTGATGTTCAAGAAAACATTCCTGAATGTGATGAATGGGAGCTATTTGTCGATGATACTCCGGCGAAACCATTGCCTGTTAAAAAAGATAATAGTCAAAATAGTCAACAAAGTCAACACGGTCAACAAAGTCAACAAAGTCAACAAAGTCAATATGGTCAACAACGTCAACATGGTCAACAAAGTCAACAAAGTCAACAAAGTCAACAAAGTCAACAAAGTCAAAACAGTCAAAACAGTCAACAAAGTCAACATAGTCAACATAGTCAACATAGTCAAAATAACCAAAATAAACAATCATATGTTTCACATAAAAAACCAATCAACAAAAAATAAAAAGTTAATTAACCATTTTTTTATATAAAATTTAATTAATTCATTTTTCTCAATAACAAAAAGATAATAAGAATAACAACAAATACCATTAATAATTTAAAGAAATAATTTTGTGTATCATTTTTACCAAATCCTTCTAAGTAAATAATAGGTTTATAGACTTCATTTCTATCTTGTGGAATACTTGATAGTTGTAAATCTTTATAAGTTTGTACAGGTTCTTCATTTAATACTTTTAATTGATTCATAAATGTTGTTTCTACTGGTTGACCTAACCATGGTGCTTCAACTAATTCACTTGTTAAATATTCATAATATGCTGGTTTGGAATGAACAGTTTTAAATTCTGCACCATAGATACTTCCTTGATCTGTATCTACAGGAGTCACACCACTTAAACCATTAAGATGTGTTAATGATGTATTGTAATATCCAGCTTTTTCATATTTTGATCGCATCTTATTAAAGTTGGCCATACATGCAACATCATTATTACATATTTCACTGGAGTTATTAATCGAATCTATATTCATTGCTATACAATAGTATAATAAAAAAGTTTATTCTATTTAGTTTATCTTTTAACAAATCCATTGAATGAGACCATATGCTATCCTTTCACCTGCATGTCCTGTTATTTTACTATCATCAAAACCACCTAATCCTAAATCATCTTTATCTCTATGAATAACAACACTTCTATTCATAACACTATGTAAACCAGATAAATGAATCATGGGATCAACAAATTCCAAATCACAATTACCATTAGTATCGACTTCAATATTGCCTAAATCACCAACATGTCTATTTGGATTAATAATTGTAGTTCCATTAACTTCAATTGTACGCCCACCATGTTCTTTCTTAAGTGGATTATAATGGCCACCTAATTCACTACAACATTTCATATCATTGTTGAATTCATGGATATGGATAGCATGGATATTTTGATCTTGATCTTTATTTATTTTTAATCCTCTGATGTGACATATGATTTTAGTTTGTTTTAATGCTATATCTTCAATGAAATCAATGTATCCATAATCTTGGGTTTTATCACTCGATTTTATATAGGCTCTTGCTTTTATAAGATCATTTCGATTGAATACAAATCTGATATATCTTTTCATAATATTATTATGACATAAATTAATTTTGTTGTTTATTTTATTGTTTACTTTATTGTTTACTTTATTGTTTACTTTATTTTACTTATTTCATCATTAATTATTTCCATTAATTTGACATATGGAGGAGATAATATGGCAACTAATTCATTATGTTTCTCTTTTGCCAATACTTTTCCAATATCAGTACGAATAAATTCAGTTGATAATTTGAATAATTTTTCATTAGCATGTTCTATAACTTTACCAATAATATATTCGACTGTTGGTTTTTCGATATTCTTTTTCATAAAGTATTCACATTGATATTCTACACAACGATGTGCACCAACAAGTCCAATTGCTTCAAGTTTATCAGCATCACTCACAATATCTCGAACAATGCAACCAGTTATACCTAACACATTTTTCCAATCTAATGGTTGATTTGTTTTGATGCATTTATCTTCTTTTGTAAATGATATTCGATCAATAATATTTACAACCAACTGACTTTCCTCTACTGAAGGAACAATAGATGATATAAATATTTGTATTTTTTCTCTAAGTTTGCCATCAACATCATATTTATGGTCTGCGACATCATGTAACCATGCAGTAATTATAACTAGTCGTCGGATATTTGGATCATTTTTCTGTGGAAGTTTATCGAGAATTTCTAAAGATGATTTGGCGACAAGTTCCATATGTTGATGTCCATGTGATGGATCGCGTCCATGACACAACTGTTGGACTGTTTTGGATAATAGATTCCACAAAAGTTCTTGTTCAGATGTTAATCTCATAGTGTATTTGTAACAAGATTGATTGAAATGTGTCAATTCTAATGTAACAATCAATATGTTTGAATTTCAACTTTTTTATTGATAAATAAATAATATGATAAATTAAAATATTTTAAACATTCTTCTTGTCTTCATGTTTCTTATGTTTTTTACTTTTCTTTGATTTATCACGATGGACAACCATTTCTACTTCAGACTCTGAATTTTCATCGGTAGATGTATGTGTGAATGTAAATTCATCTGAAAATTCTCGTGGTGGATCTTCTTCTTGTTTGCCTTCATTGATTTTACTTTCCTGTTTACTTTCCTGTTTACTTTCCTGTTGACTTTCCTGTTTACTTTCCTGTTTACTTTCCTGTTTACTTTCCTGTTTACTTTCCTGTGTACTTTCTTCCTGTTTACTTCCCTGTTTACTTCCCTGTTTACTTCCCTGTTGACTTTCTTCCTGTTTACTTCCCTGTTTACTTCCCTGTTTACTTCCCTGTTTACTTTCTCCCTGTTTACTTCCAATCAATTCCATCCCTGGAACAACACTTTGAAGTTGTATGTTATTATCATTTGTCAATTCAAATGGTATATCCAAATATTCAAACCATTGAAAGACATCTTGTTCTTTACTGTGATAATGTATACCTGGTGCGCATACTTTATTTAAATTTGGATTGAAATTATTAACAACAACCTTCTCATTAACCCTGTAAATAAAATCATTGGTATGAATACAAGAGAAAGCATCAGGTAAAGACAATAATTTATCATCATCCTCAACTTTTTCCATTTTGACAATTTTATTAATATGTTCTTTGCAGTATGGACATTGATGATTTGTTGATAGAGTCATAACAAATTTCCAACAGTCTCCACATAATTTATGTCTACATGGATAAGCAATATAGACAGCAATGGTTTTTTCATCCAAACAAACTCCACATGATTCTGCTTTTAAGTCTTTGATATAGTAATGACTTTTTTGGTCATAGACAACAGGTCTAATAGATACAACGATAGCTTGATCAGCTCTATATTTATTTTTATCGGAATCCCATGCAACTTTAGCTTCCTTTGGTATTAACAATTTGACAATACACATTTCATTATTCGCAGTTCTTGCCATTTTCCAACCAATTGTACCCTTATTTATTTTCTTTTTGCTAACCATTTTGACTTGTAATCTGTTAGATTCATCAATGTTCATATTGGTTTTCTCATGACCATTGCTATATTCACTGTTAGATATACTGGAAATCTTATTATCAGTGTTGCTATTATTATTTTTGGTTGTCAAAATTCTATTGATGAGATTACCAAAGAAACCACAACGAGATATCATTCGATTGTCAAATAAAAGTGTAGACCAACTCTCATTACTTGTATAATTGAACTCAAATGTGATATTTTCATTCGATGTCTTTAATGTTTCAGTTTTAGGTATAATAATTGGAACTTTTGGATTCTTTCCAATACGTGTTTTTGTCTCGAATTTTCCTATAATATTATATACAAATTTAAAAATAAATAGATATTCACATCCACCATATGAATTATTACAAATTTCATTATAATTCAAATATGCTTTTTCATCATCAGTTAAGTTATTCATTAGTACATTATAATTTTTAAGTTTAAATACGTCGCAATCAATGTCACATTCTAATACACCTTCATAGATAGTTTTGTCATCCTTAGTAATGGTTTTACAAATGTTACTTTGATGATGAGTCTCTGCAAAATCAGAATCACTGATAATTGTTTTTGTGTTTAAATGATGAACAATATATGTTGATTTATTGAGTTCAAATGTATAATTAGACTCAATAATTATATTATCATTGCTTTTTTTGTGGTATACAATTGTAGAAATCACTTTGTCATTCTCATATAAATATTGTGTAAATTCTCTCTTATTTCTTAAATCATTTTGAAAATCTTTGGCATGTGGTGCCAACATTGTTGTTGTCTTACATACTAAATTACCATTAAAATTAACAATGAAATCATCTTGTTTATATAGATCATTTTCTTTGTAAACATTGGTATATTTTGAGTGATTATGTTTTGTTCCTAGAAACATATGGGCTACATTATCACTGTCTTTTGTACGCATGAAATATGGTATTTTGATTGTTAGGTCATCAATATGATTATATAATTCATTTTTGAGAATTTTCATAACTGGGTCAAATTTAAGTCCAAATTGATTAACACTGATATCTGCATTACAATTTTTTGAAATGTTAATTAGATTATTATTATAACCAAGAGGAATATTTGAATATCCATCAAATATGATTGTATCATTAACATAAATTTGTTTCCTAAAACTTAATTGATTATTTATAGTATTAACAAGAATAAATTCACATTTATAACCTAATATATCATTGAGTATAAGTGTATCATCGGTTAAATCACATGTAAGTAATTTGTCAAAAAATGTACAAATTTTATCCAATGGAATATAGTCTTTTGTAATCAATTCAATAATTTGTTTATTGTCTGACGTATTTTTATTTGTGATATTGTAGATTAATTCATTATTTTTAATAGCAATATTACATTCGCATATTTCTGTCAATGATTTAAAGTGTGTAAATGTAATATATTGTTCATTTGTTGATATATTTCTCAATTCTATATTTCCAGTGCCATTACTTATAAGTGATTCAAATAATTCATTACCGATGTGATAATTTATAAAATTATCTGTTAATTGTCTACCAGAAATACTGAAATATTTAACGATATTATCGACGGATGTTATTTTTTGAAGATTAATATGACGATTACATCCACCTTCATAATCACTTTCACCTTTATGATCACTTTCACCTTTATGATCATTTTCACCTATATAATCACTTTCATGATTATGTATACCATTATTTTTAATCATAAATGTATAATTCTGGAAGATATTGTCTTCAACTTGAAATTGTGTATATTCCAAAATACCAAATTTAATATGCAACTGGATTCTTTCATTTGCATAACATGTCACTTCTAAATTGTAGTCAGTGTCATTTTCTGGATCATTTTTGTAAATACTGATCTCATATTGTTGTTCTGTATGTTTTTCAACACAGTTGTAATATGGTACCATACTTTTGGCCATTTCTGTGATGAATGTTAAATCACTTGTGTTGACAGGTACATTTTGTTTACTAACGAAATAATTGTAAATTTCATCGTTGATTTCATCTAATGTTTTTACTTTTGTTGATGTAATATCATTAGATAGTGTTTTTATGGTTTTATTATGCACATCATTGACATTGTTGATATAGTCAAGATGGTTAATGGTGTTAACATTGGTGATGGAGTTATGATCGAATGTGATGGACATGATTTATTAGTTTGTATACAGTATACTATATAAAAGTTCATATTATTTGTTTGCATTTTCAAATTTTTATTTGTGGAGTTGTGTTAAAAAAATTGATTTATGGAATATATGTAAATATCATTAATAATAATATCAAACAAGAGAATAACCAATTAACCACATAAATAGAACAATAGATGGATATTCAACATATTAGACATATGAAAGATTTAAATTTGAATGAATTAATATATGATAAAATCAATAATGCAATTCTTAGTGGATATCAAAGTGATAGTGGACCGACTGAAAATATATTTGATCCCAAGAATATATTTGATCCAGATAATAATCATCGTTTGATTAATCGTGATAGCCCCACGTTAAATTTGACAACTTTTTTACTTGAAGTAATTGAACCACAATCAATCATTAACATGTTATATGATTTAAGAAGACATGAAACACCTAAAGTTTGTTGTTGTATTGGAAATGGTATTGTAGATATGATCGTAAATCATAAAAATGGTGTTCTTGTATCTGAAATAATTATAGGTCAAAATGTTAGAGAAATTCAATCAGATAATTGTTTGGATTTTAATGATATTAGGGTTTTTGATCGCATAAGAAGAGATGAACATATTGATGTAGTTGGTGGATTAGATGAATATAGACCAATTGTTAGACGTGAATATGATTTAGGTGTTAGATTTGTAGATGCTCCTGTTGATGAGAATGATAATAATGAAAATGATGATGTTAACGATGATGTTAATATAGTTGACAGAATAAGATATGTACCAAGAGTTATACCAGTCGAAATACAAGAAGAAGATGGTAATGAATTCGTTCATGACAACAATGAATTAGCATACATACCAAATGATTATGTAGAACCATTAATTGATGGATATGTATGTCCTCCATGTGCATGTGATAATCAAAAAGAAAACAAAAATGAAATCAAAAAGGACAATGAGTACAAATATGAAATTGATATGATGCGGCAATGTGACACACTTGATTCCATTTACTATCCAGATTTGAATATCATTAAACGAATTCAAATTTTATATAATTGCAATACTGAAATTTATGATGAAACAGAATTTGAAATAAGAAAATACAAATTTACTTATGGTGATCTGAATCGTGATCAGAATCATGCCGCCAATTGTCCAAAATTTATTGAAGAACAAAGATTAAAGGAAAAGTCAATTGAAGAACATACATTAAAAGATGAAATTATGGATGTTATACTTTTATCAAATCATAGTATTCCATTAATGTATTCATTTGTTCGTACTATTAAATTACATATAACAACAACACAAAAAATAGATTTTAACAAATTTAAAGTTATAAATGGAATGTTGAATACAAAAGAACGCCAATTATTAATGAATGTCCCTTTTGAATTGGATTTACAAAAAGGAAGAATTATTAATTTTAACAAATTTGGACACGATTATGACAAATATTATCAAAAATACAAAAGAGGACATATGACAAAAGAAGAGTTGGAGATCATCAATGGAGTACATGAAGAATCATTGAGGAGGAAGAATATATTTTAATTTATTATTGTCAAAAAAAATTGATATTTGAATTGTCTGAGAAGTCTATTAAAATCCATTTATATACAACCTTGTTTATACACAAAAATCCAAATAGATAAAAATGAATAACATTCAACAAAAACCAACAAAACGATCTGCAAGTATGCCAGTTTACGAACCATCCCCGAAAAGAATCAAAGAAACACCATATGAAGATATGTATCCTCCCCCAGCTCCCAGAAAGGTTCGTAAATGGTCACACATTGCATCTGATCAAAAATCAAAAGTTGCAAAAATACTCTTTGAATAGAACATTTTTTTATCATCCATAAATAAAAATTGAAAAATCATCATTATCAACAATAATCACCATATACACCAATCAATTCATAATAATAGATCCAATGTCATCAATACATCAATCAGATTTAGTAGATTCTTTTTTTACAGGATTAATTCATCAATTATATTCAAATGATGAATATTTTGATAATATTTTGCAATATAAAATAGATGATGATATGAAGAATGATTTACAAAATATAATGGAATTGATACAAAGGAAATGTTGGATATATGATGGTGCAAAAAGTTCACATAAGAGATATATGGATGAGGAAATATTTACGAGAAGTTCATTATCATGTTTTGTTGAAAAGTCGATAGCCGAAAAATTGGCATTTGAATTATCAAAACATGAATTAATTGTTGGTGTTCATGATCATAATTCAACTGTTTCACATTTATATGTTAATGGTAATAAGAGGGAGTGGAATAATAGAGGGGATTTTATTATTGGTTATGCTGTTAAATATAATAATGCAGGCAACCCACAATTACAAAACATTGATCATGTATGGGATTATGGTAGCCATATGGATACAATTAAAAATAAATTACCAAATAAGACAATTGAAAGATATATTATAGATAATTATATAGATATATCTATTATTGATAAAAAATTTAAGTCAGATATATCGTTGGCGAGATTAGTGTGTGATGTTATAGATAGTTTATGATGTTATAGATAGTTTATAGTGATCACTTTTATTTATCTGAAAAAATTGAAAAGAAATGTTAAATCAATGTATGTGTATAAGTGTTTAACATTTATCTAAACAGTGTAAATATGTATGGTTAAGATATATTATAGAAATAAAAATGATGCATATAGGATAAAAGAAA
>Ga0315284_10014593_pt1 | contig 11192 bp, 9 predicted proteins | sample YL17G09_16_MG_FD_203696 | JGI IMG/M metagenome (GOLD analysis project Ga0315284, IMG submission 203696) | Sediment microbial communities from Yellowstone Lake, YNP, Wyoming, USA - YL17G09_16 | ecosystem: Environmental > Aquatic > Freshwater > Lake > Sediment | place: USA: Wyoming | collected...
TCGCCCGCCGGCGCTTGCTGCCATCTGGGGGCAACTCACGGCGAAAGGGGAATGGTCATGCCGAAGACTGAGGGCGCCAGCTTCGCCAAGATCAAGGTGATTGGCATCGGAGGGGCTGGCTGTAACGCCGTTGATCGCATGATCGCCGCCGGCCTCACCGGCGTGGAGTTCGTGGTAGCTAATACCGACCTGCAGGCGCTCACCATGAGCAGCTCCGAGCGTAAGGTCCAGCTGGGGGCGGACGTCACCAAGGGCCTGGGGGCGGGCGGGGACGCCGCGGTCGGGCTCAAGTCGGCCGAGGAAAGCCGCCAGGAGATCAAGAACGCCCTGGAAGGCGCCGATATGGTGTTCATCACCAGCGGCATGGGGGGCGGCACCGGCACCGGCGGCAGCCCGGTGGTCGCCGAAGTGGCCCACGAGCTGGGCGCCCTCACCGTGGCCGTGGTCACCAAGCCGTTCAGCTTCGAGGGAGGCTGGCGCACCGCCGTCGCCGAGGAAGGCCTCTCCTCGCTCAAGGCCAAGGTGGATACCCTGATCACCATCCCCAACGACCGGCTGCTGGGCGCGGTGGACAAGCACGCCACCCTGCTCGAGGCCTTCGGTATGGCGGACGAGGTGCTCCGCCAGGGCGTGCAGGGCATTTCCGATATCATCAGCGTCCCCGGACGTATCAACCGGGACTTCGCCGACGTGAAGGCGGTAATGAAGGACGCCGGCACCGCGGTGATGGGCATCGGCTCCGGCAAGGGAGAGCGGCGGGCCGCCGAGGCCGCCGAGGCCGCCATCAACAGTCCCCTGCTGGAAACCTCCATGGAAGGCGCCCGGCGCATCCTCTTCAACATCACCGCCGGACCCGACCTGGCCCTGGCCGAGGTGGAGGAAGCCGCCCAGATCATCTCCGGCGCCTCCAACTCCAAGGAAACCAAGGTGCTCTTCGGCGTGGCCATCGATGACAACCTGAAGGACGAGGTGTTCATCACCGTGGTCGCCACCGGGTTCGACGGCGGCGGCCCCAAGACCGTCAAGTCCATGGTCAGCGCCGATGCCGAGCTCCCTGCCATCGCCCAGGAGGAAGCCGACCTGGAGATCCCCGCCTTCCTGCGTAAGCGCTGAGCAGGGCCAGAGTACTATGCAGAACCAGGGGCCAGGTGGCAGCGCCTGGCCCTTGCCGCTCGTGAGGAGCCGCAGATGAAGCTGACCGTCATCGGTGCCGGCAGCACCTACACCCCCGAGCTGGTGGAGGGCGTGCTCGACCGTCGCCAGGAGCTCCCCATCACCACCCTCGACCTCATGGACATCGACCGCGCGCGGCTGGAGGTGGTGGGGGCCCTCGCCCGGCGCATGGCCGCCGCCCGCGCCCCCGACCTCCAGGTGCGGCTGCTCACCGACCGCGCGCAGGCCCTCGAAGGCGCCGACTTCGTGCTCACCCAGATCCGGGTGGGGGGCAACGCCGCCCGCATCCTGGACGAGAAGATCCCGCTCTCCCTGGGCTGCCTGGGCCAGGAAACCACCGGCCCGGGCGGCTTCGCCAAGGCCCTGCGCACCATCCCCGTGATGCTCGACATCGCCCACGAGCTGGAGCGGCGCTCCCCCCAGGCCTGGCTCATCAACTTCACCAACCCCTCCGGCATCATCACCCAGGCCCTCGCTACCTACACCAAGGCGAAGGTGCTGGGCCTGTGCAACGTCCCCATCAACATGCAGCACGACCTGGCCAGCCTGCTCGGGGCCGACCCCGCCCGCGTCACCATGGATTACTTCGGACTCAACCACCTGGGCTTCGTGCGCCGGGTGTTCCTCGACGGCGAGGACGTCACCGCCCGCGCCCTGTCCGACCCCGGCCGGGAGTTCCCGGAGGAGGAAATCGAGCCCTACCGGGTGCTCGGCCTGCTGCCCAACGGCTACCTGCACTACTACTACTACCGCGACCGCGCCCTGGCCAAGCTCCAGGCCGCCCCTCGCACCCGGGGCGAGGTGGTGATGGAGCTGGAGCAGGAGCTGATCAGCCAGTACCGGGATCCCAACCTGAAAGAGAAGCCGGCCGCCCTCGCCCAGCGCGGCGGCGCCCGCTACTCCCTGGCGGCCATTTCCCTGGTGGCGGCCCTGCACTGCGACAAGCAGGAGGTGCACGTCATCAACACCGTCAACGGCGCCACCACCCCCGACCTGCCGCCCGGGGCGGTGATGGAGGTGAGCGCCGTGGTAGGCAAGCAAGGGGCCAGCCCCCTCCCCGTCGGCCCGCTGCCGGTGCCGGTGAGGGGGCTGATCCAGGCGGTCAAGGCCTACGAGGAGCTTACCGTGCACGCCGGGGCCGAGGGCGACCGTCAGGTCGCGCTGCAGGCGCTGCTCGCCCACCCCCTGGTGCCCTCCCTGCCCGTGGCCCGGCAGCTGCTGGAGGCCCTGCTCCAGGCGCATCGCCCCTACCTGCCCCAGTTCGGAGAGTGACGTGAGTGCCAGCGGTTTGACGGACGGCAAGTTCGTGCTCGGCGTGGATGCCGGCAACAGCAAGACCCACGGCGTGGTCGCCTCCCTGGACGGCCGGCTGCTCGGCCTCGCCCGCACCGGGCCGGGCAACTACGAGTCGGTGGGCATGGACCAGGCCATGAAAAACGTCGCCGAGGCCTGCCGCGGGGCCATGGCTATGGCCGGCGCCTGCGGGCGTGCCGCCGCCGCCTGCTTCGGCCTGGCGGGTGCGGATTTCCCCGAGGATTACGTCATGCTGGAAGGCGAGGTGACGAAGCTCGGGCTCGCCCGGAAGGTGCAGGTGGTCAATGACACCATGGTGGGGCTGCGGGCCGGCGTCCGCCAGCCCTACGGGGTGGTGGTGGTGATGGGCGCGGCCACCAACGCCGCCGGCCGGGGTCCCTCCGGCCAGGAAGTGCGGCTGCTGGGTGAAGGCTTCATCTTCGGCGACTGGGGCGGAGGGCAGGTGATCTCCGACCATATCCTCCACCACGTCTTCCGCGCCTACGACGGCCGCGGCCCCGCCACCCAGCTCACCGACCTGGTGCTCGACCGCCTGCAGGCACCGGACCTGGAGGAGTTCACCCGCCGCCTCTACCACGATGAGATCCCCCGGGAGGCCCGCCTGGGCCTGGTGCCCCTGCTCTTCGAGGCCGCTCACGACGGCGACCAGGTGGCCTGTGACCTGGTGCGCCGGGTGGGGGAGGAGGCCGCCATCTGCGCCATCGCCCTCATCCGCCGGCTGGCCCTGGACAAGGAGCCGGTCCCGGTGGTGCTCGCCGGCAGCGTGTTCAAGGGCAAGGGCCCCCTGCTGCTCGACGTCGTCCGCGCCCGCATCCACCAGGTGGCCCCCCGGGCCTGCATCTCCCGCCCCAAGTTCGAGCCCGTGGTGGGGGCCGCCATCCTCGCCCTGGAGCTATTGGGGCTGGGCCTGGACGACGAGCGCTGGCATCACCTGGAGCATTCCGCCGCCCAGCTGGCGCTCACCCTCTCCTGTGAACCCTGCCGGGCAAGTAAGGCCGATTGACAGCCCCCCCCGCCCGGCGCTATAATCCGCCCTGGCCGCTGGCAGCCGCAGTTCCATTGACAGAAAGCCGCCAAGGTGACTTCCGACCTTCATGACTTGATCCGCACCCGCCAGGCCCGGGTGGCCGTCATCGGCCTGGGCTACGTGGGCTTGCCGCTGGCGGTGGCGCTCGCTAACGCCGGCTTCACCGTGCTCGGGTACGATCGCGATCCCTCCCGCGCCCAGGCCCTGGCCCAGGGCGAGAGCCCCATCGCCGATGTCCCCGCTACACAGGTGGCGACGGTGGTTGGGGCCGGCCGCTTCCTGCCCACCGCCGATCCCGCCGTGCTCCGCCAGGCGCAGGTGGTGGTGATCTGCGTGCCTACCCCGCTCACCAAGCGCAAGCAGCCCGACCTGGATTGCGTGGAGGCCGCCGCCCGGGACCTCGCCGCCCACCTCCAGCCCGGCACCCTGGTTATCCTGGAGAGCACCACCTACCCCGGCACCACCCAGGACATGCTCCGCCCCCTGCTCGAGGAATCCGGGCTGCAGGCCGGCCGGGACTTCTTCCTGGCCTTCTCCCCGGAGCGCATCGACCCCGCCAACCCCCGCTTCCACCTGGACAACACCCCCCGCGTGGTGGGCGGCCTCGACCCGCGCTCGGGCGAGCTGGCGGCCGCTCTTTACCAGCAGGTCTCCCCCAAAGTGCACCTGGTGAGCAGCCCCCAGGTGGCGGAGATGGCCAAGCTGGTGGAGAACACCTTCCGCCACGTCAACATCGCCCTGGCCAACGAGATGGCCATTCTCTGCGCCGCCATGGGCATCGACATCTGGGAGGTGATCGAGGCCGCCGCCACCAAGCCCTTCGGCTTCATGCCTTTCTATCCCGGCCCCGGGGTGGGCGGCCACTGCATCCCCATTGACCCCCAGTACTTCTCCTGGAAAGTGCGGGAATACGACCGCCACGCGCGCTTCATCGAGCTGGCAGTGGAGATCAACGACCACATGCCCTACCGGGTGGTGCACCTTGTCACCGATGCCCTCAACGACCAGGGCAAGCCGGTGCGCGGCTCCCGCATCCTCGCCGTCGGCGTCGCCTATAAGAAGGATGTGGCCGACGCCCGGGAATCGCCCGCCCTGAAGGTGATTGCCATCTTGCAGAAGAAAGGGGCCGTCACGAGCTACCACGACCCCTATCTGCCGACCCTGGCCGAAAGCGGCTTGACCATGCAGAGCGTGCCGCTGACCGAGCAGGTGCTGACCGAAAGTGATTGCGTGGTGATCCTGACCAACCACGCGCAGCTGGATTACCGCTTGATCGCCCGCTGCAGTCCCCTGGTGGTGGATACTCGCAACAGCCTGAAAGGCATGAGGAGTGATCACCTCGTCAAGATCTAGAGTCGGCCCTCCCGGGCGGCTCGCCACCCGACCGCTGCGGGTAGGGGTGATCGGTTGTGGCCGCTGGGGCCCCAACCTGGTCCGCAACTTCTCTTCCCTGGAAGGCGCCAGCCTGACCGCCGTCTGCGACCTGGACCAGGACAAGCTGGGCGCCCTGGGCGAGCGCTACCCCGGCCTCTGCCTGGCGGCCGACTACCGCGAGCTGCTGGACCCCGGCGGCCCCGAGGCCGTGGTCATCGCCACTCCCATCCCCACCCATTACCCCATCGCCCGGGACTGCCTGGAGGCCGGCCGGCACGTGCTGGTGGAGAAGCCGCTCTGCACTCACGCCGACCAGGCCCAGCAGCTCGCCGGGCTGGCGGATGCCCGCGGGCTGGTGCTCATGGTCGGCCACCTGCTGGAATACCATCCGGCAGTGGTCTTCTTAAAGCACCATCTCCAGTCGGGGGCCTTGGGCCGGGCCCTGGAGATCCATGCCCGCCGCGTCAACCCCACCGCTGGCCGCAACGGGGAAGGCGCCATGTGGGGGCTCGCCCCCCACGACATCTCCGTCGCCTCCTACCTGCTGGGGGCGCATCCCCTGCGGGTGCAGGCGGCCCGCTCCACCCACGGCCGCGGCGAGGAAACCGTCTCCCTGGAGGTCTCCTACCCCGATTCCGCCGTGCTCCACCTGGAAGTGAGCTGGCGCGATCCCCAGAAGGTGCGCTGCATGACCATCGTCGGCACCCGCCAGCTCGCCGTCTTCGACGACCTGGCCCCGGACAAGGTGCGCATCTACGCCAACGGCCACCACCAGGCCGAGCCCGACTCCGCCGAGCAGCCCTTCGTCCCCGAGATCGAGGTTTCCGAGCCGCTGCGGCAGGAATGTCTCCATTTCGTGGAATGTATCCATTCAGGACACCGCCCCCGCAGCGACAGCGCTGACGGCATCCACGTGGTGCGAGTGCTGGAGGCCGCGGAATCCTCCCTGCGCCAGGGCGGCGCCCCGGTCACCATCTAGCTTCCAAGGTCGTCCATGGACCTACTGGCACTGGCCTCCACGCGCCTGGATCTGGTTCGACTCGGCTTGCTTGCCGCCGCTCTGCCCGAGCAGCGGCTGCGCCTGGTCGCCTACCTGCGCGCCCCCCATGCCTTTGACCGCCCCGACCTGGAGCGGCTGGCGCTCCAGGAGCTCACCTCTTACCTGCGCCCGGCCAAGCAGACCGCCCCCGGCCGCCTCGCCGAGGCCATGGCCTGGGCCGATGAATGCCTGGCCCGCCCCCGGCCCGACCTGCTCCTGCTCGGGGAGGCCACCGAGGCCAGCCTCCCCTTCGCCGTTACCGCCCAGAAGCTGGGGATCGCCGTGGCCTCCCTGGAGGCCGGGCTGCCCGCCGCGCCGGAACGCGAGGGCGAGCGCCGCATCACCGAGCAGCTTGCCACCTTCCGCTTCGCCCCCACCGCCCAGGCCGTGGGCTGGCTGCAGGAACGCGGCCTCGCCTGCCATTACCGCGGGGACCTGCTCGCCGAGGCCGGCCGCCTGCTCACCGAGGAGGACGTCACCACCGCCCTCTCCTCCTGGGGCCTGTCCCGCCGGGGGTACCTGGTGCTCGCCTTGCGGGAGGAGCCCTCGGCTGTCCCCCAGGCCGGCATGCCGGTGGTCTACCTGCCCGACACCCAGGGCCAGGCGCTCCCCACCGCCGGGGCCTGGGCCACCGAGGCCCGCCCCGTAGCCGCCTGGCTCTCCCTGCTCCTGGGCTGCGGCTGCCTGGTCAGTGATGACCTGGGCCTGTGCCGGATCGCCGCCGCCGCGGGCGCCGCCGCCCTGCTGCTCGATCCTACCGGGGAGCAGCACTGGTGCGCCGATATCCCCAACCTGGCCCCAATCCCCGACCTCGCCGCCGCCAGCACCTGCCAGCCGGACCCCGCCCCGCCCCCGCCCCCTGCCCCGCGCTGCGCTCCGGCCATCGCCCACATCCTGACCCGGGGAGCTTGACCTTGCCCATCACCGCTGCCTGCTTCGTGGGCGCCCGCCCCAACTTCATGAAGATCGCCCCCATCCTGCGCGTGCTGCGCCAGGACCGCCGCTTCACCACGCTCTTCGTCCACACCGGCCAGCACTACGACTACGCCATGTCGGAGGTCTTCCTGCGCGACCTGGGCCTGCCCCCCCCCGACGCCCTCTTCGAGGTGGGCTCCGGCAGCCATGCCGCCCAGACCGCCAAGGTGATCACCGCTGCCGAGGCGTTTTTCAACCGCCATCACCCGCAGTGGGCGGTGGTGGTCGGCGACGTCAACTCCACCCTGGGCGTGGCCCTCGCCGCCAGCAAGCTGGGGGTGCGCGTGGCCCACGTCGAGGCCGGCCTGCGCAGCTTCGACCGGCGTATGCCCGAGGAGATCAACCGCATCGTCACCGATCACCTCTCCCAGCTCCTGCTCGCCTCTTGCCCGGAGGCCGTGGAGAACCTGGAGCGGGAAGGGGTGGACCGCTCCCGGGTGCGCCTGGTGGGTAACGTGATGATTGACAGCCTGGTCCACCTGCTGCCCAAGGCTCGCCAGGCCCAGCCCTGGCGCAACTACGAGCTCGAGCCCAAGTCCTTCGTCATTATCACCGCCCACCGCCCCGAGAATGTAGACAACCGCCTCCAGCTCCGCCGTCTGGTGGAGATCCTGGAGCAGGTGGCCGCCCGCCTGCCCGTGCTGCTCCCCCTGCACCCCCGCACCCGCCAACGCCTGCAGGAGGCGGGAGCACTCGCGCGGCTGCAATCCCTGCCCGCGCTCCATCTCACCGAGCCCCTGGGGTACCTCGAGTTCCTGGGGCTGCTCGATGCCTGCACCGCCGCCCTCACCGACTCCGGCGGCCTGCAGGAGGAGACCACTTACTTGGGCGTGCCCTGCCTCACCATGCGGGAGAACACCGAGCGCCCCATCACCGTGGAAGTGGGCACCAATACCTTGACCGGGCTCGACCCCGGCCTGGTGCTCTCCTGCCTCGACCAGGTGCTCGCCGGCACCTACAAGCAGGGCGTCATCCCCCCCCTCTGGGATGGCAAGGCCGCCTCGCGCATCGTCACCGCCCTCGCCCGCTCCCGCTAGCCCTCCGTGGGGTACCAGGCTTCAGCCTGGCTCTGGCGTTCCCCTCTGGACTGCGGCAGCTTGCTGCCGCTTTGCTCCTCGGCGCGGAGCGCCGCTCTTGTCGGCTCCGCCAACTATGAAAGCGGGAGCAAGCTCCCGCACTCCACACAGATCCCCCCGGGAGCGCGGGCGTCCCCGCCTGCCTCCTCTCCTTCCCGTAGGGGACAGTTCCTCTTGACGCCCCGCCCCTTCGTGGGTTACATTGTTTGCGGAATGGCAAACAATCCGCCCGAAGTCCTGCAAACCGCTGACTGGGCCGTGCTGGAGGTGCTCAGCCACCCCGTCCGGCGGGCCATCCTGCGCCTGTGCTGGGAGCAGGCCCGTTCCGTGGGCGAGTTGGCCAGCCTCCTGCGCCTCAACCCCGGTACCGTGCTCCACCACATGCGGCGGCTGGAGCGCGTGGACTTGGTGGCCTTGGAGGCGACCGCCCGTAAGCGCGGGGTGACCGAGAAGCGTTATCGCTCCCGGGGGCGCACGGTGAGCTTCAGCGCGGCCCGGGAGGGCCTCACCCCCGAGACCCTGGCGCCCTTGATCGCCATGGTGGTGCGCGACGTCTCCACCATCAACGCCGCCCCGGCTGCGCAGGGCCGGGCGGTGCTGGTCAGCCATGTGGCCGAGCCCCGGGTCGGCATGCGCGCCCAGCAGCAGATCGCCTGCCGCCTCGGTGAGCTGGTGCGCTGGGCCGAAACCTTACCCGAAGAGGCGGACGGCATCCCCATGCGCCTCTCCGCTATCTTTGGCCCTCGGCCGGAGCCGGGGAAGCGCTGACCCCAGGAGGGATCCATGGAACCACCGCTCGTCATATTGTTGGTGGGCTTGCTGGCACTGGGGTCCTCTGTCCGCTTGGCCACCGCCGGCCCTGCCCCTGGCCTACGCCTTGAGGTGGTGCCCCACCGCGTCTATGCGGCCGACGACGGCGTGGCCCCTCGCTGGCGCTTCTCCGCCGTCGCCATCAACTCCAGCCATGACACCTTCACCTTGCGCCAGGTGACCACCACCCTGGTCGGCCCGTCTGGGCGCCGGTCCCAGGTGCAGGCCGGCAGCCGCATCCGGGGCATCACCCAGGGCCAGCGTACCCTACCGCCCGATGAGGTGGTGGTGCTCGAGCTCAAGGATTCCGGCCGAGACCCGCTGCCCGCCGCCGCCCTGCTCGAGTGGGGATTCACCGGCCCGCAGGGCAAGCCGGTCCTGCTCACCAAGCGCGTACCCCTGGTCCCCCGGCCCACGCTTTACCTGCGCTTCCCGCTCCCGGGGCACTGGGTGGCGGTCAACGGCCGGGAGATGATGCACAGCATCGGGCGCCAGTTCGCCTTCGACTTCATCGCCCTAGCCGACCTGCCCCTGCATGAGTCCGGCTCCGGCCGCACCTTCACCTGCGCCGATTTCTCCAGTTACGGTCAGCCGCTGCTCTCCCCGGCGGCCGGGCAGGTGGTGGCCTGTGAGGGCGGCCGGCCGGACGAGGTACCCACCCCCGGCCACGCCAGCTACGGCACCCAGCAGCCGGCAGGCGGCTGGCAGGTCTACCTGGGCAACTACCTGCTGCTGCGCCTGGACGGCGGCGAGCACCTCCTGCTCGTCCACTGCCGGGCGGGAAGCCTGCAGGTCAAGGTCGGCAACCGGGTCCGGGAGGCGCAGCCGCTCGCCCAGGTGGGCAACTCCGGCAACACCAGCGGCCCCCACCTCCATATCGAGCTGCTCGATACCAGGCCTAACCTCTCCCAGATGGCAGAGCTGGAGCTGCGGGCCTCCGGGGTCCCCTTCGGCTTCAAACAGGTGCGCTGCGAGCGCAAAGGGGGCAGGCCCGCCCAGGGCGACCTGGTGCCCCGGGGTTCCAACATCGTCACAGCACTGGCCGATAGGTGAGCACCCAGCGCCCGCCGCCGGGGCAGGCCCGACCGGGCACGGCGCAGAATCCCACCGGCAGGAGGACCCTCATGCGCGTCGGTTTTGCCCGGGAAGACCTCACCCCCCGGGTGGGGGTCGAGCTGTGCGGGTTCGGGCCCTACCTGCACCGCTACGCGATCGGCGTCCGGGACCGGCTTTGGGCCCGGGCCATCGCCATCGAGCAGGACGGGCAAGCCCTGGTCCTGGTAAGCTGCGACCTGATCGGCGTCGGCCTCGCCCTCACCCGCAAGGTGCGCGAGCTGGTCGCTGCCGAGTCTCCCCTGCCGGCTGAGGCGGTCATGGTCCACTGCACCCACACCCACAGCGGCCCGGCCAGCGACCGCATCGTGGGCTGGGGGGTACCTGACGAGCCCTACCTGGAAGTGCTGCCCTACCGCATCGCCCGTGCCTGCCTGGGGGCGCTGGCCGCGCTCACCGAGGCTTCCCTCTCCCATGCCCGGGTGCCCTGCCAGGGCGTCGCCCGCAACCGGGAGTACGATCCTGACCTCCCCTCCCTGGAGCAGGCCCTCCGGGAGGACTGGCGGCCCTCCTGCCCCGAGCTCACCGACATCACGTGTCACGTGCTCCGGGTGGACGCCGGGGGGAAGCTCCTCGGCTTCGCCAGCAGCTTCGGCTGCCATCCCGTGGTCTGCTGCGAGCAGACCCGCTACCTGCATGGCGACTTCGTGGGCGTGGCCACCGGCAGCCTGGAAAAGGAGCACCCGGGGGCCGTTGGGCTCTTCCTGCAGGGCGCCCAGGGCGACATCAACACCTGCGTCGCCCACCAGCCGGAGCCGGAATCCCTGCAGGCGCTCGACGTCATCGCCGCCCGCTATGCCCGCGCCCTCCGGGCCGGCCTGGAGCAGGCGCAGCCGCTGGCAGTGGAGGCGGTGCGTTGCGCCCGGCGCGAGGTGACCTTCGACCGTGTCCCCCTGGATGCCGAGCAGCTCCAGGCCTGGCTGGCGGAGCAGGAGGCCATCTTTGCCGCCCCCGGGGCTGGCGACCACGATATGCAGGTCCGCATGGCCGCCGTCTGCGCCCACACCCTGCGCGCGCTGCTCGCCCGCCTGCAGGCCGGCGCGCCGATCGCCCTCCCCACCGAGCTGCACGGGTTCCGCCTGGGGCCGCTCGCGCTGCTGGGCACGCCGCTTGAGGTATTCCGGGCGGTCAAGGAGGAGGTGCTCGCCCAGGCCCGCTCCCCCCTCCCGCTGGTGCTCGGGCTCACCAATGACGCCCTGGGCTATGCCCCCGACCGGGAGACCGCCACCCGCGGCGGCTATGCTGCCCAGCAGGTCCCCATCATGATGGGCTCGCTCCCCTTCCGGGATAT
>Ga0315284_10014594_pt1 | contig 11192 bp, 14 predicted proteins | sample YL17G09_16_MG_FD_203696 | JGI IMG/M metagenome (GOLD analysis project Ga0315284, IMG submission 203696) | Sediment microbial communities from Yellowstone Lake, YNP, Wyoming, USA - YL17G09_16 | ecosystem: Environmental > Aquatic > Freshwater > Lake > Sediment | place: USA: Wyoming | collected...
TTTTTCTCGCCCAGTGCTTCAATTTGTTTTGCAAAAACTATCTCATAACCATAATCATTTGCGAGAGCCGTTAATATAGATGTATTTGTTGTAAGTGCAATAGCAGCTAAACCATTTCTGTCTTTTTTGAATCTACCTACTAATTCTGCTGCAATGTGTTGGCTATCACTGGCTGAACCGCCGTTTCCAAAAAGGATTACTTTGCCGTTCTTTTTAAGGCAGTCTGTTATAATATCGGTTATTTCTATAATTTTGCCGATACTTGTACGCAATAATTCCTCTTTGACTTGTATGCTTTCCAATAATATGTCCTTAATTCTATCTCTCATAGCTTATTTTTGGTTAATTGGTTAATTTGTTAATTGGTTAATTAGACTACTCACCACTCACTAATTAACCCCTCACCAATATCTTAGCCAAAGAAGACCTTGGCAATTTCGTAAAGATCCATATCCACTGTTTTTAAAACACTGATTGCTTCATCAATGGGAACATCGATAATTTTATTACCTGCCAGCGCTACCATCCTGCCAAATTTTTTAGCTTTCACTAACTCCACCGCCCTTACTCCAAATCTTGTGCCCAGGATTCTATCAAAAGCAGCGGGGCTGCCTCCTCTCTGAATATGCCCAAGAACACTTATTCTTGTTTCATAACCCGTTCTTTTTTCTATTTCTTGCCCTAAGGTTTCACCAATACCTCCAAGCCTAACGTGGCCAAACTCATCTAATTTTTCCTCTTGGGTAATCATGGTTCCCTCTTTGAATTTAGCTCCTTCAGCCACGACTACTATACTAAATAACTTACCGCGCCCATGCCTCTTCTTTAGCAGATTACACGTCTCTTCGATATCAATAGGTATCTCAGGAATCAAAATCACATCTGCGCCACCTGCAATTCCAGCTTCAATAGCAATCCATCCTGCATACCTGCCCATGACCTCCACAACAATAATACGGTGGTGGCTTTCTGCGGTAGTGTGCAGCTTATCAATGCATTCCATGGCAGTATTTAATGCTGTATCGAATCCAAAACTGTAGTCTGTAGCAGAGAGGTCATTATCTATGGTTTTAGGCACGCCTACAATATTTGTGATGCCGTCCTTGATTAATTTTGTTGCTACTCCTAACGTGTCTTCTCCTCCGACAGCGATTAATGCATCAAGCCCTAGTTTTTTATAATTATCTTTTAGTTTTTGCAAACCGCCTTCTTGTTTATATGGATTTGTCCGGCTTGTACCCAAAATTGTACCGCCTTTAGGTAATATTCCTGAGACGCTTTCCAGATTCAAAGTTATAATGTCATTTTCAATTAAACCTTTCCAACCGTTTTTGATACCTATGATTTCGTAGCCTTCATTAAGGCTTTTTCTGACTGTTGCTCTAATCACAGGATTTAATCCTGGACAATCGCCTCCGCCGGTAAGAACCCCTATTTTTGCCATAGCCTCGCTCCTTTTAGCGTTTAGCGGATAGCGTTTAGCGTATAGTAATTTAAATGATTTTTACTATCCGCTATACGCTCTACGCTATACGTTAATCTTAGCATGTTATTTTATATTTTATGCCCTACCGTAACCGCTAAATGGTATGGTAGGTTCCTCTTTTTCTAATTCTTTTCTTTTTCTTTCTGTGTCATGGATGGAAATAATCTTTACTACATGAATTTTAATAATTATCTGTTCTTCTAGACCCAAGATTTCCTGTATTTTAGACCTGGTTATTTCCTGCAGCCGGCTAGTCAAATCAGGGATATTTGCCTCTGACCTTAATACAACCCTAATATCAACAATAATGCCTTTTTTAGTTGCAATTACATCCGGCCTTAATTCTTTTATTTCTGGAATCACACCTGCAAGCCGTTTTATTAAATCCTCAACTGCAGAAAGAGCAATGGTTACTTCCCCCGAGGAAGTAGTAAAGGCGATCGTCCTTTCCCGTTGAAACCGCCCTAAGATTAATTGTGCAAACGAAAAACTAATTACTATTAACAAGAAGCCGGAGAGCCCCACGATAATCCTTGAATTAATATTATATTGTATATATGCAAGTAGATTATTTATGTCCTGAGGCTGTAATAAATTGACAGAAAATATTATTAATATCATTCCGATAAGAATAAGGACTACTGCGTAAAATAATATTCCTAAAACTGTAAATATACGCATCGATTACCCCCTCTCTATGCTCTGGACATTTATATTTATATACTTTATAGATAGGTTTGTCATTTTTTCCAAGGCATTACGAATATTTTCTTGAGCCTTATTGGCTATATCTGGAATATTAAAACCGTATTTTACAACCAGCGGGACGTCGAGCCTAATCTCGTCATTCTTGTCAATGTCAACTTTAATTGCCATCAAAGCCTTCCTGCCGATTAATTCTAAAATCCCGCTCCTGAGATCTCCTCCTATGCGTTTTACGCCCTCAATTTCAACTGCCGCTATAGAAGCGATTGAGGCAATAACATTTTTATGTATTCGAATATTACCTAAATCTGTTTGTGATTCCTCTTTATGCATTATTCCTCCAAATACATTATTTTTATTAGATAAGCTTATTCATTTGCCGATAGGTCCGTGTGTTCTTCTTTTAACATCTCCTGAACAAAATGAGTCGATATTTCGCCTTTTAGAAATAGGGGATTTTCCAATAAACGTAAATGAAAAGGAATGGTTGTCTTTATAGGTGCAATATTAAATTCATGCAATGCCCGCTGCATAATACGGATTGCATCCTCGCGTGTATTGGCATAAGTTATTACTTTGGCTAACAGGGAATCGTAAAAGGTGGGAATTTCGTACCCCGGATAGATGTGTGTATCTAAGCGTACACCCGGTCCACCGGGTAAATTGAGTGTTTCAATTTTTCCCGGACAAGGCATAAAGTTATTTTCGAAATCTTCAGCGTTTATGCGGCACTCTATGGCTGCTCCTTTGATTTGAATGTCATCCTGTTGAAAATGTAATTTTTCTCCACAAGCGACGCGGATCTGTTCTTTTATTAAGTCTATGCCCGTAACCATTTCGGTTACGGGATGTTCGACTTGGATTCTTGTGTTCATTTCCATAAAATAAAAGTTATTATATTGATCTAATAAAAATTCAATGGTTCCTACACCGATGTAGTTTATTGTCTTTGCGCCTTTTACGGCGAGCTCCCCCAGGCGTTTACGGAGTCTATAGTCTACTGCCGATGAAGGAGTTTCTTCTAATAGTTTTTGATGCCTTCTTTGAATGCTGCAATCTCTTTCGCCTAAATGTATCACGTGGCCATATTTATCTGCTAAAATTTGAATTTCAATATGGCGTGGTTTTTCAATATACTTTTCAATGTACACATTGGGGTTTCCAAAACTGGCTTCAGCTTCAGCTTGGGCAGTCATAAGATTGCTGATTAAGCTTATATCATTGTGGGCAATCCGTATTCCTTTTCCGCCGCCACCCGCTGCTGCTTTTATAATTACAGGATACCCTGTTTTTTTGGCAGTCTTTAGCGCCTCTTCTTTGTTTTTGACTATCGATATACTGCCTGGGATTATGGGTAGGCCTGTTTTTTGCATATTGGCGCGGGCAGCCATTTTATCTCCCATAAGCCTGATATTATCTGATGTCGGACCGATGAAAGTTATCTGACAGGATTCACAGATTTCCGCAAAATGAGGATTTTCTGCAAGAAAGCCATAACCCGGGTGTATCGCATCTACATCCGTAATTTCTGCAGCACTTATAATCGCAGGCATATTTAAGTAACTATTGCTACTCTGGGCCTTACCGATGCAGATTGCCTCATCGGCAAAACGCGTATGCAGAGAATTTCTATCTGCCTCAGAATATACAGCTACTGTGCGTATACCCAATTCTCGGCAGGCACGGATTATTCTTAGGGCTATTTCGCCCCGGTTAGCAATAAGTATTTTGGAGAACATACTTTACGGAATTTTTTAGAGGGGTTCGATAAGAAACATTGGTTGCCCAAATTCTACGGGTTCAGTATTATCAACAAGGATTTCTAAGATTTTACCTTTGATTTCGGATTTTATTTCATTCATTAATTTCATTGCTTCTATGATGCATATAACCTGTCCGGGTTCAATTGTCTGGCCTGCTTCAACGTAGGGTGGTGTTTCTGGCGAAGGTGCGTGATAAAAAGTCCCTACCATCGGCGCTTTTATTTCCACCGTTTTAACTGCTAATTTTTCGGTGCTCTCGAGAGTTTCTTCTTTAGTTTGAATTGGCGAGCGCCCTGTTTTTTCAATCACTATATTTTGGCCTCCAGACGCTTCTTGACCTGGCCCGGTCTTTTTTAATCTGATACGCATACCATCTTTTTCTATTTCTATCTCTACAAGACCATTCTCATTCATAAGATTTATCAGTTCTTTTATTTCTTTTATATTCATTTAAAACCCCGTATTTTATGAATATGCCCTTTCAATATATTCTCCTGTTCGGGTATCTACTTTAATTTTATCTCCGGTATCTATAAAAAGCGGAACTTGAATAATGGCGCCAGATTCTATTTTTGCAGGTTTGCTACCGCTTTTTGCCGTATCGCCTTTTATGCCCGGCTCAGTATGGATGACTTTAAAATCAATAAAATTCGGCAGATTTATGTTCAATGTTTCATTTTTATAGAAATATCCTGTAACCTCAAGGTTATCTTTTAAGAATTTCTTACTATCGCCAAGATTGCCTTCGGAGATGGCAATTTCTTCGAAATTATCCTGGTCCATAAAATGATACATGCCGCCAGAGGAATATTGATACTGAAGTTTCCTTTCTTCAACAAAAGCAGACTCTATTTTTTCATCGCCCCTGAATGTCTTTTCTTGGATACCGCCATTCTTCAGGTTTCTTAATTTTGCACGCACAAAAGCAGCGCCCTTACCGGGTTTTACATGCTGGGTCTCTATAACCAGATACACATCTGCATCAACCAATATTGTTAATCCTGACTTGACGTCATTTATTGAGAGAGCCACTTAAGACGTTGCACCCTTTCTTAGTTACTAGAATGATATCCTCTAATCTTATTCCAAATTTATTGGATAGATAAATTGCTGGTTCAACGGTAAAAACCATCCCTGGCTTTAAAATCTTTTCTTCTTTACGGGATATGTGGGGCTCTTCATGCACTTCTAATCCTATGCCGTGGCCCAAGTTATGACCAAAAAACCCGCCGTATCCTTCTTGGGTTATATATTGGCGGGCAGCTGCATCAATTTTATTTATGTGCACAGCCGGCTTTATATTTTTTATCGCCTTATCTTGCGCCTTGCGAACTATATCGTATATCTTGCTAACAGCAGGACTTATTTTACCCAAAAAGAAAACCCTTGTCAAGTCAGATTTATAGCCGAGATACTCGACGCCAAGGTCAACTAATACATGTTCGTTGTTTTTGAGCTTCCTTTGAGAGGTTAAGTGATGCGGAAAGCTTGAATTTGGTCCTGAGGCAACAATTATATCAAATGCCGAACTTCGGGCACCATTGTATCTTATAAAACGCTCTAATTCCCCTACTACTTCAATTTCTTTTTTACCGGGAGAGATAAAATCTTTAATAAATTTGAAAGCCTTTATTGTTATTTGAATTGCTTTTTTTATTTTTTCTAATTCTTCAGCGGTTTTTATCTGTCTAAGCTCTTCTACCAGGCCATAGGTAGGAGTTAAATCCCCCATTTTATTTAATTCTTCCTTGAGCTTTTTATACTCGGCAAAGGGCAAATATCTCTCTTCGAATCCAATGCGCCTAAGACTGAGGGACCTACAGATATCCGCTATTATTTTAAAAACAGAACCATCGACTTTTTTTACTAGGGCGAGACCTTTGAGGTTCTTTTTTGCCTCTTCTATATATCTTGAATCTGTGACGTAGATATTTGCCTTTTTTGATATTATGAAATAGGAATCTCGGCTGTTAAAATTAGTAAGGTAAGAGATGTTTGCTGGAGAGGATACGATTAATCCGTTGAGATTTTCTTGCGCTAATTTGGCATATATTTTTTGTATACGCAAATTCACCCCGCACCCCCACACCATTTGATTCTTAAGAAGGTGCGGGATTAAAGTAAATCTATTAAAGCTTCCAGGCCCAAACTATAACTTTTTGGGCCAAAACCCATTATCGTGCCTTTTGCTACAGGACTGATCAGAGATTTCTGCCTAAATTCTTCACGGGAATAAATATTAGAAAGATGCACTTCTACGGTCAATACGCTGGCTGCGGCAATAGCATCCCTAATTGCAACGCTGGTGTGCGTATAGGCTGCAGGATTTATTAAGAGCGCATCATATTTATTCTTCATTTTACCGATAAGGTCTACAATTTCGCCTTCATAATTAGACTGTTTTATTGTCAGGTTCACTTTTCTTTTTTTGGCAATATTTTTTAATTCATTGTTTATCTGCTGTAAGGTTACCCTGCCATAGATATCAGGTTCCCTTTTTCCCAATAAGTTTAAATTCGGTCCATGAATTACCAAAATCTTTTTCATCGCAATTAAGTTATTTATACTACTAACTATGAACTACTAACTATGAACTAAATTATTCTTCGGCCTCATCAATTAACATTATCGGAATGCCGTCTTTTATGGGATATTTTTTTGCACATTTTTTACAGACGATTTTATTATCTTTTAGTTCCACATCACCTTTACAGGCAGGACATGCCAAAATATCCAATAATTCTTTATCTATCATTTATTCCCTCCTTTTGCTTTTGAAATGTATTGCATCCTTAACTCGTAAAGTACGTTTTCAAGAAAATTGGCTTCCTCAGGAGTTAAATTTCCCTTTGTTTTTTCTTTTAACATTCCCAATGTATCAATAAGAAATTTTGCCTGTATGAGGTTCCCCTCCTTTTTATTAGTTACGGGATTAGGGACTCCCCCGAGATCAATGGATGCCTGCAGCGATAGAGTTGTGACAAAGAAACTGAAATCCGGTTCAGGGGGAACAGCTTTACCTTCTTTTTCTAAATTTGCTTTTTCTTTCTCTGCTGCCTCTTTCCAATTTTCGTCGATGTTCTTATTTTGTTCTTCCATGTTAATGAACCCACAACTTACGGAACGAAGTGAACGTAAGTTGTTTGGGCGAATTAATCCCCCCTGCTTTCTTGCGAAAGCAAGAAGGGGGGATAAGTTCGGACTTATAAGTTATGTCACTTGCATTACCATTAATATAAGGCTCCATAACTTATGTCCTCACTTAGTAAACTATTATCCCAGCATAACCTACGACGCTACTTTTATCCCCGGTTACATCGCCGCTGGTCTGATATTTTATAAGTTTAGCGGTTTTTGCGCCTAATAGCTTAGCAGCGGAAATCATCGTTATAGCGGGGGCGTATCCACACATTGATATGTTTAACTGTTGGATTCTATCCATGAGTTTATCCTCATTTAACTCCAATATTGCCTGTATTGCCTCTTTATCTTTTTTTTGTGCCTGGTCCTGAGATTCATAATGAGTCATATCAGAACTGGCTACAATTATTGTTGAATCTTTTATATTGCGTTCTTTAATGGTGTTGGCGATTTCTTCGCCTATTTCTTTAAGCACTTTGAACTCATCCGATAAAAAAACAATAGGAACGATTTCAAAATCAGTTTTAAAATATTGTAAAAATGGCAGCTCTACCTCTAAAGAATGTTCGTATGTATGGGCTGTATTATCGGACTCCATGTATTTGGAGTGGTTCAATATTTCACTTGCCAGATTAGAATCTATCCTAATTTCACCTAAGGGCGTCTGCCAGGAACCTTGCGGCATAATGCTATATTTTGGTCCGTAACCAGTGTGGTTGGGTCCTAAAAGGATTACTTTATTTTTGATGTTAATTCTGGAAACAGTTTCAGCCGCAACACTTCCAGAATATATATAGCCGGCATGCGGTAACATACAGGCAATAACATCTAACTTTTGCGCCTGTTTATCGATAAAGGCCTCTATTTGATTCTTCAGGCCTTGGCTAGATGATGGGTAAAATTGTCCTGCTACCGCAGGTTGCCTTATTTTGTCAGACTTTTCCATTTAATATTGATTCTAAAAATATTTTACTTTCCTTTAAATCACTGGCGGTCGCCGGATAATGTGCCTCGATAATCTTGAGGGTATCTTTTTTTAGGTAAGATTTTAACCAACTGAAATTCATTTCTCCTTTAGATGGTGCTTTATGGTCATCGCATCCGGAAACATCGTGCAGATGAACGCCGAGCATATACTTACTGTATAAATCCAGATATTCTTTATGGGTGGTAAAGCCTAAATTCTCCATAACCTGAGCATGGCCCGTATCATGCCAATAAAATATATTTGAATTTTTGAATCTATCCAGTATTATGTTTATCTCATCTTTAGAGGGAACCTCACGATAGTAAAAACGCGTCTCGATACCTAAAAGTATACCCCAATCTTGTGCATAACGATTTAGTTCTTCTAAACTATCAAGCGTATTTTCTAAAAACGGTTTATAAAGATTCTGTCTTTCTTTGATAATATCGTCTCTCATTTTCTTAAATTCCTTTGAACCCCGCAGCCCTCTTTTGTAGAGATTAATCAGATCTTTCGTCCTATCTTCTACTTCTACCCTACCACAGTGTAAGACAACCGCTTTGGCGTTTAAACGCCTGGCTGTATCTATGCTATTTTTTGTATACTTTATAGCATTTTTCCTTTCTTCTTCATCAGGCGAAGCCATAGAGTAATAATCGGGAAGCGCATCTTCTCGTTTTGCAGCATCCGGTATCGGGCAGAAATTGTGGACACTTGTGACTTCTATCTGTTTGTCCAAAACTTCCTTCTCAATATCTTTTAATTGGCTTAGGGTGAGGTTAAAGCTTAACTCTATTTCTTTAAAACCGATGGACTTTATTTCAGAAAGTAGGCCTTTTCCGTCGCTATAACGAAATGCATTCCACGAAGTAGAAAGCGCCAAACCCATATTTATCTTCTTCCTCTTGTTTTTCTCCTTTTGCGCTCACTGGGCTTTTCGTAATGCTTACGGTCTCTTAGTTCCCTTAAAATGCCTTCCTGTTCAATTTTTCTTTTAAACCGGCGCAGCGCCGATTCAAAAGACTCATCTTTTTTAATTTCAATCTCTGGCATTTTCATCATCTCCTTTATAAGTTAAATATAATAGCACTTATTATGCTAAGTGTCAATTATTTAAATAGGTTACGTGTAAAATTTATAGACATGGATAACGCTTTTAGCGGGTCCTGTCTTGGCTTGTTCTCGCAGCACCGCTCGAAATTCCCCAGCGTGGAATTTCTCGCTTCGAGAAACTTCTCGCTCTGCCCGACTACGCCTTTAGCGGGTCAACCATGCCCGCTCGAATTTTCTAGATGCTCACTTGAACCAAGCCAAGCCACCCGCTAAACATATACATCTATAACCTCTACAGATATAGTGAATTGTGTATTATTCAAGTACATCGATAACAGTTTTGCGGAGGGATTTGTGAGCGTGCATAAGAAAATCTTTGGCAAAAGTGCACAAGGATTTACGAGGAGTGAAGGGCAATACCTTACGATAGCCTAACCGAAAACGACGAGTAAACCGTAGTGCACGGCAAAGATTTTCAGCACGCGCACGAATCCCGCAGCAAAATATTGGTCTATTTATTCTATTTCGAAGGAGATAACTACATTAAAGGAAAGATGGGGGTAATCTAACTCTTTGGGGAAATTAGGGAATGGTGCCGCCTCTTTTATGCTTCTTAATGAGATTTCTTTTAAATATGTGCTGGGTGAGGATTTCTCTTCTATCAGTTGCACAGCTTTTAAAGAGCCATCTGAAGATATCAGGAAAGAAAGGTATGCTTCTCCTACTTCAGCGCGGGTATAATTTTGATAAGCTGAGCGCCTGATTTTTTCGCGCACGATTTGGTAATAACTTATATACGATGGGTTATCGATTTTATCGAGGTCTATCGGCGGTAAGGTAATTTTCTTTTTAACCGCGATAATATCGGGTTTTGCAAATGCAGGTTTAGTAAAAACGTATTTTTGAGAAATGCTTTCCTTGCTTTTTTTAAAGATGTTTTCCCTGTCAATAAACGGAGGAGGCATTAATTTGGTAGCGGTAATTTTGGATGATAATTTTAAAAATGACTCTTTCTTTAGCAGGGTTGTCTTTGGATATTCTTTAGTTTCCTGAGGGCTTTTTACATAACTTACCTCTAAAATAGGCTCTTTCTTGTCTTTAGGTAAGATATTTAAATTTAAATTGGGGTTTTGAAATAAAATAATACCGTGGGTTATAGCTGATAATACAAAAGTTATCGTGAATGCTTTATCGGAAAACATATTAAATCTAGGTTATCATATTCAGTTTTAGTTTGCAAGCTTTTAGTAGGGACGGTTCTCAACTCAATCGTAAAGTGTCCCCTTTAAAGGGACACTTTAGCTTCGACCTAAGAACCGTCCCTTACTACTTACTATTACTAAAATCTCAAGGTTAATTCTGTAAACCATTTCCTGCCAGGAGCTCTGTAGAAGGCAAAATAATCTTTATCAAAAATATTATCTACAGAAAAAGATAAAGTGGCAAATTTTGTGAGCTTATAGGATAATTTTAAATCAGTAACAAAATAAGGGTCATAAGAAGTATAGACGTCGTTAACTGTATCTGTGTTTTCATCATTTTGATAGCGCTTACTTACATACCTAGCCACAAGACTTCCGGAAAAATTATCTTTTGTTAATTCTATACCGACATTAAACATCCTCTCCGGCACATCAGTTAACCATTTAGCTTCTGTTTCTGGTTTTGCCTCATTTTTCTTTATATTGGCATCCTCATCATAAGTAAGGTTGGCAAAGAATCTTAAGCCGGGATCAAGACGCTGTTCCAGCTCAACTTCTATACCTCTAATTTCTGCTTTTCCTGCATTTATTTTATCGTAATATGTGGAGGTTACCGTTGCACTGTAAATAAGGTCTTCTATATAGTTTTCAAAGTATGTGGTTTTAAGTTTACAGCCTTTCCATAACCTTTGCTCTATTCCCAAATCCCAGGAGGTAGTTTTTTCTGGATTTAAATCAGGGTTTCCTGCGTAAGTAACCCCTCTTGACGTTGTCCATGTCCTGTAAAGCTCATAAATCGTAGGAGGCCTGAACGCCTGTCCTATTGAAGTCCTTAAGGTTGTCTTTACAAATGGTTCATAAACCAGGGCTACTTT
>Ga0315284_10014596_pt1 | contig 11189 bp, 7 predicted proteins | sample YL17G09_16_MG_FD_203696 | JGI IMG/M metagenome (GOLD analysis project Ga0315284, IMG submission 203696) | Sediment microbial communities from Yellowstone Lake, YNP, Wyoming, USA - YL17G09_16 | ecosystem: Environmental > Aquatic > Freshwater > Lake > Sediment | place: USA: Wyoming | collected...
GGAAATCGAACGCACCAAAACCGAACTGGCTATCCTCTACGAAATCTCCAATGCTATGCGTACCACCTTAAAGCTAGATGAAATTTTGTATATTATTCTTACGGGAGTTACTGCGCATATAGGACTGGGTTTTAACCGTGCACTCCTCTTTCTGGTAAATGAGAAAGATAACCTGATTGAAGGCAAGATGGGTATTGGGCCGGAAAGCGGTGAAGAAGCCAACCTGATCTGGACACACGTAGAGCAAGAACAGATGGACCTGGATGACTTGATCAGCGCCTATAAAGTTTCAAACGAGGTGCTCGAATCTGGCTTTAATCAACAAGTAAGGCGTTTAAAAATTCCCTTAAAAGAGCAAAACGGAGGATTACTCGCATTAGGGGTATTAGACGGCATGCCCTTGCTTTTAACCAAAGAGACTATGCAAAACTACAACTCTGACCCCATCATACAATTATTAAATACCGATGAGCTGGTAGTAGTCCCTTTAAAGGCCAAGGATAAAGTAAATGGGATAGTTTTAGCGGATAATTTTATCACCAAGAAGCCCATTACCAAGGATGATACCCGTATGTTGATTATGTTAGCAAACCAGGCAGGCCTGGCTATAGAGAATTCGCAACTTTATGAAAAAACAGTTACGCGGGCACATTCTGACTCCCTTACCGAACTGTGGAATCATGGCTATTTTCAATATCTATTACAAGCGGAATTAGAAAAAGCCAAAATTACTAAAACACCCTTAAGCCTCATTATGTTAGATATCGATAACTTTAAAATTTATAATGATATGCTTGGCCATCAATCCGGAGACAAAATATTAAAGGCATTGGCTACCTTAATTAAAAATCAATCCCGCAAAATGGATTATGTCTGCCGCTACGGCGGAGAGGAATTTACTATTATATTGCCGCAGACGGAGAAAAAAGAGGCATTTTTAATTGCAGAGCGAATACGCACGGATGTCGAAAGATACGACTTTGTCAACGAAGAAATCCTGCCTAATAAAGAATTAACAGCAAGCATCGGACTGAGCTCCTTTCCCGAAGATGGATTTTCACCTTCCGAATTAATCTCGCATTCCGATAAAGCGCTTTACGCAGCAAAACAAAAAGGAAAAAACAATACTTATTGTTACACTGACTTTAAATAAGGCTAAACGGCTTCAGCAACAACAGCGACCGGTTCTTTATCCTTCACTCCCCTATTTTCCGCAAACTTAACTGACACAATCTTAGACACACCCGATTCCTGCATGGTAATCCCATACATGACGTCGGCATTGATAATAGTCTTTTTATTGTGGGTTATCACAATAAATTGTGAATCCTTAACAAATTCCTGCAATATGCGGCTGAACCTGTCAACATTCGCCTCATCTAGGCTTGCGTCTATTTCATCTAATACGCAGAAAGGCGAGGGTTTGACTTTAAATATAGCAAATATTAATGCTATTGCCGAAAGTGATTTTTCTCCACCCGACAGCAAGAGTACGTTCTGTAATTTCTTCCCTGGCGGCCGACAGATAATTTCAATCCCAGATTCCAGGGGGTCCTGCTCATCAATTAAGAAAATCTGGGCATCCCCGCCGTTAAATAACAACTTGAAATAATTACGGAATTCCTGGCGTACTTTTTCAAAGGTCTCTAAAAACATTTTTCTGGTAGTGCGATTAATCTTTAATATTGCCTCGTGGACTGATTCTTTGGCACAAACGAGATCGTTCTGTTGCTGCGTTAAGAAATCATAACGCTTTTTTAATTCGTCGTATTCCTCAATTGCTACCAGATTAACTGTGCCGCAGGCATCAAGCTTCTCCTTTAATCTCTTTATATCAAGCGAAAGTATATTCTTGTCTGCCTCCTGTGGGAGGCAAGAAATATCCAAATCTATCTTATATGCCTGCAGGATCCTGTCTTTTATACTTGTGAGCTTAAAATCCACATCTTTATTCTGCATCTGCAATTCGTATAATTTGTCCTTCAGGGTATCCCGCTCCCTTCTGTCCGATTCCATTTTCTCCATTGCATCGCTTACGCCCCCTGAAATTTCTTTATATTTATCTTCTGTTTCTTTCAAATTTTTATTAAGCCCATCAATATCAAGATGTGCCTGTTCAATCTTAGCCTCTAAATTCTTAGTCCCCAGGACCAGGCTCTCTCGCTTGGCATCATTCTCCTTCATCTGCCTCTCGGAATTCGATAGGCTTTCTTTATCCTGTTGATAAGTATCCTCTAAAATCTTCAAAGTTGCCTGATCAGAGTCAAGGCGTTTCATTAAACCTTCGAGTTCTGTCTTTGTCCGGGTAATCAAAACCAAAACTTCTTCTTTGGTTTTGTGGTTTAAATCAATATTATTCTGTTCATGCAAAATTAAATCTTCGCTATACTTCTGCTCTTTATCTAAACCTGAGAGTTGAAATTGCGAGCCTGTTAGTTTTTCTTCCAATGCAGTTAACTCTTTGCCTACATCGGATAACTCTAAGGCTATGACCTCCTCCTCCTCATTTATTTTATTAAATTGTTCTAAAATATTATTATGTGAAGTTCTCCTGTTCGAAAGAGTTATTTCTTGGTTGCGGGACTCGTCCTCGAGATTATGTATGGTTTTGTTTAACTCTTCAATGCGTGCGAGGATTGCTTTTTTAGTATTTCCTAAGGCAGTTAAGTTTTCTTCTATTTTTTCTAACTTTTCGATAATTTTCTGTGCGTCTAAATCAATGGGTTTTGCTTCGCCTGACAATTTAAATCTTGCTGATTCCAGGGCCTGTTTATCCGCTGGAGTAATAGGGAAATAGTCTTTTATCCTTACTACCAAACCCGTTACTTTATCAAGCGGTGGCTTATCTAAATATACAACTGCATTCATTGATTCACTGATATCTTCATATTTGGTCTTTAACTTCTCCAGAAATTCCTTATGTGACAGCAAGGTCAATTTTTCTTTTTCTAAATTATCGATACCTACATTTATGTTGTTTAAAGATAAATTCTCCTGCTCTTGTTCTTTTCTGGTGCTATTGATTTTAATACTTAAATCCTGAAATATTCTTTCCAGGTCCTTTAACTCTATTACGAGCTCATCTAAATTACTCTTAACTTGAGCCTTTTCTTCAGCGACCTTTGAGTTTTCAATTTCTAGCCTCTTCTTGCGTGCTAAATAAACCTGCTGTTTAGCGGTTAAATCGGTGAGCTGATTTTTAGCCTGGGTAAGCTTTGTTACCAGCTCTAAAATATTTCTTTTTGTCTTTGCGATATTCTCAAGTGAGGTCTTAATGGAGGAGCTAAGGTTGTTAAGCTGGGTTTCCTTTTCTTTGTTCAACAATTTCTTTTCTTCAATATTCTTCGTTATATTACCGTGTTCAATTTTAAGGTTATTTAATTTTTCTTCATCTAAAACAAGCCTATTTTTAGTTTGTTCCATTTGTGCCTTGAGATATTTCTGATTTTCATCCAGCTCGGCTGTCTTTTCTTGATTAAAATTTATCCGTTCTTCATTTGCCAATACAAGATTATCAAGATTTAGTATCCGGTTCTTTAAAACCATAATATTATCTTCCATGGCCTTTAAATCCGTGCGATGAGTGCTTAGTTTTGATTCGTGAACCTGAATTATATTTAAAAGCCGGCCTTCTGCTGCCCCCAGCTCATTTAATTGACTTATAATATTATCTTTTTCAAGCATTAATTGGTTTTTCTCAAAAATCGCTAAACTTCTTTCTTTTTGTTTTAACACTTCAAAAATTTCTTTGTACCTGCGCGCCTTGTTTGCCTGCCGCTCTAAAGAGCCAATCTGGCGTTTTACTTCTGCAATAATGTCATTAACCCTTAAAAGATTCTGCTCTGTCTCTTCTAATTTCCTGAGTGCTTCTTTTTTCTGAACTTTATATCTAGTAATGCCTGCGGCCTCATCAAATATTAAACGCCTATCTTCTGGCCTAGAACTTAAAACAAGGTCAATTTTGCCCTGTTCAACTAAAGAATAGTTCTCTGCGCCGATCCCCGTTCCCATAAACAGGTCTAAGATATCTTTAAGCCGAACCAAGGTTTTATTCAGGAGATATTCGCTTTCGCCTGAACGGAAGATGCGCCGGGTAATTACTACCTCATTATGGTCGAGATTAAAAAATCTCTTACCATTATCAAAACTAAGGCTGACTTCTGCCATACTTAGCGGCTCTTTTGAATCAGTGCCGTTAAAAATTACATCCTGCATTTCAGAACCGCGCAAAGCCTTTATAGACTGTTCGCCCAAAACCCAACGTATCGCGTCAAATACATTGCTATTGTGGACTATTATATCCTCGGCAATAAAATTGTGGGTATCTAAAATTGATAAATCATAGACCCATTTTTCCGAATAAACTTTTTTAAGACTCACTATCTCATCCCAGTAAATATCAGAATTAGCCAATCTTTTAAGGTAATCGAAAATGCACTTTGCCAGGCCTGAAAGTTGGGCATGTTCAGCAATAATGCTTAATGCCTCAAGAAGCCCCTGTCGGCTGGGCAGGCATCTGTTCTCATAATAGCTTACCAGCTTAGGAGAGATTTTCTTGAATCTCTTAACTTTAATCCCGGACAATTTTATTAGGTTTTTAAACAAAGGATCAACCTCTGGGATCAAATCTAAGTTTGGATTAGGCTTTAAATCCAGTAATTTTATCCTCTCTAATTTTTCAGATTTTTTGCCTACAAATTTTAGGCAATGAGCCAGTTTCTTTATATTGTCAATCCCATAAACAAAAACTGAGTAGTATCTGTTTTTTTTCTTTAGCTCTGTATTGGTGGCTGCTTTTCTGCATTCCCTGATAACTGAGAAAACGCCTAAGCGTAACAATAAGCTACTTACGCCTTCTGCTAAAGATTTTGAAGCAGTTGAGTATTCAAAGTAATCGCCGCTACCCCGCCTATCCACAGACACATAGGCATCTCCCTCAAATAAAGCCGATAGAAATGAAGTGATGATTTCTTCGCCGGAAGAGAAAATCTGTGAGGGTATTTTTTTGTCTTTAGAACGGCTCCCTATATCAAAATCAAATGCCTTCTCTAAAAATTTACATAACGCGTGAGAAAAAATCAAAACATCCTGGGCGCTTTTCTTATAATTAAACGCTCTTGCCTCAACGCTAAATCCGATGCGGGCGCTTCGAATAAAATCTTCCACTAGTTCCTTATCTTCATTTACAAACCAAACCTGGTTTTCCTTTGTCGATCTGCCCTCAGAGATAATATAACCTAAAAATCTTGCAATTGAGGTATTCATTCCGCGCGGCAAGGTAATTTCTCCTGAACTGCGGGATTTGAGCAATTTAACAAATTCAGGGATTTCTAAAATCCCTGAATTTTCCAGTATCTTAACGAAATGAGTTATGTTCATTGCCTGCCCGGACAAAGCTGAATTCACCGCGATTTTGTTTATTGCTAACGTATTAGGCTTATCCGCGCAGGTAGCGTGGCTGGCTTTTGCATTAACCAGGAAATCCGACAGCTCCTGCGAATAAGGCACGTACATTCGATCTTTATAACTAAATTTTTTTAATATTTGAAATAAATCGAACTTTGAATTAGTCCTTATGGGAGCTAGGATCCTAGGGACAGCGATCCTTACCCCAATTTTCAATTGCTCTGCTTTAAGATCGACAATCTGGCCGTCCTTAATGCTAAAGAATGGATGATAATGGGTTGTAACAACAGTTTTACCAGATTTTGTTTTAATTTCTAAAAGGTATTTAGGGGCTCTACGTTTTATAAATGCATATATCGGCTTTGGCTCAATTTTTAAATTCTGGGGATTAAGAGACAAAACCGAAATCTGCGATAAATCACAATAGGCTACAAGGCCATCCTCGATCTTTTCTATTTTGCTTGCATTTTTTATTGCCAAATCTACTAAATCTTTTATTTTTACCCTCGAGCCGTCTGATAGACAAACTTTGCTGAAAGCGCTCAAACATTTTCCGCAGCCGTTTGGGCCTACTATCGCAGTAATACCGGGTTCAAAATTTAATGTTGTTTTATCAAAAAAAGATTTAAAACCCACCAGTTCTAATTTTTTAAAATACATCCGTCTCTCCTTTTCTATGATAACGACTTATTGTCTAACCACGCATCAATCTTGTCTTTTTTGAAACGCCATTGGCCTATGAGTTTTATCGCAGGAATTTTATTTTGCTTAAGCCAATCATAAATTGTGCGCCGGGTTACTTTCAGGTAACCGGCTAAATCTTCAATAGTCATTAATCCGCTATTCATCACTGGCCTCGCTACCCTTGCCAGCAGGGACTGTCCACGTCAAAACTATTATGGGATTAGAGCAAAGGGGACTGTCCCGCGACAAGATAAGTTTTGTTTACACTATAACGCAAAAATTTTGTTTGTCAAGGAAAATCTTTACATTCTTTAACATAACTATACAAATAAGATAATTATAGACAATAAATATGCAGATATTACGGGAATTTAAAGGAAGATTCTAAAGGGATGATTTATGGGGATTGTTTGTGTCTTGCGGAGGGTAGAAAAGAAAAACGGAACTATCTTCTAACTACATAAATACCAAGTGGTTATAATAAGACCTTATAGTCCCTCTTTAATAATGTTTTATCCTGACCTGTATCGCCTTTAAAGCTAATAATATAGGATTTAATTCTGTATTTTCTAAATTGACTCCTACCCTATATTTATCGGGTTCAATCATATTAGACCAAACCACCTTTCCTTTTATATAAATTTGTTCGCCATTATCAGGCATCTGTAACCATATATCTAAAGGGGTATCAGCTGCTAATGCTTCATTTGTCACTATACATAAGCCTTTGGCGCTGATATCTTGGGTTTGTGCACGGGCATCTCTCAGTAAATTCAAATTGAAGTATCTTAATAATATTTTTACCGAGAATCTTGCAAATGCCCTTCTTTCTTTAAAGCCCAAGTTTTCCATAATTTACCTTATTATCTTAAAAATGTAGCCTAATCATAGATTTGATTCCAGGCTTCTTCTATATCCTCTAGGCCAGAACATTCCTTGTAAAACTTCTTAAAAGTTTCTATACCTTTGTCGCGAATAATACTGGTTACAAAACAAAGGCCTTTTGCATAGAGTTGAGAATATGCCTTTCTTTGGCTTCTTCTAGCATAAATATCTTGACCGCTCTTGCCCTTGGAGACTTTCCTGAAATCACGCTCAAGAGCAATGATTTCCTTAATCTCAACCCGGGGTAAATTAGGCTCTTGTTGGTACTCCGCATATACGGCGATACCTTCTCTGATGCTCAAAGGGGCATTCCGGTTCAATTGTAGAAATAAGACATGAGCCAGCTCATGAGCCAAGGCGACTTCGTTACCGGCATAAATCGTTTTTGTTCCTACAATTGTGTATGCTTGGCTATCGTCTATAAAAAGCTTTATTTTTATCCCAGCGATAAGTGGCTGAATACCAAACTTTATAGAAACGCTCTCCAAAACTTGCTCGGGGTCAAAGTATCTATCTCTATACATAACTATGAAATGCGGAGTGCTTTTCTGGTTCCACTGCAAGATATTCTTTTTTAATTCGCTACCATGATAAAAATTTTTACTTGCATAGGCATCTTTCGCCAAAAAAAGAAAAATGATCACCCCCAAATAATACACAAGGATTTTATTTCTCTTTATGGTTATCCCCCCTTTTTTAAAAACTCGTCCTAAACCTTATCTACATTATAGTTTATATGATTTTTTAATGATTTCAATGGTGATTTGAAGGAATAAAGAAAGCGGTTTCTAACGCTTGAGGACGTCTTTGAATTTCTTGGTTAAGACAGGGATAATTTCGAATAGATCTGCGACAATACCATAGGTCGCTACTTTAAATATGGGCGCATCCGGGTCTTTATTGATGGCCACGATAATTTTTGATGACTGCATACCGACGAGGTGCTGAATCTGGCCTGATATGCCGCAGGCAATATATATTTTGGGCGAGACTGTCCTTCCTGTCTGGCCTACCTGATGCGAATAAGGCATCCAGCCTGAATCTACAGCTGCGCGTGAAGCGCCTACCGCAGCCCCTAACACTTTAGCGAGCCCTTCCAGGATCTTGAAATTTTCAGGCCCATTCATCCCCCGGCCACCCGAAACAATAGTGTCCGCTTCGGCTAAATTTACTGTAGACTCAATTTCTTCTATAATATCCAATAATTTACTCCTGCTGGCCAAGAGAGGAGCACCAAAATTATCGCGAATAATCTTCCCTTTGCGTTTCATATCAGATACCGTTTCTGGGAAGACCTTGTGTCTGACGGTGGCCATCTGGGGCCGGTAATTTGGCGAGATAATCGTAGCCATAATGTTTCCGCCAAAGGCAGGCCTGGTCTGAAGCAAAATTTTTCTTTGCGGGTCTATATCTAAACCTGTGCAGTCCGCAGTTAATCCGACTCTTAAGTTTACTGCTACCCGAGAAATCAAGGAACGGCCGATAGAAGTTGCGCCGCAAAGGACGATTTCCGGTTTATATTTTTTAATCAATTCCACAAGAATATTTGTGTAGGGTTCATCCTGAAAATTTGCTAACTCTTGCTTCTCAACAACATATACCTTATCTGCACCCCGCCAGATTAGTTCCTGAATCTCTTCTTCCAAATGTTCGCCCAAAAGCACCGCTGCCACGTCAGCTCCCAAAGATGCAGCTAACTCTCTTGCCTTGCCTAGCAATTCATACGCTACCGGCTGAACCTTGCCTTTTTTCTGCTCGGCAAAGATCCAGACTCCTTTATGAGCTTTCAGGTCCGTTTTAGCCCCGGTTACGACTTCCGGCTTCTCAAGTAGTATGACCTTAAGTTCACAAGCCGGAACGCAAGCACCGCAGAGATTACATTTATTTAAATCAATCACCGCCTTTTTATCTACCATTCTTATAGCATCAAAAGGACAGGCTTTTACGCATAATGAGCAACCCGTGCATTTTTCAATAATGATTTGTATAGGCATAATATTTAGGTTACTTATATTTACTTAAGCTTACTTATATTTCTATAGAGTTACTCTGGATAAGCTTAGGGGACTTCTTTTCTTAATAATTCTACTAACCTCTCGACTATCTCGTGGGTTTCTCCCTTTAATATCTGGCCGCCAACGCGGGGCGCAGGGGTAAAAATCTTTACCACCTGGGTAGGTGAACCTGCCAAACCAATACAGTTTGATTCAGCTTCAATATCTGAGGCTTTCCAGTGGATAATCTTTGCCTGCTTTGCCCGCATCATACCTTTTAAGGAAGGAAGCCTGGGCGTATTTATCTCTTTTACTACAGTAATAAGCGCAGGCAAGGGCACTTCGATAATCTCATATCCTGCCTCAGTCATTCTTTCCACGCGGGCAAAATTATCTTTTACCTCTTCTATTTTCTTTACATAAGTGACCTGAGGGATATCTAAGTGTGCGGAAATTCCCGGCCCAACTTGGGCAGTATCGCCGTCAGAGGCTTGTTTGCCGCAGACGATTAAATCGAATGCGCCTATTTTTTTAATGGCAGCTGACAAAGCATAACTGGTAGCCCAGGTATCGCTTCCGGCAAAGGCACGGTCAGAAAGCAATATCCCCTCATCTATCCCCATGGAAATCGCCTCTCTTAAAACAGCTTCGGCTTGAGGTGGGCCCATAGTAATAACTGTAGCTTTACCACCAAACTTTTCCTTCAGGCGCACACTTTCTTCTATAGCATACATATCAAAGGGATTGACAATAGACTTTACGCCCTCGCGAATCAATGTGTTAGTCTCGGGATTAATCTTGACTTCGGTTGTTTCCGGAACCTGCTTTATACAAACGACTATATTCATCTTATCTGAGGGACGGTTCTCAAGACAATCGTAAAGTGTCCCCTTTCAGGGGACACTTCTGCTTTGAGTTGAGAACCGTCCCTAATACTTATCTTGCCATTTCCTTTATTAATTGTAACGCAATAATATTTCTTTGTATCTGATTTGTGCCTTCATAAATCTGGGTAATCTTGGCATCACGCATATATTTCTCTGCCGGGTAATCTTTCATATAACCATAACCGCCTAATATCTGCACTGCATCAGTAGTAACTTTCATAGCCACGTCAGAAGCAAACATCTTAGCCATAGCTGAATCCTTTCCGACATCTTTAACACCTGCATCTATTTCCCTGGCGCAGGAATAAACTAAAGCGCGCGCAGCCTCGATTTGTGTAGCCATATCTGCCAGCATCCATTGTATACCCTGGAAACTGGAGATGGATTTTCCAAACTGCTGCCTCTCTTTGGAATATTTTACGGCTACATCCAGCGCCCCTTGTGCAATTCCTAAGGCTTGCGCCGCTACTCCGGGACGGGACATATCAAATGTTTTCATCGTCACAATAAAACCCATTCCCTCTTTACTGAGGAGATTATCTTTAGGGATCTTGCAGTCGGTAAATATGAGTTCTGTTGTAGATGAGGCGCGTATTCCTAATTTCTCCTCTTTCTTGCCAAAGGTAAAGCCAGGCGTTCCTTTTTCTACGATAAATGCAGAAGCGCCACGCGCACCTTTTGACTTATCGGTCATGGCAATTATAGTATAAATCTGGGCATCGCCGCCATTGGTAATAAAATGCTTCAGGCCGTTTAAAACATAATGGTCACCTTCTTTTTTGGCAGTAGTCTTAATGGCCGAGGCATCGGAACCGGCTTCCGGTTCGGTAATGCCGAATGCGGCAATTTTTTTACCGCTGGCTAAATCCGGAAGGTATTTCTTTTTCTGCTCTTCATTACCGAAGAGTATAATCGGAAATGTCCCTAATGCTGAGGCAGCGTAACAGACGGTTATTCCTCCGCAGGCACGCGATAATTCCTCGGTAGCAATACATAAATCCAATACACCTGCGCCTGTCCCGCCGTATTCCTGCGGCACAAAAATGGCAAACAAATCCGATTGCGCTAAAATCTGCATAATCTCCAAAGGGAACTCTTCGGTTTGGTCATACTTAGCCGCTACCGGCCGAATTTTCTCTTCCGCAATCTTGCGGGCTAATTGCTGAACCATCTTCTGTTCATCGCTCAACAAATAATCCATATTTTCCTCCTCTTATAATTGTTTAAAATTATAGCATATCGATATTATTTTACAAGGTTTTTAGAAGGGCGACTTCCTGACAATTGGGGAATTTGCAGCAGTTGATACATTCTGCCCAAATCTTATGGGGAA
>Ga0315284_10014598_pt1 | contig 11188 bp, 12 predicted proteins | sample YL17G09_16_MG_FD_203696 | JGI IMG/M metagenome (GOLD analysis project Ga0315284, IMG submission 203696) | Sediment microbial communities from Yellowstone Lake, YNP, Wyoming, USA - YL17G09_16 | ecosystem: Environmental > Aquatic > Freshwater > Lake > Sediment | place: USA: Wyoming | collected...
GAATTGCGCGGAGACTGATTATGCTCCGCATAGGGTATCGTCGATGCGCATATGCCGAGAATCGTGTAGGCGGCAATCTCCAAGTGTGTGCGTTCAGGAGATACCTCTTCAGGGTTGAGAGCAACGTAAGCGTTCTCTTCCTCCTCAGCGTCCAAGTACTCGATTATGCCATTTTTGATGAGGTCTTCCCAGGCCCATTCGCCGGAACCAAGTTTTTCAACATGTTCTCTCTGAAGCCTCGATACTCCGTTGTCAACTATTATCAGCGGCCGCCTGACTCTTCCTTCATCACAGTTAACGTAGAATTCTTCCTTCTCTTTCCCTGTTTTTGAAAAGGAGGTTATGTTGACTTCGGTCGAGATCTCGCCTCTTCTTCTTCTGTCCCTGAATTCCCGCGCCAGCTCCTTTGGGGAATCGCAGTATCCGATGATGTTGCCGTCGACGAACACTTTTGCTCCTGAAAGCCTCAAGGTCTCACTTGCTTCAAATACTGGAGCAACGCCGCTGCTGAACAACAGCTGCTTGATTCTCTCGGCGTTTACGCCGACGGAGATGCAGGCGGACAATGCCAGGTTCTTTACCAATCCACAGTTTGAACCTTCAGGCGTTTCGTTCGGGCAAAGACGTCCCCAATGGGTCGCGTGCAAGTCTCTGGCTTCGAAGTTCGGTTGGCTTCTGCTCAGAGGCGACTGCAGCCTGCGCAAGTGGCTCAGCGTTGATATGTGGTTCGTCCTGTCCAGCAGTTGGGTTATGCCGACTCTTCCTCTTCCCCAGTTTCCGGTGGCTAAAGAGTGCTGGAATCTTTCCGTGATTATGCCTGGCCGCACGGCGGCTGAAACGGTGATTATGGGTCCTTTCACGCCGATGCGTTCTAGCTGGTATTTTATGTCACGAGTAAGGTTCCTGAAGGCTACTCGGAAAAGGTCTGCAAGCAGTGGACCCGCAAGTCTTAAGCGTTTGTTCTTGAAATGGTCCTTGTCGTCTATCTTTCTCCTGTCCAACTGCAGTTCAATGGCTCTGGATGCCATTTCGCCCAGAAACAGGGCTTTGTCTTTCCTGTTTTGGCTTGTTCTGCCGATGTGCGGCAAAAAGTTCTTGTCTATCGCGGTCTCGGCCTTCTGCATACGGTATTCTTCTACTTGACCATGAGCAACACGGTTGCCAACGAACAATATCGCGTCTTTCGCCGTGTCTACTCCCAAGGCTTTCTCGTAGGAAGATTCCAGCGAGCTTTGAATCTCTTTGTCAAGCGATATCGCTTCAGCGATTTCTTTGTCAGACTCCAATCCCAGAGCTCGCATTAGAACTATGAAAGGAACTTCGGAAGGTACACCTGGTATCGAAACGTATAGGGCTCCATCAGACTTGATCTTCAGTTCGATTCTTGCCCTGAAACCCACGGTTGTTGAGAATATTTTGGTCTGATAAACTGGGGTTGCACCCTTTTCGTCGATGTCGACGATTATGCGGTTCGGCGCCAAGTCTTCCATGGCTACTATTACGCGTTCTGAACCGTTGACCACAAAATAGCCGCCTGGATCGTCAGCGTCTTCTCCGCAGCCAATCAGTTCCTCTCTTGAAAGCTGCGAAAGAAAGCAGAGTTTAGATTTCAGCATCACAGGTATGTTTCCAACATAAACAAGCTCCGTGTCCTGTTCCCTACCGTCTATGACGGGAGTCATTTCTAACGCTACTGGAGCGGCATACGTGAGGTTTCGAAGCCTCGCCTCTAAAGGATAGAACTCATGTTTCGTGCCGTCGACTTCTATAGCGTAAGGTCCAGTTATTCTCGTCTGAGGGTCAATGATCCAGATTTGGCCCAGTTTCACCTTGTACGGGTTCTCAGGAACCTCAATGGTGATCTCGCCTATTTCGTCTATGACTTCCTGAAGTCCACTGTCTATGAACTCGTTGAAGGAGTCCAGATGCTGCCTTACAAGGCCCTTGTCTTTGAAGAATGCATTCAGCAGAAGACGTTTATCATCTTTCGAAATTTCAGCCAATTTCACACGGCCCCCGCGTTCTTTCTTTTGAATCTAAATTAGTGCGACTGTTCAGTGCGGGTTTGTTCAAATCTTTGATTTCCTCCAATTGCTGGGTCATTCCAACTTGAAAAATGGTCACCAATATTAAAGGCTAGAAACGTAACCACGTAGCTCTCTAATAAACTTTTTTGTACATCATCAGTTTTTTTCTTTCATGGACGGCTTTCGTAAAGTCTATCTGGGGCTTGTTCGGAAAGTATTTGTGGGCAAGTGGGAGAAATAGGGGGGGTAAAGTTGCAGAAGCGAATGATGTCTCTGGTTGTCTATCTCATCTTGGACGGTAAGACAGAAAGGGCGCTGGATTTGTTATCGGAACAGTTCAACGTCAGCGTGCCAACGATAAAGGTAGGCTTACCTAAGGGACGAAGAAGCACTGCGTTAGGATGCTATAGCTCGAAAGACAGGACGATTTCGGTGTTGAACAGTGACGCTTTGAAAGACCCCTTCATTGTTTTGCACGAGTTCTATCATCATCTTAGAACCACCGCGGATGCAAAACATAAAGGAAGTGAGAAGTACGCGGACGAGTTTGCCAAACAATTCATTGAGGCATTCAAGGCAGACGTGAAGGAAGAGGTGGGAAATGATTAATAAGAAAGGCTTGGAAGTCTTACGTTGGGCAGCGGTAACCAAGCCAGGTCAAAGGTGAAGGACTCAAGATCGGTTTTGTTGGCTTGAAAGCCTCTATGAGCCATCCTTTCCCGTAGGGGTTCGCCGGTTCAAATCCGGCCCGCTGCACCTCTATTTCTGGTTCATTGCTGATGACGTGAGGGTGCATGTGAAAACGGTCCGGGAGGACGTATTGTTGTTTAACATCAAAGCGATAACGTTTATTAAGACTTACGATATTATATTAGGAGCTTGAGTGGAAGGGATCATGAGAAAAGAAAAAACCTGGAACTCAAAAACGAGTAGGGAAAACTTAGAAATTGAGATCATCACGAATGATCTTTTGATATGCGAAAACCTGATTCACAAGAGGCAAGATTGACAATTCTGTAGCCATTACGTCTTTCCATTGTTTATGAGACCCTCGTGTTAGTGGGAACATGGGCAGGGGCAGGAGTCTTTCTGGTTTCTGAGGAGACTGCGGATAGTTAAGCGGGAAGTCGGGCAGAGACAGATTGGGCTGGTGTGCTACACTGTCAAATGCCTTCCCGTCGATCAGTTTTTTGGGATGTGCTGGACAAACGACGACCGGCCGTTTTGAGTTCAATCAGTGACGGTTTGGCAGTGGTTCTGCTGTTGAGAAAAAGAGTGGGGAAAAAGGAAGGCGGGAACAAATGCATATATCTGTCTCTGCGGTAGAACGCATTGCACTCCCGTGTTCAGGGCGAAACTATGAGTCTTGTGGACAAGATTGCCAAGCTCAAGAAGGAAAAGAACGCAGTGATATTGGCCCACAATTACCAGCGGCCTGAGATTCAGGATATCGCTGATTATGTGGGCGACAGCATTGAGTTGAGCAGGAAAGCTATGGAAGAGGATGCTGACCTGATAGTTTTTTCGGCTGTTGATTTTATGGCGGAGTCTGCGGCTATCCTGAACCCGGGCAAGAAGGTTTTGCTGCCAAGCCTCGGGGCACGTTGTCCGATGGCGCAGATGCTTACCGTAGACGAGATCAAAAGGTGGAAAGTTCGATACCCGCAGGTTCCTGTAGTGTTATATGTGAACACTTTGGGGGCGGCTAAAGCGCATTGTGACATATGCTGTACTTCTGCTAACGCGGTGGAAGTCGTCGAGTCCCTGGATTCTGGCACCGTGCTTTTCGGGCCTGACCGCAATCTGGCGGAGTACGTTCAGAGGAAAACAGGCAAGACTGTGATCCCGATTCCTGAATGGGGATTCTGTCCCACACACCTGCTGTTTCAGCCTGAAGACATCCAGGTTCTTAAGGCTCAATATCCGAGGGCGATGGTGATGGCACATCCTGAATGCAGTTTTGATGTGCAAAGAGTGTCTGATTTTGTTGGTAGCACATCCCAGATGTGCAGATATGCGAAGCAGAGCAGCGCTGAAACCTTTATTGTTGGTAGTGAGGAAGGTATTCTGCATCGTCTACGAAGGGAAAATCCTGAGAAAAGGTTTGTGTTGGGCTATGACGGTGCCGTCTGTCCGAATATGAAGCTGAACACTCTTGACAGAATTTACATGTCTCTTAAGGAAGAACGGCATGCGGTTGTTGTTCCTGAATCTGTTGCAAGACAAGCCCGCAAGGCCCTATTGAGAATGTTCGAGGTTGCTTGAAGCTACGCGAAAGGTGCTTCGGCACACTTGACGGGTGATCCCGGGAATAGCATTATGCGGCGGGTGCTTCAAACTGAGGGATCTCAGGTTTGTGAAGAAGCGAAGGGAAAACGAAGCCTTGACTCTCTTCATGGCTGAAGACGTAAAGACCGTTTTCCAGACTGCTTCTCGCGGAATATCAGGTTTTCTGGACGCTGCAGAAAACTTGGGAGACAAGTCGGAGGGAGCTTCTGGTGCTGACGGAGCAGTTGGAAGAGTCGGTTGCTTTGCTGTGCGTCGATTCGAAGATTACGGCGGTCTATGCTTTCACGTTTGGCAGAGAAGCAGAGCGGCTCTTTCACGATTGCTACGTGTATGTTGAATGTGGTGACCTTCTTGAGAACATGCTGGGATATCTGAAGGATCTGGATGTGTTCGTTCGGAAGAATAGCAGCCGCAATAGTGGGTTCGAAGGATGCTTGCGGAAAGGTTTAGGCTTTGTGGTGTTCTCTTAGGCGAAGTGAAGGGAAATGGTATGAGTGATGAGCGCGAACGGTTTATATCAGAGGAAAGCGAACTGAAGCGTATCAGGGATAAGAAACTGGCTGAACTTAGGGAGAGGAAAGCGGAGATGACTGGTGGACCTGTTCATTTGACTGATGCGAGTTTTAATGAGACGGTGAAGAAGCAGTCTGTGTCGATGGTTGATTTTTGGGCTTCATGGTGTGGGCCATGTTTGGCGTTGGCGCCGACGATTGAAGAGTTGGCCAAGGAGTACGGTGGAAAAGTTTTTGTTGGGAAGCTTAATGTTGATGAGAACCCGAAGACTGCTGAATGTTTTCAGGTTTATAGCATACCGACGATGGTTATTATGAAGAACGGTCAGGAAGCTGACAGAATAGTCGGGTGCGCTCAGAAAAAAATTATTGTGGCTGCGTTGGAAAAGTATTTGGGATAGGGTTGAAATGGACATTTCAGAAAGTCGAATGATAGCGGCACTGCTTCTTCTTCTCGGCGTTTCGTGCCTGATCGTGGGGTTGTACACGGGCCAGTTTGACGAGCTGGTTAAGCTTCTGGTAAGTGTTTTTCCCTAGTTTGTTCTTGTGAAGGTTGAGCTTGAAGAAATGATCACGTGTGTTATGTGAGATTAGGTGAGAATATGTGTCCTCCGATTGTTCAGAGTAGAGATGGAGAGATGGATGCAACGTTGCAGGCTGCAGATTTGATGATGGTTGCGGCAAGGACGGCGCCGAAGACTGCAGGTGTGGACGACGTGTTAACGTTGATTGTTTATGGCCCCGAAAAAGATGCAATCGCGGAGAGGATGGAGAAAATTTCAGACGAGCGGAAGATTGAGGGTTTCAGGCGAGACGCCAAAAATGTGAGGGATTCCGCGGCGGTGGTTCTTGTCGGCGTCAGGGGTGGGAAAAGTTTAGGCTTGGATTGCGGAGGCTGCGGCCACGATAGTTGCAGAGAATTTGACGCTGGAAAGAAGTCCGGCAAGGACTTTGCTGGTCCAAACTGCATTTTCAAACTGTTGGACCTGGGGATCGCTCTAGGCTCAGCGGCAAAAACGGCCGGTACCATGAATATTGATAATCGTATGATGTATCGGGTTGGTGTGGCGGTGCAGACACTGGGGCTGTTGCCTGAGGCGACAGTGATCATTGGAATCCCGGTTTCGACCATGGGAAAGAGCATCTATTTTGACAGACCGCTGAAAGTCTAGAAATAAATAACGTAAGAAGAAAGATCTGGGAAATTGGCCAGTTTTTCCTTCTTTTTGCGGGTCACAAGCAGTTGTCCAGCCGAAGTGGCGTGCGACGAAAGCGGACATCTTTTATGCCATTTTTGGGTAGTGCCCCAATTTAGAATGTTTTTTGGTTATTGCCTTCTTCTCACGTATGGAAATGGCTTGAATTGTGCTCTTTTGAATTAAGTATCTCGGATTGGCACACTACCAAAAACTGGAAAGAGGGTTCCAAGAGATCCCTCAGAATTTCTGGGGTCTTTTGAGTGGTTAGTCCTCCGTAGGGTGTGCGGCGCGCACTCGTCACGATTTTCATGCCCATACACGGGTTAGTGAGTACAACTAGAATCGAGATGAGCCGCACGTAGAAGTTCAGTGCAAATTAAAAGGGAAAGGAACAAGTGCGCACGGCTCATCTTATTGTATAGTAGGAAGCATCGCCGATTTAAACATTCCTTCTCAGAAGGAGCATGTCTTATCGATTGAGTCAAACACCAGTCATGGATCAAGACTTTCAGAGAAGGCACTATGTAGAAGTCCGTAGGCGTGAGCACGTGTAGGTATAAAATGAAACAATAATCAGTATTGAGTCTTCAGGTTATTTGATCTGGATCAACAAAAACGTTAATATTGATCCATCGAATAACAAAAGGGTAGAGAGGGAAGGGAAGGGCGCACGGCTAAGTTCAAGTTTTAGCTTTCGTCACTATAGCGTGCGCTGGAAGCGGCAGCGCCCACCTTGGTTAAGAAGAATATTGCTGGCCGTCATCTATTTGGTTGAGCCGCCTTTGTTGTACCGACAAATACATGTCCATTAATTTGGTTTGGATGCACTTTGCTGTAGGGTCCCGGAATCATTGAAACAACGCCGCCGCCAAGACTCGCTACAACATTTTCCTATGTTTTATGTTCTGGCCTGTAAAACGGTTTGTCACTGTGGCATTGGAAGACGAGTGAATCTTCAAGTTTGAAGTGGCATGTGAGGTGCTGCTGACGTGTCGAGTCGGGTCTAGTTTTGGCTTTTGGTTTTTTCGTGCATTTTTTCGAGTGTCCATCGGATGCTTGATTTGAGTTCTCTGAGGCGGTCTGAGTCGATGTTTCTGATAGTTATTTCGCGCAGTATGTTGTTTTCTTGTATGACTTCGTAGGAGAAGATGTGGTCAGGACTAATTTTTCCTGTGGCTGACAGTTCGTCGTCTTTTTCCTGCATTTTCAACAGTATTCTTTCTATGAGGAACTGTGTGAAGGGTGGCGTGTTGACGTCGAAACGTTTGTCGCCGGCTGGGACAACGTGCACGGAGTCTCCGTTTTCGCTGACGTAAAGTTCGGCAAGGAGTTCTCCGCCGACAGTCTTCAGTTCGGTCACGCTTTCTGACGAGGCTGGCGGCATGGGCGATGCACGTTCAGAAACGGGGGTCATCTGTTCTTCTTGACCGGTGGTTTCGGCCTTCAAGGTTTCCTTGGGAATTTCCAGTCTTCTGAATCCTTTTTCGAGCAGAAGAGAGTTGACGGTTTCAAGCATGGTTTCCACTTCTTTAAGCTCGGAGTCTAGTTTCTGAGCGCGTTCCTCCAGTTTCGTCTTGAAGGAGATCAGTTTCTTCACTTTTTCAGCGTCTTCAGGCATGTTTCCACAGCAGCTAATTGTTGCTTTGCCCCCTTATCAAGCCTTTGAAAAACCTCGGGCGTCATGTTAACTGTTGAACGGGGTCACCCATTGTTTTGATTCTTGTTTCAGGAAAGGTTGGAGCCGACTCGAAGTGTACGTTGTATTCTTTTTGGAGATACTTTTCAAACTCTCTGAAAACATTGCTGCCCGTGTTGTTTGATTTCAGGCACACGTTCTTTCCTTCCAGCAGGGGGCTGAGGTCGTACAATGCTGTTCTGCTGCTGAAGTCTGGGCATTCCGTGACTATCTTGCTCACATCGGCTGAAAGTGTTTCTGGAAACAGCCAGGCCGTGTAGGAGGATTCAACGACGCGGTAGGACAAGCCTTCTCTGACCACGCATTTTGGCGCTGAAGCCATTTTTTTGAAAGAACAAGGGCGAACGTCCATTGCGAAGAGGAAATTGTGAAAGCCTTCTTCGTTTTGAATCCAGTCTTCAGTCTCGCAGGTTTTCCAGCCTTGACGCTTGCTTAAGCTTTTGAAATCGCTCAGGATCTTCTGGATTCGAGGCATCTTCATTTTGACAACGACCTTAGGTAGAATCTTCTAGAACAATGTTCTATCGTGTTAACCGAAGATTTAAGTGTTCTCGCATTTTTTTCCGCAAAATTGCAGATCCAAACATTCAATTCTTGACATTTTGTAGATACTATCGACATGCACCGAACACGTGTGTTGCACGAGCGCCACGAAAAAAGCCTGACTAATGCATGTTGTTTCGGGGACAAACATTAAATCGGAACGCGTCCAAATGAGGTTGGGAAGGAGCATGTCTTTTTGAGGGTTAAGAATAACGCATTGTTTCTAGACGATGTTGACCTCTGGATTTTGCAGGCTCTGCAAAAAGATTCCAGGCAAACGTACACGGCTCTCGGAGAACGCCTTCATCTTGCACATTCCACGGTTTATGACCGGATAAAAAAGATGGAAGAACATGAAATAATCAAAAACTACACGGCCCTGGTGGACGCTGAAAAGATCGGGATCAAGATGATCACTGCTCTAGTCACTGTTTACGCCGAGCCTAAAGAGACAGAAGAGGTTGCCAAGAAACTTGCCGAGTTTCCCGAAGTGCTGGAAGTCTACACGGCCCTCTCCGAAGAGTTTCTCATAATCGCCAAAGTCCTTGCCGCAAACCAAGAAAGCCTTCATGATTTCATCGCCAACTCTGTTGCTCCATTGCCGGGGGTCCTGAGGATTCGCACGTCGATCGTGACCAAGAAGGTCAAAGAGGTTTTCTTTTCAGTCAAAAACGATTCAGAGGGAGCACGTTTATAAAAGGGACTTTCGAATATAGCATATTGAATGAAAATGAGCTCAGATTCTGAATCAAAGACCCATAGAAACGTTCCACGTGAGAAGGCGTTCTATTTCTTCACGTCTGTCGGAAACTACACAGGCATAAGTGCCGCCTCTCTGAAAGAGTTCATGGAAAGAGTGAACGATGTGACTGTCAAATCGTTAGAGTTTCATCTTCAACGAGGAGACTTCGAAAAGTGGGCTGTTGAAGTCCTGCAGGACAAAGACTTGGCTTTGGAGGTCAAAAGACTGCAGAAATTCAACTTGTCAGGCGACGCGGTGCGTAGCCAACTGAGCATGATTGTTTCGAGACGATTCAAGCGTCTGAGTGCCCAACGCACACCCGCTCATTCCTAGAAAGGCACCAACGCTGCTTTGCTGTTCTCTGCCTCGACGCGTGAGCAGTTGTTGCTATAGACGGGTTTTTGGCAGACGTTTCTTGGCGGTAATCCGGAATGCGAATGCCAGCCGCTTCAACGGTTAAAGGATAGTACTTCAGCTTGCTACGCGGCAGTCCGTGAGATGCGTACTCAGGAATCTCATGCACAGCCTCTTTGACCGTGTTGTTTTCGTCTATCAAGTAGCCGAGAAGACTGGTCACCGCATCATCGTTGTCGTCAGAGTCGATCCATTCGTTCCAACTTATGAGAACTTTGGCGCCTTTGTCTCGAAGTGCTTGGGCAGTTCCAAGGTATTTGTCATTGAGTCCATTGCAGCTCATCAGTATGATCACGGTGTCTTCGAATCTGCCCGTCATTACTTCTCTGATAAACTTGGGGTTAATGGCAAAGTATCTGTCTGGATCGTTTGTAATGTTGCATAATGTGAGTTTTCCTTCCCGCATGTACTGATCATATTTTACTGGGCCATCCTTTTCAGATGTTGAAATAGCAACATAAGCAGAATCCAGGTCAAGAGCGGAGTGGGCCCGCCAAATAATGAGTCTATAGCCTTTTGATGGCAATTGCCTATAGTTTTCCACTGTTGCGTTATCCGAGTAGTAATCCACTGAATCAAAGCGTTGGTCTAGACGGTTCTTGGCAAAGTTTATGAAAGTCTGGTTGGGATGTCGACTGATAGGTGTCAAGTGTGAACTGCTCAGCTGGTCTATTATCGCGGCTTTTTGCAGGTTCGGCCGACCTGCAAAGAGTTGCACAAGGAAAACTGTCGGGAGCAGTATTGCAATGATTATTGCTGCAGCGTAGATTATGGTTTTCTTGTCCACAATTTTTGCAGGGTCGCTTGTTCTCTTGTTCATTGCAAGGGCACCAGAAGCGGGCTGTGCGTCTTCCGTGGGGATGTCAAGAAGAAGGGGGTTATTTTCTTTTGCGTTTTGTGAAGCTTAAAACTGCGCCAAACAATCCTACGAGTGCAATGTATGTGGCGATTGATGCTATGGGTAATGGTTTCTCGTGGGATATTGATATGCCGCCCACTGGGGTTGATATCACGTCAACTCTGGCTGTCTGTGATTGTGCGGTCGTGTTGCCGGTGTCTGTGACTCTGAGGTATACGTAGTAGACGCCGCTTGAGGAAGGCGTGAATGTCCAGTTCCAATTTGTTGCATTTGGGAACGGGTGGTCGTTGATGTACCATTGGTAGCTGTACGGTACGCTTCCTCCGGTGACTGTGGAAGAGAAGGTTGCTGATCCGCCCGTGGGTATCGTAGTTGATAATGGAGTTATTGACGCTGTCAGGGGGTCAACTGAGGTTTGCTGGTAATGCGCCGTTGCCGTGTGCGGAGCGTTCATTGTCTGCGTTATCGGGTTGACGCCGTTGCCTTTTGATGTTCCGTCAACGTCCCAGTTAACGAAATTGTAGGTTGTGACTGAGGGTGCGGTAAGGGTTACTGATGCAGCAGTGTCGTACCATCCTTCGCCAATGATTGTAACTAGGCCGACGGGGTCGGTTTTGACTGTTAGGTAGTATTGTGTCTTCCAGTTCCACAAGAGGGTTGATGGTTGAGTTATCGTGAATGCGACGCTTGTGCTTGACCCGGATGATGGAACGTTTCCTGTTCCGGTCCATCCTGTGCACAAGTACCGTGTGCCCGTTGGGCCTGATACTGGTGAACTTGTGGATGCGGTGATGCTGCTTCCTGAGTCAAACCATCCGCTTGTCGGAGATGGTGTCCCATACGCGGATGTCACTGTCAAGTAGTATTGTGTCTTGTAGTTGCCCGTGACGGTTCCAGAGGATGACAC
>Ga0315284_10014599_pt1 | contig 11188 bp, 8 predicted proteins | sample YL17G09_16_MG_FD_203696 | JGI IMG/M metagenome (GOLD analysis project Ga0315284, IMG submission 203696) | Sediment microbial communities from Yellowstone Lake, YNP, Wyoming, USA - YL17G09_16 | ecosystem: Environmental > Aquatic > Freshwater > Lake > Sediment | place: USA: Wyoming | collected...
CCCGCTGCTCGCGCAGGCCCAGCCGCTTGCCGACCGTGTCCCCGCTGACGCCATCCTCTATGTCGGATGGCAAGGCACCGACTCGCTCGGCCCGGGCTACGACAAGTCACACCTCAAAGCCGTCCTCGATTCCTCCAACCTCCCCCAGCTTCTGACCCAGTGCCTCCCCCAACTGCTCCAACGCCTCCAGGCTCAGGACCCGCAATCCGCCCAGCAGGTCAAAGCCGTTGCTGACCTGCTCACTTCCCTCTTCCGATACCCCTCCGCAGTCTTCTTCGCCGGCATCGACTTCCAGGCCCCCGGCATGCCGAGGCCCAGGCTTGTCCTCCTCTGCCGTGCTGGCCAGGATGGCGACGCCGTCCTCGCCCAGTTCAACGATCTGATCGGCAAGATGCAGGGCAGCCCCTTCCCCGTACAAGCCGTCCGTCAGGCCAACGATGTCGCGCTCACTCTCGGCTACGAGCCCAACGTCAATCCTCTCGCCGGCCAAGGCGCCGTCAAGCCCATCAGCTCCGATGACCGCCTCAAACAGGCCCTTGCCCAAGTCAACAAGGACCCTGTCGCCATGGTCTATGCCGACGCCGAAGCTCTCCAGAAGCTGGCCGACCAGACCGTCGAGTTCGGCGGCGATCCCAACGTCCAGGCGCTCTGGCCCAAAATCCGCGACGCCCTCGGCCTCGCCGGCGCCAAGCGCCTCATCTGGACCGCCGGTTTCGACGATGGCGATTGGTCCACGCAGGTCTTCCTCGCCGCCCCAGCCCCCCGAGTCGGCCTACTCACGCTCGTCGAAAACAAACCCATCTCCGACGATGCACTCCGTCTAGTCCCCCAATCCGCCACCTGGATGGCCGCCTGCCGCCTCGACCTTGCCAGGATCACCACCACGCTCCGAACTGTCGCCGGCGGCATCGATCCCCAGGCGCAGCAGGGAGTTGATATGGCTCTGGGCGTCGCCCAGCTCGCCCTCGCCTTGAACCTTCAGAAAGACCTCTTCGAGCCCCTCGGCGACGAATGGGTCGTCTACAACGACGCCAACACGGCAGGCCAGGGACCCCTCGGCACCGTCCTGGTCAATCGTCTCCGTAAGCCCGCCGAGGCCCAACGCGCCCTCTCGAGGATCGAGCTCTTCACTGACAACATGGTCAACGCCCAACTCCTCCGCCTCAAGCTCCGCCTCAGCTTCGAGCAGGTCAAGATCGGCGACCTCACCGTACACTACGCCGTCCTCCCACTCGCTTCCCCCTCCTGGGCCATCAAGGACGGCAACCTCTACGTTGCCATGTATCCCCAGGCCATCATCGCCGCCACCGCCCAAGCCGCCTCAACCTCTGCAAAATCCATCCTTGACAACGAAGGTTTCCAGGCCCTCCGCAAACGGCTCGGCGCCCCGAGCGCCGCCAGCATCTCCTTCATGGACCTCCCCAGAGCTGCCGACCAGAGCTACCAGAAGCTCCTCCTCCTGTCCCAGGTTGGCCTGGGAGCCGCCGACATGGCCGGCATCAAAACCCCCCCCGTCGTCATCCCACCCCTCGCCAAGCTCAAGGAAAACTTGGCACCCGCCGGCTGCGTCTCTTGGACCGACGATGTCGGCTGGCATATGAAAACGGTCGCCCCGTTTCCCTTCAGCAGACTGCTGGGCCTCATGCCCTGAACACTGCTGCTCCGAACACCAGGGGCAGCCGAACGCAAAGCCGCTCGGCCGCCCCTTTTCTATTGCCCTTCATTAGGCGATCATCGCCCCATGCCATAACCCCATGCGACGTCACGTCGCGATCCGCCATTTTGTCCGGCTTCCCCCTGCTGCCATCAATCTCTCTCCTGGGATTGCCCCATGAAGCTGCCTATTATCGGAACAAGGTCTCGGTGAATCATGTCGGATGCCCCTCAGGCCGATGGTAGAACGTCACAGGCCCTTCGCGGCCAGTTGGACCTTCTACGCGCCAGGCAGCCGGGTATGACCGCATTCGTCGAGTCATGTGTTGAAACAGCCGTCGGCTCCGCTGTCGCGGTGCAGCGGGCATCACGGCACCGCCCACGCGCCCATAGGCTTATCCGGCTCCTTAGGGACAAGAAGAACATCCTCGTCACCACTCACTCTTTCCCCGATCCCGACGCCCTCGCCAGTTGCCTCGCCCTCTGCAGACTTCTCCGGGCTAAACTCCGCGACGCCCAGATCAACATCTCCATCAAAGGCACCATCGGCGGTGGCTACAACGCCGCCTTCGCCCAACAGGCCGACCTGCAGTCCGTGCCCTGGAATGAGGCCGTCCTCCCCGCCTACGATGCTATCATCCTTCTAGACGTCCAGCCCCTCTTCAAATACAACCCCCTCCCCGAAGGCATCGTCCCCTTCGCCGTCATCGACCACCACCGCGCGCGCGGCCGCCGCCCAAACTGTCCCTTCTGCGACATCCGCTCCGACGTCGGTGCCACCTCCTCCATCATCTTCAGCTACTTCATGGAACTGGACGTCGATATCCCCACCGATCTCGCCGCCACACTCCTCTTCGCCATCGAAACCGATCTCGCCGGTGCCGCCGGCCAGCCCGGCGAACTCGACAACATGGCCCTTTCCAGCCTCACCCTCCTCGCCGACCCCCGCAAACTCTATAGAATGCGCTACGCCGACCTTTCGCAGGCCGTCTACATCGCCTTCTCCAATGCCCTCGCCGCCGCCGTCTATTACGAAACCGCTCTCGTTAGCCACCTCGAGAACATCGAGTCACCCGAAATGCCCGCCATCATCGCCGACTTTCTCCTCCGCTTTCAGCCTATCCAGTGGGTCCTCGTCACCGCGACCACCGGGTCCTCCCTACAACTCAGTCTCCGCACCAGCAGCACTAGAGCTTCCGCCGCCGACATCATGCGCCGACTCATCCGCAAGATCGGCGAGGGCGGCGGACACCGCACCAAGGCCGGCGGCAGCATCCCCATGGAGACTAACGCGCCCGCCGAAGCTGAATGTCTGCGTAAAGTCCTGCTCCGCCGCCTCCTCCGCGCCCTGAAGATCCGCATGCAACGCGGACAACGCCTCGTCCCTGCCGACCCGCCGAGATTATGACCCCTCCTCGTCCTCGGCCCAGGCGGCACCAACGCCTCTGCGTCTTCCTCCGCCGGCCCGCGCCTTTTCGGCTCCCTTACTCTCGGCGTCCGTACTCGCACGGCGCCTTGCCCGCCCCCGCATCCCATGAGCCCGCCACCGCCAAATCCGCCCCCCCCGCGCCGTCCTCGACTCGCTACCCGACCGACCCTGCTGCGCCTCCACTGCGTAGCCAGTCTCCCTGCCTGATCTGCCCAGCTTTCATCCCCTCCTCTCGCCCGCCCGACATCTCTCGCTCCACGCGTTATCTATAACTACAGAAAAGGTTTAACATGCGATCCTACGCTATCAGCCAACACGGCTTGCCTTCCCTTGTATCAACCTCTATAAGAGGATAGCTTAGTCTTCTGTTCACCGGTACGTCAGACCTTCCATACCAAGGAGCAAGCCGTGGCAGCATGGAAGATTCAAGGCCGGGTCAAGCATCAGGAGGAACTTGATCTTGATTTCGGCAAGACCATCGCCTCCAAGTCCGGCGGCGAAAACCTCTACGGGTGCATTCAGTGCGGCACGTGTAGCAGCACCTGCCCCCTGAGCATTTACATGGATTACACACCCCGCAAGATCATCGCCATGACCCGCGCGGGGTTCCACGACGAGGTACTCCGCAGCAACACAATTTGGCTTTGTGCCTCATGTTACGCCTGTACCGTCGATTGCCCCAGGCAAATCAGGATCACCGATGTCATGTATGCCCTCAAACGCGAGGCCATCGAACACGGCGTCTACCCCAGGCGCTTTCCCATCCCGGTCCTCGCTAAGGAGTTCTTCAAGTCCGTCATGAAGACCGGCCGTAGCAACGAGGGCCTCATCGTTACCTGGATGATCCTCAAAACCGCCCCCCTTAAGCTCTTCAAACAGATGGGCCTGGGCCTCAAGCTCCTCCTCCATGGCCGATTGTCGGTCTTGGAAGAGCACATGGATGGCGGAGCCGAACAGTTGCGCAAGATCCTTGACCACGTTGAAACTGCCAAGAAGGGGGCCACCCCATGAAATACCTCTACTACCCAGGCTGTTCTCTCAAAGGTACCGGCAAAGCCTACGACGAGTCCATGGTCGCCGTCTTCCAGAAGCTCGGCATGGACGTCGAGGAACTCCAGGGCTGGAACTGCTGCGGTGCCACCTCCTACATGTCCATCGACGAAACCAAGGCCTTCGCCCTCATCGCCCGCAATCTCGCCCTCGCTGAGCAGCAGAACGGCGGTGAACCCGTCCACCTCATCTCCCCCTGTGCCGCCTGCTACCTCGGCCTCTGCAAAGCCCAGAAGTACATCGCCGAGTCCGAAGAACTCAAAACCATCATCGTCGATAGCCTCGGCTCCGTAGGCCTCAAGTACACCGGCAATGTCAAAGTCCGGCATCCCCTCGATATCTTCGTCAACGACCTCGGCCTCGACAAAATCGCCAAGTGCGTCAGCCATCCCCTCAAGGGCCTCAAAGTCGCCAGCTACTATGGCTGCCTCATCGTACGCCCCTACGCAACCTTCGACGACCAGTACAACCCCATGACGATGGACAAGCTCATGGTCGCTCTCGGCGCCGAAGCCGTCGACTGGCCCCTCAAGACCCGCTGCTGCGGCGGAACCCTCACCGGCACGGTCGAGGAAGCCGGCCTCCGACTCAGCTACATGCTCCTCAAAGAGGCCGCCAAACGCGGCGCCAACCTCGTCGCCACCGCCTGCCCACTCTGCCAGTTCAACCTCGAATGCTACCAGTCCAAAATGAACCACGATTACGGCGACCACGTCCATCTCCCCGTGGCCTTCTTCTCTCAGGTCATGGGCAAAGCCTTCGGGCTCGATCGTAGGCAGATCGGCTTGCAGCGACTCATGGTGCCCGTCGAAACTTCCCCCGCGATGGCTTGAAGGAGTATCTCATGATCATGAGCAACACAGCCGCAGGCGACCAACCACGCATCGGCGTCTTCGTCTGCTACTGCGGCCGGAATATCGCCTCCAAAGTCGATGTCGAAAAGGTGCGGCAGTTCGCCGAGAAACTGCCCAACGTCGTCGTCTCCCGAACCTACAAGTTCATGTGCTCCGATCCCGGGCAGGAGATGATCCAGCAGGACATCAAGGAGCTCAAGCTCAACCGCATCGTCGTGGCTTCCTGCTCTCCACTCCTTCATGAACCTACCTTCCGCAGAACCTGCGCCGCCGCCGGCCTCAACCCCTTCTACTTCCAGATGGCCAACATCCGCGAGCAGGTTAGCTGGGTGACCGCCGACACCGTTGCGGCAACCCGGAAGGCTTCCGCTCTCGTCGCCGCCGCCGTCTCCCGCGTCGCCTGCCACACCTCCCTCGAAAAGAAACGCGTCCCTGTCCACGCCGATGTCATGGTCGTCGGCGCCGGCATCTCAGGCATCCACGCTGCTCTCCTCCTCGCCAACGCCGGGAAAAAGGTCTACCTCGTCGAGCGCGAGCCTTCCATCGGCGGCCACATGGCCCAGCTCGACAAGACCTTCCCCACCCTCGATTGCTCCGCCTGCATCCTCACCCCGAAGATGTCCGAGGTGAAAAACCACCCCAATATCACCTGCTGGACCCTCTCAGAGGTCGAAGAGGTTTCCGGCTTCGCAGGCAACTTCAAGATCAAGGTCCGCCGAAACCCCCGCTACATCAAGCAGGAACTCTGCGTCGCCTGCGGCCAGTGCGTTGATGTCTGCGTCTTCAAGGAAGGCAAAGTCCTCGACGACTTCAACGTGGGCCTCTCCAAGCACAAGCCCATCTACATGCCCTTCCCCCAGGCCACCCCCGCCTGCGTCCTCATCGACCCAACGGCCTGCCTCAAACTCTCCCGCGGCAAGTGCGCCCAACGCTGCGTCGAAGCCTGCGACCGCAAAGCCATCGACTTCGAGCAACAGGTCATACACGAAGAAGTCGAGGTCGGCGCCGTCATCATCGCCACCGGCTACCAGATGTTCGACGCCAGGAAAACCCCCGAGTATGGCTACGGCAAGTACCTCAACGTCTACACCATGATGGAGGTCGAACGCCTCGTCAACGCTGCCGGCCCCACCCAGGGCGAAGTCATCATGCGCGACGGCAAAACACCCAAAACCGTCGGCATCATCCACTGCGTCGGCTCCCGCGACAAACGCCATCATCCCTACTGCTCCAGCGTTTGCTGCATGGCCGCCCTCAAGACCGCCCACCTTGTCAGGGAACACACCGGCGCCCTGGTCTTCAACTTCTACATCGACATGCGAACGCCCCTCAAGGGCTACGAAGAGTTCTACGACCGCGTCCTCCAGGAAGGCGTCCAGTTCGTCCGCGGCCGCGTCGCTGAAGTCACCGACTGGGCCGTGACGCCCGCTGAAGATGGCAAACTCGTCATCCGTGTCGAAGACACCCTCATCGGCGTGGCCCGCCGCATCCCCGTCGATATGGTCATCCTCGCCACCGCCATGGAAGCCCACCACGACGCCGCCGAACTCCAGCGACGCTTCAACATCTCCTGCTCCAAGGAAGGCTGGTTCCTCGAACGGCACCCCAAGCTCGCCCCCGTCTCCACCTTCTCCGACGGCATCTTCCTCGCCGGCGTCTGCCAGGGACCCAAGGATATCCCAGGCTCCGTCGCCCAGGCCGGCGCCGCCGCTGCCGAAGCCCTCATGCTTGTTGACAAGGGCTTCGTCGAAATCGAGCCCAACAGCGCGTGGATCGATGACGAGGTCTGCAGCGGCTGCAAGACCTGCGTCCCCCTCTGCCCCTTCCACGCCATCACCTACAACGCCCAGGATCACGTCTCCGTCATCAACGAGGCCCTCTGCAAGGGCTGTGGCACCTGCGTCGCCAGTTGCCCCTCAGGCGCCGCCCAGCAGAAGCTCTTCACCGACGAGCAGATTCATCAGGAAATCAAAGGGGTGCTCAACTATGTCTAAGGCCATTCACCTCCCTCTCGCGGACAACTTTGAGCCGCGTATCGTCGCATTCTTCTGTAACTGGTGCACGTACACCGCCAGCGACCTCGCAGGCATCTCGCGCATGACCTACGCGCCAAACACGCGCGTCATCCGCGTCATGTGCTCCGGCCGCATCGAGCCCCAGCTCCTGCTGGCCGCCCTCCGCGAAGGCGCCGATGGCGTCCTCATCGGCGGCTGCCATCCAGGCGACTGCCATTACCAGGCCGGCAACTACAAGTGCCTTCGCCGCTTTAAACTCCTCAAAAAATACCTCGACCAAATGGGTATCGAGCCCCAACGCGTACGCCTCGAGTGGATCGCTGCCTCCGAAGGCGACAAGGTCCAGAAAGTCACCAACGAAATGACAGAGCAGATCCGTAAGCTCGGCCCGCTCAAGCTGACCGCGATCCCCAAACCCCCATCCCATCACCAGGCCGACCAAGCCCCAGTTTGCCAAGGAGCTGTGTCATGAGCAAACCCAAAGCAGGTTTCTACTGGTGTGCATCGTGCGGCGGCTGCGAAGAGTCCGTCGTCGACCTCGCCGAGGACCTCCTCCCCGTTGTCGACGCCATCGACTTCGTCTTCTTCCCCCTCGCCATGGATTTCAAACGCCAAGATGTCGAAGCCTTGGCCGATGGGGAAATCACCGTCTGCTTTATCAACGGCGCGATCCGCTCCTCCGAACAGTTGGGAATGGCCGAACTTCTCCGCAGGAAATCAAAAATCCTCATTGCCTACGGCTCGTGTGCTCACCAGGGCGGCATCCCCGGCCTGGCTAACCTGTACGACCTCGAATCCATCCTCGAAACCGCCTTCCAACAGACGCCCAGCACCGACAATCCCGGCAAGACTCGCCCGCTCCCCCAGATCACCGTCGCAGGCGGCAAACTCACGCTCCCCACCCTTGACGAGTCCGTCAAATCCCTCGATCAGGTGGTCGAGGTTGATTACTACCTCCCCGGTTGCCCCCCGCCCGTCGCCCTCCTCAAGGCCGCCGTCCAGGCCATCCTCTCCGGCAATCTGCCCCCAAGAGGTACCGTCCTCGCCCCTGACAAAGCCCTCTGCAAGGAATGCCCCCGCCTCGATTCCAAGCCCGACGAGCTTCTTATCACCCAGTTCAAACGCCCCCACGAAATCGAAATCGATCAGCAGAAATGCCTCCTTGCACAAGGCCTCCTCTGCCTCGGCCCCGCCACGCGCAGCGGCTGCCAAGCCGCCTGCATCGCCGGCAATATGCCCTGCACCGGCTGCCTCGGCCCCACCAGCCGCACCCGCGACCAGGGCGCAGCCGCCATGGGCGCACTTGGCTCACTCATCGAATCCACCGAAGAAGACCAGATCGCATCCGCCCTCGAAAACCTGCCCGATCCCGCCGGCACTTTCTTCCGATACTCCGTGCCCACGTCGATGATGTTCCGTAAACACCAGAATGCTTAATGGAGACGCTTCACAATGGCCCGCCATATCACTGTTGATCCCATCACCCGCCTCGAAGGCCATGGTAAGATCGACATCGTCCTCAACGACGACGGCAACGTCGATCGCGCCTATCTCCAGATTCCCGAACTCCGTGGCTTTGAGAAATTCGCCGAAGGCCGCCTCGCTGAGGACATGCCCCAGATCACCTCACGCATCTGCGGCGTCTGCCCCATGGCCCACCACATGGCCGCCACAAAAGCCCTCGACGACCTCTACAAGACCCAGCCCACTCCCGCTGCCAGAAAGATCCGCGAACTCGCCTACAACACCTTCGTCTTCGAAGACCACGCCCTCCACTTTTTCTACCTCGGCGGCCCCGATTTCATCGTCGGCCCCGACGCGCCCAAGGCTCAGCGAAACATCCTTGGCGTCCTCGGCAAAGTCGGCCTCGAAGTCGGGAAAAAAGTCATCGCCATGCGCCGACAGGCCCGGGAGATGATGGCCCTCCTCTGCGGCAAAGTCATCCACCCCGTCTTCGGCCTTCCCGGCGGCGTCGCCAAGCCGGTCTCTGCCGCAGATCAGAAAACGGCCATCGAGGTCTCCAGGCAGGCCGTCGACTTCGCCCAGTTTACCCTGCAGGTCTTCAACGATATCGTTCTCAAGAACGCCGCCTACGTCCAAGCTATCCGCTCTGATGCCTACACCCACAAAACCTATTACATGGGCCTCGTCGACGACAAGAACCGCGTCAACTTCTACGATGGCCTGATCCGCGTTGTCGACCCCCACGGGAAAGAGTTCCTCAAGTTCACGCCCCAGGACTACCTCAAGCACATTGCCGAACACGTCGAGCCCTGGAGCTACGTCAAGTTCTGCTTCCTGAAAGACATCGGCTGGAAAGGCTTCGAGGAAGGCCCCGACAGCGGCGTCTACGCCGTCGCTCCCCTCGCCCGCCTCAACGTCGCCGATGCCATGCCCACCCCCAAAGCCCAGGAAGCATATCAGCAGTATTTCGCCACTTTCGGCGCCAAGCCCGTCCATCACACCCTCGCCAACCACTGGGCGAGGCTCATCGAAATGCTCTCCGCCGCTGAAATGATGCTCGAACAGGCCAGCGACCCCGTCCTCATCGACCCCAAGGTCCGCAACATCCCCACCAACATCCCCACCGAAGGCGTCGGCGTCGTCGAAGCCCCGCGCGGAACCCTTCTCCACCACTACGCCACCGACAAAAAAGGCGTCATCACCAAGGCCAACCTCATCGTTGCCACCCAGAACAACGCCGCCCGCATCGCCATGTCCGTCGATCGCTCCGCCAAAGCCCTCATCAAGCAGGGCAAGGTCGACGACGCCATCCTCAACCGCATCGAGATGGCCTTCCGCGCCTACGACCCCTGCCATGGCTGCGCCACCCACGCACTCCCCGGCCAGATGCCCCTCGTCGTCCGCGTCTTCGATTCTCACCGCCAACTTGTCAAAGAGATCCGCCGCGACTGGCAGACCGCCTGATGGAACAACCGCCTTCGGAATCCCCCGCCATTCCCTGCGCCCCACGGCCAGTCCACATCGAACGCAAGACCGCCGCCCAGGGACCTCGCTCCCTGCGCGTTCTTCTCCCTGCTATCGCACCGAGACTCCCATGAAGACCCTCGTCCTTGGCCTCGGCAATGACCTCCTCGCTGATGACGCCGTCGGCATCCTCGCCGCCCATGAGCTCCAGACTCAGCTCCAGGGCCGCGCCGACGTCGTCGCCAGCGCCCTCCACGGCCTGGCTCTCCTCGACCTGTTCATCGGCTACGACCGCGCCATCATCATCGACGCCATCCAGACCGGCAAACCCCCCCCCGGCAGCATCATCGAAATCTCCGCCGCCGATCTCTCGCACGTCTATGCCCCTTCCCCACATTACGCCGGCCTCCCCGAAATGCTCGACCTCGCCAAACAACTCGGCCTGCCTTTCCCCCACGACCTCACCATCTTCGCCATCGAGGTCGCGGACATGCATACAGTGGGCGGCCCCATGACCCCCGCCGTTCGCCAAGCCATCCGCGACCTTTGCCGCCGGGTCCGACAAGCCCTCTGACTTTGCTCGTCCTGCTCGCCACCACTTGACCACGACTTCCGACGCTCCCGCAGCCTTCCCGACAGCAACGCCATGCGGATCGTCGGCGACCGACGAGCAAGGCCGCCTATGCCGCACCAGGGTGCTCAACTGCTGCTGTTTGATTCTTCCCCCGATTGGCCCATCCTGATCCAGTCCCATGACGGGCAGATCGGCTCCAATGCCAGCCTGCTACTCATCGCCCAGTCCGACCGACGCTGGAACTACACCGGCCGCATAGCCCAATGCCTGGAACGGGCCGCCGCTGGTCCCGATCCGCGCCAGGCCCACCGCAAGCTCCTCGCCCCGCGCCATCGCCGGCCGCCGCTCCGCCACAGGCTCTTCGGCATCCTCGCCGGCTATGAGGACTGCGGCGACCACGACACCCTCCGCATCGACCCGATCCTCAGAACGGTGCCCGGTCGCCCATCGCTTCTGCCTTACCACTACAGCGCATCTAAAGCTCAAGCTTCGCGCGTCTGCGAGCCGATGAAACCTTCGGATAACCAGGAGGTCAAGGATGACACCCCAAGAGATCGCCGGCCTCGGGCCGGCACTGACGCAGTTCCTGCGTCCGCTGGGCGGATGTTTCTCCGAATGCCGGCTGCTGGACCACATCGAGATCTATTGCCGCGGATTGCTCTCCGATCTGGATCGCAAAAGCGTC
>Ga0315284_10014600_pt1 | contig 11188 bp, 12 predicted proteins | sample YL17G09_16_MG_FD_203696 | JGI IMG/M metagenome (GOLD analysis project Ga0315284, IMG submission 203696) | Sediment microbial communities from Yellowstone Lake, YNP, Wyoming, USA - YL17G09_16 | ecosystem: Environmental > Aquatic > Freshwater > Lake > Sediment | place: USA: Wyoming | collected...
TCCTTGCCAAGGAGGAGGTCGCGAGTTCGAATCTCGTCTTCCGCTCCAGATGGCGACGTAGCCAAGTGGCAAGGCGGGGGTCTGCAAAACCCCTATTCATGGGTTCGAATCCCATCGTCGCCTCATTCATTTGCTAACAGATTTGCTAACAGATTCCTCAATAGACTATTTCATAGACCTCTTGCGCCATTATACATTTCGCAGTAGAATATCTCAAGAGTTTTATGCTGGGGTGCCGAGTACTGGACTGAAATCAAGTAGGGGGTGGAAATGAAGAAAGTTGTATTGGGGCTTCTCGTTTTGTTGCTCTTGCCAGTTTTGTTCTCTTGTTCCGGGGAAGCGGCAGGTGCGCCGCCGACCCCGACTCCCACGCCTGTATTAACTATTACACCCACGCCTAGCTCATCTCCTTCTCCTACACCAACCGCGACCCCCTTGGCTAACCCCGATTTCCGAAATGTAGCTTGGGGCATGACAAGAGCCGAAGTTCTAGCTATAGAAAAAGAAGGAAGATATTTGGCACAAAGTGGCAACCAACTTCTCTATGACGACCTAAAGGTGGAGGGGTTAGATACGTTGTTGTCATATAATTTCAATATAGAAGGGAAGCTCTACAGTGCCGGTTATCGCTTTCAGCAACAGCATTCTAATCCGACAATCTACATCTACGATTATAATAACGTCAAGGATAAATTGATAGAGACGTACGGCGCCCCTTCTAGCGATAAAATTGTTTGGGCTGATGATTTGTGGAAAGACGACCCCAATAATTGGGGCATGGCGGTAATTACTGGCTACCTTATATATTTAGCGGAATGGCAGACCGAGGCAACTGAAATCGCCTTATTCCTTTCTGGCGATAACTATGAAGTGACCAATTTCGGTCTTGTTTACACTAGCCGCATTGTACCGAGTTCTACCCCTGCACCCAGTCCAACGCCTACCTTAACACCGACACGCACTCCAATACCGGCAGCTACTCCTACTCCCGGACCAACGCCTACCCAAGCAGCAGGTGAATCTTTATCTTCCAGTTCATATCGGGACGATAGCGGCTACTTCCATATTGTTGGGGAAGTGAGCAATGGTGGTTATGCAAACGTAGAGTATGTAAAAATCGTAGCGACCTATTACGACCAACAAGAAAATGTCATCGGGACGGACTACACATATTCTGAACTTGATATTCTAGTGCCGGGGCAGAAGTCACCTTTCGACCTCAGTTCGTATCCTGACAAACTGCCGTCTCTAAAACAATATAGGATTCAGGTCAGTTACAGAACAACCACCGATGAGCCGTTATCTGGCCTAACAGTCGTGAGCCACACTGCCAAAACTGATACCTATGGCTACTACGAAATTGTTGGAGAGGTAAAGAATACAAGTGGTACAACAGCAGAGTACGTCAAGATAGTCGCTACCTACTATGATTCCGGAGGCACCGTTATTGGAACAGAGTACACATATACATCTCTTGACCAGCTTGCCGTTGGCCAGACCTCACCATTTACCATGAGCTCATATCCGAGGAAGATTCAGCCAACTAACTACTCTCTACAAGTTCAGGGAAGGGCGGTAAAGTAGAGCCAACATATTTTTGCTCCACTCTAAGCGGTTCACGTCTGGAGAAGTTGTCTACAACCTTGCTTTCAAACCCCTCAGATTTTGACTACAGGGCTTGGGATAAGGGCGCAAAAAGCCTGCAATCTTCTTTGCACAAAGAATATCTCATCGACTTCTGATTGACCCAGTTCAGAATGCTCTTAGGTTTCGACTATAGGGCTTATGACACCACCGCCCTGTAGTGCTTAATGCTATCGTAAAAAACGAATAGGGGGTATGCTCCCGCTGTGCAGCATTTCTAGGTGGGATGCTGTTCATTACCTTATCGGTACGTTGATATCTCTGCTGCTGACAATGGTCTCACCCTTTTGGAGGGCTCCCCCACAGGTAGGGCAGATTCTGTTGTATGAATCGTACATATATTCCTCACCACACCCTTCGCATTTCAGAACTGAGACCTTAGCTTCCTGCACCTTTGCCTCTTTCGGTATTTTCATCTTTACCTCCTCTCTTAGTTGTTATAGCAAATTGACAGACTGGTATTGAACTAGCCCACACATGTGACTCCCCTCTTTGAATCCCATCAACTAATCAAGCTGTCGTGGTTTGTTGGCTCGCACAGAACTAAACGGTTTAATACGCTGAAACCCGAGTCTAACGGATGTATCAGATGGAAGCTGCTGGGACATCGTGGCGCACTGGCGGTTATGTGTTTCGCTGATTGCGATTTGCCACGTTTTCTGGCCTAGCCTCAGGCTACTTCAGCTTTCTGACTATCTTGGCGAACTCTTTTTGCGGGAATGCCTTCAGCGCCTTTGTCCTCACGTTGCCCAGGGAGCCCAGGGCCAAAAGGAATGACATACCTGTTTCATCATCGGGCATCTCGCCGATGGCCACGTAATCATATTCCCCCAGCGTTGCATAGAAGCTCAGCAGCTTGCCACCCATTGCCTCAAGGAGTTTCTCCCCTGCCTCGACTCGATTCGCCGCTCCTTTGATGTCCTTAATGCCCTGCTCGGTCACGTTAAACAGAATTACATAGGTCTGCACGTCCATCACCTCCTTTCCCTAGAAATATAGCCAGTGCGCCACCGCCCCGCACACAGAACACGAATGCCTTGGGCCAAACTAAGCTTGTTGCTCGTTCCTCCGAAGGCTGCCAGTACCAGCAGCATACCACCAAGAATAGTAGAGAATAACCGACCAACAAGCTGTTGATGTCGCTGCAAGTTACGCTCACTTAAGTAGGAGATTGACTGGATGGGTGGGTAATACCGCCCGAGCCCGCTACGAAGGTCTGCCCCTCAGTGAGAGCAGAGCAAAACGCCACGAATGAGGATTTTTCAGTAGAGAATGTTCGTGGTAGACCAACTTATACTACCAATTATCTGGGTTGTCAAGCAGGGCTTTGCGAGGCTTTGAATTTGGTGTCTTCTTGCGCCATTATACAAATCGCGGTAGAATGTCGCAGGAAATGAAATGTTTCTGCCTAAAAGGTAACATCGAAGGGGGTCTAATCGAAAACATTGATACCAAAGGGCGCTTAATAGTATTCGCCATACTTGCTTTGGTCTTAATGTCCTCGGTGACCGCCTGCTCATCTGCGTCACCGGCAGATGTAGGGCAGACGAGCAAGCTAGCTGTGGCAAACGACCCTGTCGTAGGCGTAGCCGTGAACGAAGCGGCGTTTGATGCCATGGGTAAGGCTCTGATGGCTCAAGATTGGGCTGGGTTGTCGCAACTAATTGACCTCGGGTTGGTTATGGAAGTGCCCCGCAATACGAAGGTGCTGGTTATTGATAGTGGGTTCGGGAAAAGGCAAGTCCGAATCCTCGAAGGAACATATCTTAATCGCACTGGCTGGGTAAACACAGAATTTATAGTCAGTTATAGCCCAAACTCGCAGCCTTCAGTATCATCTCCAACAGTGACACCAGTGCCTTTGCCAACAGGATATTCCAGTAGCAACCCTGCTGGTGCCGGCATGCCTCTTTCCATAAAAACTGGCAATTGTGGTATAACAACCTCTCAAAATGACTATGAAGTCCGCATCACTTTGTTGGAAGTCATCCGTGGTGAGGAGGCATGGCAGCGCATTCTAGCGGCAAAGAAATTCAATAACCCACCCAAGACTGGCTTTGAATATATCCTTGCGAGAGTTCGCTTTGAATACCTGACAGGCACGACTCCCAACACACACTTCGACCTGTCTCCAATGTGGTTTGATGCCGTTTCTCCGAGCGGGAAAGAATATGAGATGGTTCATCCTTTTACTCCCGACCCGGAACTAGGGAGCGGGCCATCGCTAGACCCTGGTGCTTCTCAGGAAGGTTGGGTTCCCTTCATGGTGGCTCAGGACGATGCCTGTCCTCTAATGACCTTTGGCCGCAAGTATGATAGCACTGGTGGTTTATGGTTCAAACTTTTGCCCACACCCACACCGACACCTACGCCTACGCCCACACCTACCCCAAGTCCCACACCCAAACCCACTCAAGCACCGATACCTACTGTCCCAGCAAGTGAAATAGAGGATTATCTTACGGCGAATTATGCGACTCTGAATACTTCGCGGGGTATTACCAAATTTACATTTGAGGTCTACAAAAACACAAACCCTGATTATCCTTATGATTACGGGATAGAGGTAGGTTATGACTGGATTTTTTTCTCTAACCTTGTGCATAGTATTGATATAGCTACCGACGAAATGAACCATGCGGTAGTAGCTGAATTGCGTGCCCACCAAGAAAAACTGGCTAAGGATATTATTGCAAGAGTGCCTAATGCGAAATTCAAGGGAGGTTATTTTAGGTCCGGTTTTAGATATCCCAGTATTTATAAAGGATCTTGGGTGGAAACGTATTTCAGTTGGTTAAACTATAGCCCATCTGAACACTCAACAACATATTATGATGCCAGAGTGACAACATTCACTTGGGACGAACAATACGATGATACATTAATGCAATAGCCCAAAATATGGATAGCCAAGCGGTTGCTGTCCTCGGAGATAACTGACCCAACAATAGACGAGGCTCTAAGATTAGATTCTGAGGTTTTTAGGGGGTAGGTAAGATGGAAAGCACCTCCATTTCACCTTGGTACAAATACTATTACAGTCACGGATGATTATGGCAGAAGGCAGGCCGTTACATTTGACCTAGTAAATAGAGGTAAGGGCCCTAAATAACCACAGCAGTTTGCAGAAGCGCTTGGGCACGTATAGGTTGTTGGAATATTCTGCGTTTTTCACCTTAGCGAGATATCTTTTGCCCCAGCCCCCAACCCTATCAGATTTTGACTACAGGGCTTCTGCCTTGGTGAAAACCCTCCCTAACGAGCCCCTTCCATTGCGCCTTCAGCCCGACGCAAGGCTTCTTCAAACCGCTGTGCTGCCGAGGCCCCTAGCCCTGGTATCTTGTGAGAATATAAATCTAGGGTTGTCATGATTGACGTATGCCCTAAGGCCATAGAAACTACCTTCGGGTGAATTCCCAGCCCCATCATGATTGTTGCATAGGTGTGCCTCAAGTCATGGAATCGTACGCCCCGGTATCCCGCCTTTTTCGCCAGGTCACGGAAAGCCTTAGTCACGCCGTTTGGGGGAAGTGGCTTGCCGTCCGTTGTGCAAAAGACTAAATCGTCAGGCGTGATGGTGTATCCCCATAGATTCTTGAAGGTGAGCTCCTGTTCCTGTTTGTACTCTCGGAGCATTATAGCCAGGGACGTTGGCAGGTCAACGAACCTTCGACTCTGCTTCGTCTTTGGTTCTTTAATCACATATCCGGCCTTAGGGATATGCTGTAATGTCCGCTGTACCGATAAAGAGAGAAGGTCAACATCAATATCCTTCCACCTCAGCCCCAGTATCTCGCCCCGGCGAAGTCCTGTATAAATGGCAGTGTAGAACAGGACATAGAACGGCGTATCTTTGGCAAGTTCAAGGAAGTGCTTTACCTCTTCGGGTGACAGACAAGCCATCTCTTTGTGTTCACAGCGCGGCGGTTTCACCGCAAGGGCAACGTTGCGCATAAGTCTACCTTGTTCGACAGCCTCATTCAGAGCCTTAGATAATAGCCTGTGATGATTCTTGATAGTCTTGGGGCAAAGCCCGCCACCCCCTCTGATTCTCCCCGATTTGAGCAAGCGGGTATAATACGCCTGAATGTGTTCGGGCTTTAATTCATGTAGGCGAATTGCGCCCAACTCCGGTATAAGGTGTGCCCTCACGATGTCACGGTATCCGTCCGTTGTGCCCGGAGACCTGTTGGGCTCTACATAGTCCCGTATCCATTCCGTCAGGTATTGCCCAACTGTCATTCTGTCAGGCTTAACAAAAGCCCCGGTATCAAGTTGCCGAAGGATTTCGTTAAGGCGCTTTTGTGCCTCTTTTCGAGTACCTTTAACAGTTTCCCAGTGTTGCTTGCGCTTCCCGTTATCGCTCGGTAAATCTACGATTAGAGTCCAGTGGTCACTGTTCTTTTGCCCTTTGCGCTTTATTATGTGTCCTCTCATGTTGCCCTCCCCTTACTGTGACGGGATAAGTCTAACGATGTCGTCATGCTTTGTCAAGAGGGGGACGTCCTGTTCGCCTCGTTGCGGCGAATCTGTCTACCGAACGGCGGTCTAACATCCATACATGGCCGAAGTGCTTTCCCTTCAATGTGCCGTTAAGCAGGAGTTGACGCACCCGGCCGGTGGTTATGCCTAGGATGTTGGCAGCCTCACCACTCGTTACGTAATTCATGCCACTACCCTCAAACGCTTTTCCCCTATTATAACGCCCTCGTTAGGATTGTCCACAGGGCGCTGTGCTTCGATTCTGGGCCTGTTAGAGGAGTAACCTGACTACTTTGTCCTAGCATACCCTGACCTTGTTTTTTCCATAAAAGCATGGTCGTACTAGAGTGGTTATGGACAGCTTTCCCCTAGCTTTCACTAGCTTCAGCATTATGTCGACACCTATGCGTCTGATTATGTCAACGCCCTTCTTTTGAAGCTATACTGCTCCACTGAAAATGCCCTACTTACCATAATCCCCGCCATCTTTGCACCCATCACCAGCCGCCTTCTTAGCCTTGCCCTTTTCGATAATCGCCACAAGCATTTCGTCACTAAGCTCACTGGCCTTAGTGCCCTCTCGAAGGGTGATACATTCTACCAATTCATCATCCGACATACTCTTTGCATCACGCCTAGCATATTTGCATAAAACCCTACGCGCCTCGTCAATTTCCACATGGGTAGGCTCGCCCGCTGTTAGTGTTCTAATCCCGACCTCGTGCAGATTCTTCAGGCGCTCTATAATATCCTCGTCGGGGATATTCAGCTCACATGGCTTGTCAGATTCCATTGTTAGACTCTCTAACTTCTCTATTCGCTTTTCTATATTCATTGTGTCTTTCCCCTCAACTTAGATTCAATATCCCTTAGGCGTTCCTCAAGTTCGCCGGAAGTCAGCACGCTCACCATAGCTCTTGCCAATGCCGCCATGGCGCTTGCCTGTTGGGGCTTAAGCCCGCCCTCGTGTACCTCTGAAAGTGCTGTCTCGAGCTTGTCGTAAACAGGCAACAGGCGAGGGGGGACGAGCGCCCGCAATCTTACAGCCTTCGCAGAATTGCGCCCCCCTTTTGCCCTTGCCTCCAGGCGCTTCTGTTGAAGGGCTGGGGAGTGGACGAAGCAATACCCGCCCTCTAAGGCATGAGCCCGGCAAGGGGAGCCGTTCTTAGTAGTGCCTTTGCACCTCATGCGTTCTGTTGTTATCTCTTGAATTGCACTTGTCATTTTATGTCCCTCTAAGTCTTTACGCCACGTGGCGAAATTCGCAAGTTTCAGGGTTATAAACACAGTCAAAAAGTTGCGTTGCGTCTGTCCTGAGCGTGCAAGTCCCGGCTCCCCTCATACACGGAAGCCCCCCAGTATCAATATCTCGTTTTTCTCGTTTTGGTTGTTTTTCTAGTTTAGCTTGCTCATTTAGTATCCCCCCGCTATCAGTATTTTCAGAAACGAGAAACGGCACTTCCTCCTGTCCTCTATCTCGAAAATTATCTTGTTTTTCTCGTTTTTCTTGTTTATCCATATAAGTAAAACGAGAAACGAGAAAGTAAACATAGGCGTCGTTGCGTTTGCCCGAGCCATTACGCCCGATATACCCCTCGGCCAATAACCACCTTAATGACTTGCCGACTAGTCCGGTGTTGCCTCCGGCCTTTTCCCGTATCTCTTTCTCGGTTAACTCGCCGTCGCCCAAGATGTCACATACCGCCGATGCTGTCTGTTTCAACTCAATATCGGCAATTGTGCCCGCTGCCTCAGTCAGTCCTGTTTCAGGGTCAAACTCTAAGGCAAGGCGCTCTATATCGAGTCCATATCGCTGTATAGACTCCAATGTCCGGAGATTATCTCGCCGCCTCATTATGAGTGCGGTATCGACGGCGGCAAACAATGCTGTGGAGCCCAAGATGCTATCGCCCCCCTCTCTGTCACTCTTGCCCATGTGATGCACGGCCAAGATATGACAGCCCGTATCCCTGGCCAACATGAGAAGAGGTTCAAGCGCTCTCGTAACTTCGACATAATCGTTACCATCCCGGAGCCGCACCATTCTCAAAAGCGGGTCAACTATCGAGAGTACTGCCCCCTTTTCCTTTATGGCTGCCCCAAGTGCCAGTAGAGCCTCCTCAGGGGCGCTCCCTGTGTGTATAAGGATAGGTTCGTCCTTTGCCCCCATCCGTGCGAAGTGTGCGGCAACCTCAGCCCGCTTTTCTTCAAGAGCTAGGTAGATTACCGCGCCCTTACTAGTATCTCGCCCCAGAAACGGCTCGCCCCGAGATACCTGCAGCGCTAGATTACGGGCTAAGGTGGACTTGCCAATTTTCGGCTTTGCTGCAATTAACGACAGTCCCCCAGTGGGGAGCGCCTTATCCCACAGCCAGGATGCAATCTCCTCAGGTTCAGCCATTAAGTCGGAGAGTACAGTTAATTTGAATTTCGAATCACTCAAAGCCTTAGGCGTCCACTGTGTAGCATCCGATATGAGGCGCTGTAATGCCTCGGGTGTCCCTTTAACCACAAAGTCTGCAGCATCCCCCTTCGCCGGAGCTTCAGGCCAGTGTATCAGTCTGCAGCTTTTGCCCAATTCGCTAAGTCTGGTTGCGATTCTGTCCATGTGTGCCCGCCCTGGTGTGTCCTTATCTGGCCACAGGTATGTATAGCCGTCCCAGTCAGACAACACCCTCAGAGATTCCATCCCCGGCGTTGCGCTCGCCCCTGTGACAGTCCCCAAAGCCTGAATCCCCCAGCTCTCTAAGGCCATAGCAGCCTTTTCCCCTTCCGTGACTATGAGCGGCGTATGAGAACTCCACGTGTCCAGCTTTTCAGTGTTGTAAAGCGGAAGCTCCTCCACCTTTAGCCCGCCCAGACTCATAACACCGTTACGTTGCCAGACAAAAGACTTTTTCCCGCCTTCATGGTCTAGCCTGATATGCGTTGCGATAAGCTCACCTTGCCGATTGCGGATTGGGTACTCGGTGCGCCAAGATACTTTTTTACTATCGTCAATAAACAGGTCTGCCATTGTGAGCCCCAAACCCCCAACTATGGCTTCCGGTGAACACCCAGCATGACAGTGAAGCAGAATCTTGCTATCCACTTCGGCAATAGACAAACTTGCCTCGTCGTCATCATGGCCTGGGCATAGTGCCATGAAGCCCGTCCCGTTTGTTCGAACACCATTCAGGCGAGAGAGAAAATCAGCCGTTCGCATGGTTCACCTCCGCACCGAGATTGAGAGTCTTTTTGCGGAGTTCCCGGCATGGCTTACACCGCTTCGGCCCGCTCAGCCCCTTGCTTGCAAAATATGACTGTTCGCCCGCGGTCCAGACGAAGCTGCACCCGCAGTCGTAGCAGCGCAGTACCTTGTCCCTGAAAACCCTATTTGATTCGTTCATACCGTCCGCCTCCAAAAGAGATTACCTCTATTTTGTCTTACCGGCCAGAATAGACTCTACACGCTGACGGGATATAAGTATTCGCCGGCCAATTCGAACCGACGGAATCTCACCCGCCTTGATTGCCGCCCGCACTGAGTTTGGGCACAGCTTCAGCAATTCGGCGGTTTCCTTTACGTTTAGTACTAGGTTTTCTGCCATTAGCTACACCTCCAGATACTTTTTGTAGTTAAACTTGTCGCTTTGATAACACTTATTCTTGCAAGTAGGATTGGGAATCGGGATGGTTGGCCTGCAAGGTAGAGTTACTACTTTGCTCCTGTACTTGCGTTCTTTGTGTGGCCTCGGCCTCTTTTTAGACATACCATCCTTATCAGCGAGCCCTCTCACCGGCCCAGGTTACTTCGTCTCGCCGTTTCCTATTTAACCCCAACAGGGGTTGTTTTTCCCCCTCTGTGGCATTAATATACCATCGAGAGAAAAGGAAATATATGGTCTTTCCATAACGTTTTCCATAACGTTTTGGGTAATGAGGGAAAAAGGAATGAGTGATATCAAGTTTCAAGACATGACTTCTGGCAGCTTTGCTTTCCTTTGGCCGAAGGCAGGACAGGGATATGAGTGGGTCAATGAGAACACCCACGAACTAGACTCAAATCTTGTACCCCAGGGTAATACCCCCATTGAGACAATCCCCCCTTGGTTACTATCGCGGGGTAAGATGCTGCAACAATATCCCCCACTCGCAGAAAAGACACTTCACCGCAAGTTTGCCACTTGCCGGGATAGGGCCTCAGTTCTCAAATTTGCCAATCGGTATGGTCTGTTAGGTCTCCCGCTACCCCTAGTACCTAAGGGTAGTGGTGATATAGTCTTGGGGGAATCGCTGGGAAGGTGGCTCACGGGAAGTCAAGAGCTTGGCATAATGCTTGCTATCTGGGACAGGGTTAAGGACAAGGAAGAAGGCAAGCTGGGGCAGATAATCGTTTGGCCTACAAATGATTCTGTCGAATTGAAAATGAAGGCAAAGTTTGATGAAAAGATGAACCAGTGGGTACTACTACCGTTTGGCGATGGGAAAAGCGCTATGAATGAGACATTGGCCCAGCACGGGAAAACCCAAGTTCAACCTGAATTGTTGGAACATTGGAAACCGTACTCAGTGATAGAACCAGCTAAATACTACTTGTGCAGAGAAGTAAACAAGAGATTGAAAGGACACGTATCGCCCCGGGTATTGCCTTTCCTTAAAGATAAAATTTGTTTTTTCCCTGATACCCTGCTTTCAGCTATGTGGCTTATGCTATTTGACGAGATTACTGGCGTTTTGCGTCTTCGAACGTGTGACGTATGCGGTGAATGGAAGCAGGTATTAACAAAGCGCAACACGTGCTATTGCAGCGTTAGGTGCCAAATGGTAGCCCACAGGAAAAGACATTCTAAAAAACCTTGATTTTTGCTATCAATTTTGCTAACATTTTATTCGTGACAATGTGCTGTTTTATGGTGCTGAATGGCACATTCCGAAGCCAAAATGGTGCCGGACGGCGGGCAATGGGTCGAGTTCGGCGAAACTGCAAAACCCCTATTCACCGGTTCGAATCCGGTCGTCGCCTCCACTGTTTATTCACCAGAATCCCTGCCTGGATGACAACCCTTCGGCTTAGGACATC
>Ga0315284_10014601_pt1 | contig 11188 bp, 12 predicted proteins | sample YL17G09_16_MG_FD_203696 | JGI IMG/M metagenome (GOLD analysis project Ga0315284, IMG submission 203696) | Sediment microbial communities from Yellowstone Lake, YNP, Wyoming, USA - YL17G09_16 | ecosystem: Environmental > Aquatic > Freshwater > Lake > Sediment | place: USA: Wyoming | collected...
GGTAGCACTTCCGGGAGGGAGAGCTCCGCACTGGCGCGGCAAGCAGAGGTTCCACGCCAGGGAAAGAAGCAAGACGAGGAGGAGGGAGGGAAAAGGAAAAGCCCACACAGAGAATCCGGTTTTTTCCATCGGAGCCCTTCCCGTCATTTACCGATGGAGAACTTCCTTTCTCCACCTAACAGTTCCCTTCGCCCGATGTCCATTCGCAATTCCGCCACGTACTCCCCGGACCGAAGCGTTCCTTCCCAGGCTACCTGGAAATCGCGAGATGACTGGGGAAGCACGGGAAGATCGGGGAGCGGTACCTGGCCGATCTCTTTTCCCCCTGGCTCCCGGATCTTGATCTCTCCTCGGGTGCGAATGTGAACCGTACCGGTGTTTTGGAAGGAGATCGTAAATTCCACCTTTCCTTCCACGTTCACTCGGAAGGAAAGGTGGGTGATCTCCCCCGAGGGAACGGGACTGCCCACGGTCTCATAGAGGATCGTGGCGATCCGGGCTTCCAGCAGGACCCTTTTCTGTTTTTCCCCCGGATTCGGACGAGGTACCGTGGCAAAGACGAGGGCCGCCCGATAGCCACCGGGGGTCGCATCCTTCGGGACCGAGAGGGCGTAGCGGACCAGTTGGGATTGATTCGGGTACAGGTCGAATTCTCGGGGGTTGACTTTGATCCAGGGAGAGGCCGAATAGGGCTGGCTCCCGCCGGGGGCAAAACTGACGGCCCCCTGGGGGGTCAGGGACCAATCCTCGATCTTCATCCGGATATGCACCGGTGCGGTATTATCATTGAGGATGGAGATCGACTCGGTAAGACTTCCGCCGGCGGGCACCTGGTGCTCCACCCGGATGGGGGCCACGCTGATGGAGATCGCCTCGGCCCTGCCGGAGGAGGACAAGAGGAGGAAAAAAAACAGCCAGACCCTCTGCCGGGCCACCGGGTTCGTCTTTTTCATCTTCTTCCCCCCATCTCATGGCGCAGTCAGTGTATAGATGATCACCTGGGAATAATTCCCGGTGTAATAATTCCAACTATTCTTGAAATAGAAGCGGACGGTCCCATACAGATAGGAAGAGACATTGCCGGAGCCGCTGGCCAAGACCTGCGGGGTGGTCCGGTCCAGCTGGCCGTCGAGGAAGGGAGAGGGCTGGGCAGACCAGGTGACATGGGAGATTCCTATCGTGTTGGATCCCGATACCAGGTCTCCGGAGGAAAGGACCGTGAGCCCCCAAGTGCCCCCTTTATTGCCCCGCACCCGCACACCCAGGGTAATGGGGTTTTCGGAGGCGGGCACCGAAGGGACGGCATCCGGATCGGAATCCGGGAAGTGGAGGCTCGTCCGGCTAACGGTCAAGTCCACACTCACCGCGGCCCAGGCGGGTGGGATCAGGGCACTCCAGAGGAGAGAGAAGGTAACGAATAGGATCTTGCCGTGGATCTTCATGGGTTCTTGCTCCCGGGAGAGGGGTCCCTGCGAGACTCATATACCACACTCCTCGCGGGCGGGCCAAGAAAAAAAGGAGGATGGGCCCCCCTTCCCATCCTCCCTTCCCTACGCCTTTGCACCTAGGGAGCGGTCAAGGTGTACGTGGCCGTTGCCGTATAGGTGCCCGTCACATAATTCCAGCTATTAGCCAGGGCCTGCGTGACCGTGCCCGTGCGATTCCCGGAACCCGTCCAACTGGCTACCGTCTGCGGGGTCGTCTTGTTCATGGTCCCGGCCTGAAAGCCCGTACCCGATGCGGTCCAGGTGACGTTGCTGATGGCAATGGTATCGGATCCGGACTTCAGATCGTCTCCCGTGAGAAGGGTCAGGGTGACGGCGCCGCTGGTGCCGGTCTGCGCCTTGGCCGTCACGGTCACCGCCCCTTCTTGGGCCGTGATGGAAGGGGTGCTGTCCGGATCGGCGTCCTGGAAGGTCAGGGTATTGACGCTCAGGCTCAGTTTTGCCTTGGCCACCACCGAGGCGTTCAGGTTTACCGTCTCCGTGTTGGATGCCGCCATCGCCGCCGCGGCCCCCCAGAGCATCAGGGCTGTCAGAGTCAGGGTTAAGGTCTTCATTTTGTGTACCTCCTGATCAGATTTTTCATGATTCCGGTTTCAAAACCCAACGACCTTTCCCTTGTGCAACCGGTATGCCAAAGCGAGGGAGCGATTTCCCTCCACCTTGCTAAGTGCCTTCCGGAATGGAGAAAAAGGACCCTGTACCGGAAGGGGGTGGGTCGCCTCTCCGGGCACAAAAAAATCGGCAAACGGTGCCGACTCAGGAACAATATGCTGCAAACTGACCCTAACCGGCAAATGTTGCCGAGCTACACCCCATACTCTTTCAGTTTATCCCGAAGCCCGCGCACGCTGATCCCCAACACCTCCGCCGTGCGAGTTTTGTTCCCCTTCATCTCCTGGAGGGTCTTGAGAATGTATTCCCTTTCTACCTCCCGCATGGGCCGGCCGAGGCGCCAGAGGGATCCCTGATTCGCTCCTCCCTCGGAGGAGCCGGCTGCCGAGATCTCTCCGCTTTGCAAGGCCCAGGGAAGATCGGAGGGCTGAATCCGATCGAACTCGGCCATCACGACCGCCCGTTCCATGCAATTCTCCAGCTCCCGCACATTGCCCGGCCAATCATAGGCCCAGAGGACCTTCACCGCCTCGGGGGATAGGCCCCGGATGCTCTTGGCATTCTCTTGACTGTACTTTTTCAAGAAATGCTCGGCCAGGTAGGGAATATCCTCCTTGCGCTCCCGCAAAGGCGGGATGCGCAGGGGAATCACGCTCAGGCGGTAAAAGAGGTCCTCGCGAAAGGACCCATCCTTCATCGCCCGGGCCAGGTCCTTATGGGTAGCGGCGATCAGGCGGATGTTCACCCGAATCGGTTGGGCGCCCCCCACCCGCTCGAACTCTCTCTCCTGCAGGGCCCGCAGGATCTTGGCCTGCAGGGAGATATCCAGATCTCCGATCTCGTCTAAAAAGATCGTTCCTTTGTTGGCGAGCTCGAATTTCCCTTTCTTGTCGGCAATGGCTCCGGTGAAGGAGCCTCTCATGTGACCGAAGAGCTCACTCTCCATCAGCTCCCGGGGGATGGCCGCACAGTTGACGACCCTAAAGGACTCCTCTTTGCGGGGGCTGTTAAAGTGGATGGCGCGCGCGATGAGCTCCTTGCCGGTGCCGCTCTCCCCTTGGATCAGAATGCTGGCATTGGAACTGGCGACTTTGGCAATGAGGGAGAAGACCTCCTGCATGCGCCCCGAGGAGCCGATGATTCCCTCGAAGCTCAACGTCTTTTCGACGAGCTCCGAGAGCCGGCGGTTCTGCCTCACCAAAGAGAGTTTGTCCGCGGCCTGGCGGATGGCCAAATTGAGGAAATTGTAATCGATCGGCTTGGTGACATATAAGAAGGCCCCCTGATCCCAAGCCTTGCTCTGGATTTGATCGTCTCCGGATCCGGTGATGATGATCACCGGAATGTCGGGGTCCTTTTCCTTGATCCGACCCAGGAGCTCGAGGCCGTCCATCTTGGGCATCATGATATCGGTGAGGACCACATCGAATTCCTCCGCCGCGAAGAGCTTCTCTGCCTCCTCGCCATCGGTAGCGAGAGTCGGGGCAAACCCGTTCTGCGTCAGGAACTCTTCCAGGATCCGGAGGATGAGCTTGTCGTCGTCTACCACCAGGACTTTGGCTTGTACGGGCTGTTGCGATGCTTGGCTCATGGGATGTCCTCCTGGGTAGGTTTTATACCGGAACTTCGGGGAAAAGTCCATCTCCGATGTGGTCAATGGAAACCAAAAACGTGGAAAGGTCAAAAAGGGGATTGACAAAAGAAACCTTTTGCAATAAGTAAAGCCTGTCGGCCCGAAGGCCGATGTGGGATACCGAGAGAAGGTAGTAGTAGATTAGTAGATTCTGGGAGTAAGAGAGTAAGAATAATAGAGCCACGAAGGCTCATTCCGGGCTGAAGACCGGATGGCTTCGTGGCTTTTTGTTTTGGAAAGAAGGAGCCCACCACCCGTTCCCCTTTTTCGGGGAGCTCCAAAGGAAGGAAGGAAAATGCATATTCCCGATGGATACCTCGGACCACCGACCTATCTCAGCCTCTACGCCGCATGCGTCCCCTTCTGGGTAGCTGCCTCGGCCAAGGTGAAGAAAGGCCTGAAGTCGATACAGGTTCCCTTCCTCGCCCTGGGGGCAGCCTTCAACTTTGTGATTATGATGCTCAATGTCCCCGTTCCAGGAGGAACCACGGGCCATGCCACCGGCGTGCCTCTGGTTGCGATCCTGCTGGGGCCCTGGGCCGCGATCATCACCTCTTCCATCGCCTTGGCCATCCAGGCCTTGCTGTTCGGGGACGGAGGCATCATGTCCTTGGGCGCAAACTGCTTCAATATCTCCATCGTGGGGGCCCTGGTGGGATATTGCCTTTATAAGCTCTTTTCCTGGAACTCGCGAGAGGACTCGAAGAGGAGGCTGGTGGCTGCGGGCCTCGCTTCCTACATCGCCGTAAACCTGGGGGCCTTACTGACGGCCGTGGAAGTGGGTATTCAGCCTTTGCTCCATGTAGGGCCGGACGGAAGGCCTCTCTATAGCCCCTTTCCCCTGCAAATCACCATTCCCGGCATCATGATACAGCATCTGGCAATTTTCAGTTTCATAGAGGTCGTGGTTACGGTCCTGGCAATGATCTATTTTCAACGGTCTCACCCGGAGTTGCTCAAGGGCGCTATCTCGGGCTCTGGAAGAGAGGTGGACCCGCAGGGGCAGCCTTGAGAAGCTATGTTATTTTCCCAGGCTATCACGGCGTCGGGGTCACGGGTACGTGGAACCAGATAACCTTTTAACAGGAGGTTCGATATGAAGAGACGAATTCTCATCTTGGCGCTTCCTTTTCTCCTGCTCGCCAGTCCCTGTTTGGCCCATGATTTCTGGGTGGAGAAAGCAGGAACGACACTCAAGGTCGTATATGGCCACGGCAGCCAGAGGCTCCCGTATGATCCCTCTTCTATCAAGGAAGTGCGAGCATTCGATGCTCAGGGGAAGGAGATCCAGGTCGGGGTAGAGAAGAAGAAGGATAGCGCCCTGTTAGTCCCTAAAGAGGCGGCTTCTGTGATCACCATGATGGTCGACGATGGATGCTGGGTGAAGACGATCATGGGGCTGAAGAAAGGTTCCAAGAGAGATACGAAGAAGGCTATTGACTGCTATCAAGCTTTGGATTGTTCAAAGGCTATACTGGCTTGGGGGGAGGCTACAGGGAAGCCTTTAGGGCTTAAGCTGGAAATTGTCCCCCTGCAAAATGTATTCGAGGTGAAAGTGGGTCAGAAGCTGCCGGTGAAGGTCCTGTTGGACGGAAAGCCGCTGCCGAATGTTGAGGTGGAGTCCATTGAGCACAAGAAGACGGCGAAGACCGACGCCAAGGGAATCGCGGAGGTCCCGCTCTCAGCAGAGGGATTGAAGGTGATTACCGCCCGGCATCGGATGCCCCTGAAAGACAACCCGGACGTCGATGCCCTGAAGCTAACGGCCTCTCTGACCTTCGGCGAGAAAGGAGGAGGGCAGTAGGATGAAGAAGCTGATATTCCTCGGGTGTCTCTTTCTCCTGGTCATTCCCCTGTTTTCCTATGCCCACACGGTGAACTATGCGGTGGAGAATAAGGGAGTTACGGTACGGGTATTCTACAGCGAAAATGATCCCGCGAGCTATTGTGAATATGAAATCTATGGCCCAGGGGATGACCTCCCCCACCAGAAGGGCCGGACCGACAGGAATGGCTGCGTCAGCTTTTTGCCGGATCGAAAGGGAATCTGGAAGGTCAAGGTGTGGGGAGAGTCCGAGCATGGCTTCCACGGCACCGATGTTTCGGTGGAGATCGGGGAGGGGCTCATGCTTAAGGGATTCAAGAAGCCCCTGGTGGCCACCCATCTCAAGCTATTCGTCGGAGTCAGCCTCATCTTCGGCCTGTTCGGGATTATTACCCTCTGGAGGAATTGGAGAGGGAAAAAGGCAAGCTGATCTTTCTGATCACCTCATGCGGATTCGTTTCTTTCATCTAACCGATAACCGAATATAGAGGGAGTGGGCAATGAAACGGATTACCCTGAATCTCCTCTTGGCTTTGATCATCTCTCTTATCGTCGCTTTCTCGCCCGTCGCCGCACTCGCCCATCACGGGGGGGTAAGCCTGGGTTACGGGCCGGGAAGCCCTGTCGAGACGAGCACTGGGCTGACGCTTCCTCAGGGAGGTTTTTCCCTCATCGCCCGAGTGGAGCAGGTGGAGTGGAGGCAATTTCACTGGGCTGAGCCGGAGAATAAATCGTCATTCACCTTCTCTTCCCTCGGCTTGGGTTACGGCTTCACGCCTTACCTGAGCGCATTCCTTTACATCCCCTACGCGGTCAAGATGCAGGACACGTTGGGGAAATCCTATGGAGGGTCAGATGCCAGCCTATGGCTCTACCTGGGCGGCAGTTATGACCCGGCGAGGGGTTTTCGCCTCAACACCCAGGAGGATACGGCAGTCTCCCTGGAGAGTTCCAAGACGACCTATTTCTCCCTGAGTCTCGCTGCTTCTGCCCCTACCGGGGAGAGTCATAATCATGACAGGTTTGGGGAAGAATTCGAGAGAGGGATGCAGCCTGGATTCCGAGGCCCGTTCGTCAACGTTGGGTTCACCGTTACGAGACAAGTATTCGTGCAGGGACTAACCTTGTCGGCCGATACTCTTTATACGTATTTTACCGAAAAGGACGATTTCAAATTCGGGAGCGAATTTCGCACAGACCTCGCTGGGGTCTATGACCTGTGGACGAGGCCTGGAGGCTGGTCGTTGCAGCCCGTCCTGGAGCTGAATTTCCTGAATGTAGCCAAAGATCAGGAGGGTGGAAAAGGGATCGCGAATTCGGGGGGAAACATCCTCTATCTTTCCCCCGGGCTCCGATTCAACGTTGCCCCCGCAAGCCTGGGAATCCTCTTCAAGCTCCCGGTCTGGAAGGATCTGAACAAGCAAAGTGAACAGCAGGGGGCCGAGGGGCTGGAGAAGTTCCGGGCCATCGTAGCCCTTTCTGTCTTCTTCTAAGACGGAATGAAATCGTGAACTTTATCGAGAGGAAGGGGCCTCTTCCCTTCAGAGGAGAGCGACGAGTTTGACGCCCAAATGGATGATTTTTGAAGATCAAGCGGGGGATTTGCCGTTGCCTGCTCAGGGAGGCAAGAGGGGCAAGAGGTCCTTCTTAGAGAAGACCTTGTGGCAGCTCGCCGCGGTGATGCAAGAGTCGGTCTTTTCTGAGGCCTATGCCTCCCTCCCCGGGCTCTTGCAGGGACTGGACCCCCGGGTCAAATTTGCCACCCTCGTCCTTTTTTTGGTCATCACGAGCCTGGTGCATTCGATTCCGGTCCTGATAGGGATCTATCTCTTCACCCTGCTGTTGGCCAAACTTTCTCACATCGGCCTTCCCTTCTTCATCAAGCGGGTCTGGCTTTTCATTCCGCTTTTTGCAGGGATCATTGCTCTTCCCGCCATCTTCAATGTGATCACCCCCGGAGAAGTTTGGATCCCGGTCCTTCACTTGCCCCGCGCCTATTCCTGGGGTCCCTACCACATTCCCGAAGTGATAGGCATCAGCCGGCCGGGCGTGATGGGGGCTTCGGTATTTGTCTGTCGGGTGGCGGCCTCGGTCTCTTTGGTGATACTGGTTACCTTGAGCACGCGCTGGGATCGCCTGTTGAAGGCCCTACGAGTGGTACGGGTCCCCCAGGTCTTCGTCCTCACTTTGGGAATGACCTATCGATATATCCTGGTTCTGGTCAAGCTCGTGCAGGAGATGTATTGGGCCAAGAAGAGCCGAACGCTTCGCTTTTCCGGCGTCAAGGCAGAACAGGGTTGGATCGCCTCCCGGATGGCAACCCTGTTTCGCAAGTCCCTGCAGATGAGCCAGGAGGTGTACGGAGCCATGCGTTCCCGCGGATTCGACGGTGAGGCAAAGATCCTGGATACCTTCCGGATCCGAGCCAGGGATTACGCCTGGATCTTCGCCTCCTTGCTCTTGGCCGGTTTCTTTCTCTGGTGGGACCACTACCTGCGATCGCCACATTAACTTACACGGGCCTTGCCCGGAGGAAGATATGCCCACGCCGGTATTTGAGTTGAATGATGTCAGCTACTATTATCTGGATAAGATCGCAGCCGTCCGCGATGTCAGCTTGGAGGTGGCTCCGGGGGAGCGAATCGCGATTCTCGGAGCCAACGGGTCGGGAAAATCGACCCTGATGCATATTCTGAATGGGCTGCTGCTTCCCACCTCGGGGAAGCTTTTGGCCTTTGGTCATGAGCTGACCGAGCGGAAGCTGGAGGATGCGGAGTTCAATCGGTTCTTTCGGGAGAGGGTGGGATTTCTTTTTCAGAATCCGGACGTGCAGCTCTTCTGCCCGATCGTGTGGGAGGAGGTGGCCTTCGGGCCGCTCCAGTTGGATCTTCCCCGGGAGGAAATCCTGCGGCGAGTGGAGGATGTACTGGAGATGCTGGGAATCAGGGAGCTGAGAGACAGGGCCCCGTATGCCCTGAGCGGGGGAGAGAAGAAAAAGGTCGCCCTCGGCTCCATCCTTTCCATCAATCCCCAGGTCCTGATCCTGGACGAGCCGACCAACGGCCTGGATCCGAGGACGCAGCAATGGCTAATCGAGCTGCTCCAGGAGCTTCATCTGGCAGGAAAGACCCTCATTACTGCCACCCACGACCTCTCCATCGTGGAAGAGATCGCCGATCGAGTCCTGGTCATGAATGAAAGCCACAATGTGGTGGCCGAAGGGGTTCCCTCCGATGTTTTGAACAACTTTGACCTGCTGCTGGAGGTCAATCTGATCCATGAGCATGCCCACCGCCATGGCACCACCGTGCACCACCATGGGCATGGCCACTTCTTCGCTCATGACCACCCCCACGAAGAGGAGGAAACAGAGGGGAACAATGAACGATGAACCACGAACTATGAACTGGTCCATGGTTCATCGTTCATTGTTCAATGTTCAATGTTCATTGTTCACTGTCCCAGCGATCGGCTACGCAGTCTGTTCCTGGTTCATTGTTCACCGTTCCTGGTTCATCGTTCCTAACTAATAGTTCGGCCTACCCTCTCCCCTTTCTCTTCTCCGGGTTCATCGTTCACTTCTGCGCCGCTGCCCTCGCCCGGAGCACTTTCTCGATCCCCGGCGGTGAATAAAAGAATGCGATGGATAAGTTCTCGGTCCATGTATTGGTGAAGCCGTGCTCGCATCCGGGCGGAGTCAGAACGACGCTCCCCTTGCTGACCCGATATTCTTCCCCATCCACGGTAGCGAAGCCCTGGCCCTCATACACGAACATGATTTCCTCTTCATTGGTGTGGGCGTGGTAGGGAATGCTGCTCCCGGGAGGGACCTCTACGGTCCCCATCAAAAACTCTTTGGTATCCGAATTGGCTGGCTCCACGATCAGATGGACCGTCCGGTCCGGTCCCTTAAACTTCAGCATCTCCCCTTCCTCTTTCCGAAAGACTTTCTTGCTCATACTTCCTCCTTTCATCGGTCATGGTTTTATTGGGGTCAAAAGCCCTCTCCGGACCGGGATCAGGCTTCCGAATCCCTTTCCGGCTCCGGACCTCCGGTGGCGCAGGCTGGCTTCTGGTAACCCACCACTGCGCCTTCCGGTATCTTGACATAGTAGGGGGAAAGCACGGTGTTGGGCAAGGTCCGCACCCGATCCCCAATCTGAATGACGCCCATTCCAGTGCCCGAGGCGATCTTACAATGCGATCCGATGGAGACCACCCCGTAACGGAACTTGCCCAGCCCTTCATACGCATGAACGGTGATCCGGGTGAAGGCCCCGATTAGCGTGCGGTCGCCGATAAAGATGAGCTCGGGCCGGAAATGGTCCAACCAGGCCCCCATCATGATCTCCGTATCCTGGCCGATATGGACCCCCAAGAGGCGATAGAGCCGAATCTTGCATGGAGTCCCTTTCATCATCATAGCCAGAGAGATCGCCAGCAGGTTGACCGTCCGGCGTGCCCATCCCAGGTTCACGTTACGCCAGTTGATGGAGTTTTTCTCCGAAGGGCTTCCCAGGCCATAGATCGTGTAATGGCGCCGGGGGACCTTCAAGAAGGCCTCCAGGGCGACCCTTCCCTCCGGAGTATGGGGATCGAGCTCTCTCACGTTGATGCCCTTTCCGGAGGAGGTCTTGCAGATGAAGATATCCCTCTGACGCCGTCGCGAGTACCGGATGCAGCGGGAAATGATGTCCCGGGTCACCCGCTTCATCGTCTCTCTGATTTCCCTCTCCCACATGGCATCCCTCCAGGCAAGATCTGATCCATCTCCACCCGCCTCGACCGGTCCTACTGCCGCCTTCGAGGGCATCGCGAGCCTGAACGTAAGAGCGGAACATGGCGCGCTGGTGCTTTGCAGCCCGTGTTCACCTGCCGGGCGGGACAAGCACTGGCACAGCGGCCGGCAGGAGCCCGATATCCACGGGGGTAACCCCGGCGGGATCGCCGTCCATCTGGACCGCCACCGGCTCCCTGGACTCGATCCTGATCCGGGTCCCCGTCAGATAGCGAACATCGGTCCGCGTCGATGTCCAGCCGAGGAAGGCGGCAAGGTAGTACCAGATGAGAGCCGGCAGGGTCCCTCTCGGAAAGACGCATACATCGAGGTGTCCGGAGTCGCATCGAGCCCGATCGGCGAAGGAGAAGATCCCGCCATAGTTTCTCGTATTGCTCACCACCACGAACGCGCCGGGGATTTGCTCTCCTCCATCGACGGTCACCTTGAGCTCAGGGGGGTGGTAGCGTTCGAAAACTCTCAGGATCGGCATCAGGTAGCCGAGATACCCGAGCGTTCCCCCTCTTCGCCTTTGCACCTCCTCCGTCACCACGGCGTCCAGTCCCACACTCGCCACCATCAAGAACCGGCTTTCTCCCAACAACCCCATGTCCAGCCAGCGGCGATGGCCGCTCTCAAGGGTCTGGATGAGATCCTCCGCCGTTTTCGGCAGTCCGAGCTCGCGGCCAAGGATGTTCGCAGTCCCCGTAGGAAGGTGCGCTATGGGAGTCCGGGATGGGTCGGGAAGGCCGTTGAGGACCTCGTTGAGGGTTCCATCTCCACCCACAACCACGAGCACATCCACATCGGCTTCGATGTCCCGAGCCCGGCGGGTC
>Ga0315284_10014602_pt1 | contig 11187 bp, 10 predicted proteins | sample YL17G09_16_MG_FD_203696 | JGI IMG/M metagenome (GOLD analysis project Ga0315284, IMG submission 203696) | Sediment microbial communities from Yellowstone Lake, YNP, Wyoming, USA - YL17G09_16 | ecosystem: Environmental > Aquatic > Freshwater > Lake > Sediment | place: USA: Wyoming | collected...
CTCCTGGCCGAAGTCCACCCGCTTGCCCAGCAGCAGCGATGCGGCCTCGATGTCCACCACGCCGGCGCCACCGAGCATCCGCTCCGCCAGGCAGCGGTTTTCCGCCACCAGGAGTTGATGACTCGCCTCGTCGCGCTGGGCCTCGGCGAGTCCCAGGTTCTTGCTGCTTGCTTCCAGTTTGTCCTGGAGTTCCTTGAGCTGCTGCTCGAACGATTGGATCCTGCCCTCCGCCTGTTGCGCGCGGCGGCGGTACTTGATGGACTCGCTCACCGGGATGAGTTTTCCGGTGCCCTCGGCGGCGGCCTGTGGGGCAGGTTCCGGAATGTTGGATTCGGCGTTTACGGCTGCATTCTGCGTCATGGATCATTCCTTTCGGAGGTTTTAGTTGCGGATCATTCGGCGGGGGATGCTTGGCGGGGGTAACCCAGTTCGGCCAGTATCCGATCGGTCGGCACGCCCAGGGCGGCCTTGATCTGCGCGTTGCGAAGCTGTTCGCCCTCGTCGGTTGGGATCGGGCTGGGCCAGTGGATCTCCACGCGGCGATCGGTGGGGCTGGTACGAAGCGCCCCGGTGGCATCCATCCATCCCAGCACCAACTCAAAGATCCGTTGCAGGCCCGCCCCGTAAGTGAGCCTCTTTTTGGCCGTGCGGGCCAGCAGACCGCCCAGCAAGACCTTCAACGCCGTGGCGCTGGTGAGGTTGCCTACGGCGCCGCGGATCAGCCCTGCCGCCAGGGGCGTCACGCCCGAGACCTTGTCCATCGCCTGGCGGACCTGCTCGATGTGAGCGTCCTCGCTGGGCGAACCTGGGTCGCTGCCGAACTCCTCGATGCAGGCGTCCATGTTGTGCGTGGCCCACATTTGGCCTGGACCCACGGGTCTTTCCAGGAAGTCGTCGATGCCCTTGCCCAGGTACATCTTGAAGGACTGGTAGGTCACGCGGTTGGCACGGTCCGACAGGCGGGTGTTAAGTTCGTCCTGGAGGGGGATCAAAGGCTCCACCTCGCTGGCGCCCTCATAGCTTCCAGGAAGCACGATGTTGGGAATGTGGATGACCGGCAGGACGCCTAAGGGGTTTGCCCCCTCGGCTACCAGGCGGCGGTCCTCGTACCGCTGCCACCAGGCCGATCCGATGATCTCGATGACCTCCACGACGTCCGGGGCGGCGGGGCGGTGGCCCAGGCCCATCGCGTACCAGGGGCGTCGTGGGTCGCCCATTCGCGCGGGGTGCTTGTCGTATTTCTGCACCCAATATCGCAGACGGCGGCAGTCGTTTTCCTCCAGGATGGGCAGGACCCGCGTGGCCTCGATGGCCTCCAGTTGCAGATTGGAGGCCATGGCAACGGCCCGCTCGATGACCGCGGGGTCCCGTGGCCCATCCTGTGGCGGAAAGGAAGGAGAGTCTGTCGCTCCCGAGCTGTTTTGCGGCGTGCCCGGCCGGCCCGTCGCCGGATCTGCGCCGGTGACGGGCAGTCCCGGCAGGCGCCACGGGGATTGTGACGGAGCCTGGGGACTATCGGCCGGGAGACGGAGGGCAACGTCAACAAAGCCGTACACGGCCCCCAACATCGCCATCTCCTGGAGGAAACCAATGCCACCATTGGCCTCCAGGACGGCGTTCAGTACCGCTTCGATGGTCTGGGCCAGATGAGTCTCGCCGGCCAAGGAACGGATGGCAGGTTTGTGGCCGAAGAGAAAATTCACATCCGTTTCGATGCGCCAGGCGATGTCGTTTTCGATGACGACTTCCTTGCGGCGAAGGTCGGTGACATGGTCGCCGTGGGACAGTCCGTGGACAACGCCGGTGATTCGGGTGGGCAGGCCCGCTTCCTGGGCTTGATAATAGGGGCGGCCATGCGAGTCGGCCTTGCCAAGGCACGTTCCCATCGCCGGACAGAGTGGATTGCGGAAGTAGTTCCACATGCGTTCATAGTGATCGGTCTGGTCGCCTGCCAGGTCGTCCACCAGGTAGGCCAGGTAATCACCGTCCAGTTGCTCGTCGCCGAAGTTTTCCAGCTCGAAACCCATTGATGCGCTCCTTACCCTCCGGTGATGCGGCAGGATCATCGTGAAGAAAAACGAAACCTTCCGGGTTCCTGACCTGCGCAAGTGCAGGAATATCCACGAGAAAAAGACTTTGATTTTTTCAGGAAATGTTGGTTGTCCCAGTTGCGTCCCCGCGCGCGCAAAGGGTGTCAAGGTGATTCGGTCATGCCCGATCCGGAAGGCAGGGGGCGACAGGAGGCGGATGATTTCATCTTCCCAAGAAACCAGGTGCAATTCGCGATAGCGGGGGCTATCATTTCCGGCGGTTCAGGGCAGTTGCACTTCCAAAGGAACTTTTTAAGGAAAGGGTGAGCCATGACAGAAATGCACGGCACGGAGCAAGGCGTCCCCCAGCCGCCCCTACAGCAAACGCCCGTGGAAAAGGACGCGCGCACCTGGGGCACGATCTGCCACCTGGCGGCCTTGGCGGCCTTCATCGGGATTCCTTTCGGTAACGTCCTGGGGCCGTTGGTGATCTGGCTGATCAAGAAGAATGAGTATCCCTTCGTTGATCAGCAGGGAAAGTCGGCGTTGAACTTCCAGATCTCGATGGCGATCTACGCCGTGGTGGCGTTGATTCTCTGCCTGGTGTTCATCGGATTCCCGCTTCTGATGGCCATCGGACTGGTCGACTTGATCCTGGTAATCCTGGCGGCGGTCAAGGCCAGCAACGGCGAGTCGTACAAGTATCCGCTGGCGATCAAGTTCTTCAAGTAGTCCGACGACCGGTCGGCCAGGACGCCTGCTGTTTGTGTTGTCGTGGGATATCACGGGCTGGCGTGCCCGCGCAGGGCCTGTATTTGCCGAGTATGACCAAGATGGACGATCGCTACGCATCTTATTCCAGCCCGCTGGAAGGCCGCTACGCCGGCAAGGCGATGCGGGAGTTTTTCGGCGAGCAACGGAAGGTTTCCCTCTGGCGGAGGCTTTGGCTGGCGCTGGCGGAGGCCCAGCGCGAGTTGGGATTGAACATCAGTGAAGATCAACTCCGCCAGATGTCCGAGCACCTTGACGACATTGACTTCGCCAAGGCCCGGGAATACGAACGGAAGTTCCGCCACGACGTGATGGCCCACATCCATGCCTTCGGCGACGTCGCCCCCGACGCCCGGCCGATCATTCACCTCGGCGCCACCAGCCAGTACGTCAATGACAATGCGGACCTGATCCTGATGCGAGAGGGAATGGGATTGCTGGCGGATTCCCTGGCCAACATCATCGACTCGCTGGGCACGTTCGCCCAGAGGTACCGTGACCTTCCATGCCTGGCCTTCACGCACTTCCAGCCGGCACAACTGACCACCGTGGGCAAGCGCGCGGCGATGTGGTGCGCGGACTTCGTGACCGACCTGCGCGAGCTGGAGTACCGCCGGAGCAATCTGGAGTTTCGCGGCGTCAAGGGAACCACCGGGACGCAGGCGAGCTTCCTGGAGCTTTTTGACGGCGACCATGAGAAGGTCAAAAAGCTGGACGCAAGGGTGGCCGAGAAAATGGGCTTCGCCAAGGTGGCCCGCGTGACGGGGCAGACCTACAGCCGCAAGATCGACGCCGCCATCGCCGCCGCCCTGGCGGGAATCGGCGCGACGGTGCACAAGTTCTGCAACGACCTGCGCCTGCTGGCGGGCCTTAAGGAGCTCGAGGAACCCTTCGAATCCACGCAGGTTGGCTCCAGCGCGATGGCCTACAAGCGCAATCCCATGCGCGCGGAGCGTGCGACGGGCTTGGCACGGTTCCTGATGGACGTGTCCGTCAGCCCGCTACACACGGCTGCGGAGCAATGGCTGGAGCGTACGCTGGACGATTCGGCCAACAAGCGATTGGCCATGCCGGAGTTGTTCCTCTCGGCAGATGCGGCGTTGTTGATCTGCCTGAACATTGCCAGGGGGCTGGTGGTATACCCGGCCACTATTGCCGCTCATGTCGCCGCCGAACTGCCCTTCATGGCCACGGAGAACATCCTGATGGCGGCGGTCAAGGCCGGGGGAGACCGGCAGGACTTGCATGAGCGGATTCGCCGTCACAGTCAGGCGGCCGCCGAGGGGGTGAAGGCCCACGGAAGGCCCAATGACCTTCTGGATCGACTCAAGTCCGATCCCGCGTTCGCTAAAATCGACATCGATGCAATGCTGAATCCGATCGCCTTCATCGGCCGCGCTCCGCAACAGGTCGATGAGTTCCTCGCCGATGTCGTGGAACCTATCCGAAAGGAATACGCCAAGGTCCTGGGCCAACAGGCCAAGATAGAGGTCTAACCGGACCAGGGGGTCACGGTTGCCGGTTGTCCGCCGCTGCGGGTGAGCCTTCGACGGGAAGGCAGAGGGTGAAGGTGGCGCCTTGACCGGGGGAGCTTTTCAGCGTCAGTCGCCCGCCAAGGAGGTTGGTCAATTCCCGCGAGATCGCCAGGCCAAGCCCGGTCCCACCGGATTCCCGGGTCAACGACCGGTCGGCCTGGAAAAATTTCTCGAAGATCCGTTGCTGGTCGAGCTCGGAAATGCCCGGTCCGGTGTCGGATACGGAGACGGCTACTTCGCGCCATGTCGCCCCGCCGCGCTGGGAAGATTCCACTTTGGCCTCCACCAGGACGCGGCCGCCGGGCGGGGTGAACTTTATGGCATTGGAAAGCAGGTTGTAGAGGATCTGCTGGAGCTTCCCTGCGTCGGTGGTGATGATGGGCAGGTCCTCGGCCAGTCGGGACTCCAGTTGAAGCTGTTTCTTGTCGGCCAGGGGCTTCATCAACGCCACCAGCGTCTGGCAGGTGTCGATGGCGGAGACCTTGTCGGGGCGGACCCCGGTTTTTCCAGCCTCGATCCTGGCCAGGTCCAGCAGGTCGTTGATCATGCTCAGGAGGCTCTTGGCCGAGGTGGAGATGTTCTGCCCGTAGCGGCGGATGCGATCCTCGCTGCTTTCGCCCAGCAGGTCGGCAAAGCCGATGATGGAATTCAGCGGGGTGCGAAGCTCGTGGGAGACGTTGGCCAGGAATTCGCTCTTGACCTTGTCGGCCTGGAAGAGCGTGACGTTGGCCTCGGCCAGTTCGTTGAGCTTCAGGTCCAGTGCGCGGTTGGCGGATCGCAGCTTTTCGGTCTGATCGGCGATAGCGGCCAGCATCTCGTTGAAGCTTTCGCCCAGGTGCCCAAGCTCGTCACCGGTCTTGATGTTGCATCGTCCGGTGAGGTCTCCCTCGGCCGCCTTGACGGCCACGCCGCGCAACTGCCGTATCGGGCGCAGGATCAACCGCTGGGTGATCACCGCGAAGAGGATGATCGCCAGCATGGTCGCCAGCGCAACGCCCATGACGAAGGCTCCTCGCGTCCACCAGATCAGTGAACCGTAACTCACCGGTCCCGTTAGGGTTACGTCGAACATGCCCACGAGTTGCCCTGGCTGGTATTGCAATCCCGGCGGGGCGGAAGGCCCGTGACATCGCATGCAGGTGGTCTCGACACGAAAGGCGCGAAAACTCCGATAGACGGTACGTCCTTGCTCATCTTCGGCCTTGAAGACGGCCAGGTCCTGACCGGCGCCGCCCTCAAAGGCCCGGCGGGCCTTGCGGGCATAGGAGTCGAGTGGAGGCTGACCCTTTTTATCGGGGGAGAGCTTGACGAACACGGGCCCCTTGCGCCCGTCGTCTTGTCCGCCGATGGTGTGCAGGATGGAAACGGCGTTATCGGCGGAGGGGTTTCTGGGCGGTTCGACCAGGTGGGCGTTGATTGCCAGACGGGTCAGTTCCGCGCCGTGTTGCTGGACGGCCTGCTCGGCCAGCATCTCCATGAAGTACCAAGGAACCACCAGCGCCGCGGCAATGATGACCAGCACCGCCGCGCCGAACAGCAGGCGGAGCTTGAGCGCCAACGAGATGCTCACAAACTTCCTGGCCATGCGAGGATTTTACCGGAAGCAACGCGCCCCTCCAAGCGCCGCAGCGCGGGGACTATCGCTGGCGCAAATACGTCTCCCGAATGGCCCGCAACGTGTAACCGGAGTTGTTGAGATGGCGGATCAGGCGTATGCGCTTCACGAGGTCGTCGTTGAAAATTCGCCCGGGGCGATTGGGTAAACGAAGCGGGCTGACCAGCCCCAGCATGACGTAATATTCGACGGTCTGTTTGCTGACTCCCGCTGCCGCGGCGGCCTGGGATATTCGCATCGGGGCGCTCTTGGAGGTCTTGCCTTTGGGCATGGTTGGAATCTGGAAGGTTTATCGCCCGCGTTGCATCGAAAACTTTAGGCCGCGCGGAGGGAGAAGGGCAAGCGGTGGACCCCGAAGATCGGCCACAACATTTTTACACCGAATGTGCCCATGGGGAGAGGTAGAATCCACGCTCATGGAAACCCTTCGAACGACCTTCTTTGAGGATCCGCTGTACGTCTACATTGCCCTGGCCTTTGCGGAACTGGTTCTGGCGGCCATCTGGTACGAGCGTCGCAACCGCCGGTGGACCCTGGCGCTGCTGGCGCCTGTGGTGGCGGGGGGCGTTGTCTGGGCTGTCTCGACAATGGTAGTCACGGACCGGGAGCGGATTGTTTCGGCCGCCCGGAGGATCGCCCGCGACCTGGAGGTCGGCAGTGTCGCCTCCGCCGGGGAATATCTCGACGATAATTACCGCGGTCTGGGCCTGGACAAACAGGGGGCCTTGGCGGCTGGTAAGGCGGCCATCGGGGCATATCGCATACGAAGTATCCGGTTTACCCGTTTGAGCGTGGAGGTGGAATCCCGCCAGGCGGCCATGCGTGCGGCCACCGTCATCGAATACTCCGCGCGGGAGTTCGGCAGCGCCCAATCGCCGCTGGTATGGCGAGTCCGTTGGATCAAGCGCCCGGTGGGCTGGCGGATCCTGGAAGTCGAAGAACCGCAGCAGAAGCTGGAATTTTAAGACCGCTACCCGCGGGTGGACGTCAGAGTCCCAGCAGTTTGGCGGCGTTGGCGTGGAGGATGCCGAGGGCCTGCCCCTCCTCCAGTCCGAGCTGCCTGAAGTTGGCCAACTCCTCGTCCTGTCTTGCCCAAGGCCAATCCGTGCCGAAAAACACCTTTTCCGCACCATGGGCGCGGATGATCTCCACGGATCGCTGGGGGCCGAGTTCCGTCAGGCTGAAAGAGGTTTCCAGGAACATCCGACCGCCCAGCAGGTGCTGTGCCACCTCCTCCCACATCCGCCATCCGCCCAGGTGGGTGCATACCATCTTGAGGGTCGGGAATCGGCGGATCACATCCGCCAGGCGTTTGGGGCTGGCGCGGTCGTCGTCGGGGGGATAAGCGATGTCGCGGCCACAATGAATCGTGACGAACAAACCTGTTTCGGACACGGCGGCGTAAATGGCGTCCATCCGGGGATCGTCGGCGGGGAATTCCTGGTACATTGGGTGGAGCTTGATGCCGGGAAAGCCTTCCTGGGCGATCCGCCGCACCCACCCAGCCGAGTCGGGCGTGTCCGGATGCACCGACGGCAGGGGCACGATGCGGCTGGAACGGATCTTCCTGCACCATTCCAGGATGCCCTTGGGCTGGTCGGGCTTTGTGGCGATGGCGCAGAGCACCGAGACGTCAATGCCCGCGGAGTCCATGGACTCCAACAGCGCCGCCACCGTGCCGGGTGCGACGGCCTTCCAGGGACACTCGGCCTCCAACGAGGCGATGGCACGGGCGGCGATCGAATCCGGGAACGCGTGCGTGTGAAAATCGATCACTTTCATCCATGCCACCTGCCGTGAATCGGTCGCTGAAAATGTCGCGTCGCCGCGCCCTCGACCGGTCCGTCGCTAGATTTTCTTTCCAGCCGCCCATCGCGTCACGTGGGCCAGGAACGCGTCGATCTCCGTTGCCTCATGCGGTCCGCCTCCGACATCCAGCCAGGCGCCTTCCGGACGCAGATGCTCCATCACCGCCAGGGCATCGGGAATGTCCACGCAGCAGACCTGAACGCACTTTCCCGCCGACTGGCATTTGCGGTGCACGTCGGTCCACCTGGCCGCTGGGCCGTTACCGGCTCCGTAAATCCACTGCACCCCGTCGAGTTCTTCCACCTCCAGAAGCGCGTCGAGGTGCTTCAACGCACCGGGACCGTCGAGGTGGAAGATGTTGCGTTCCAGGAACCGCATCTCCTCCACCAACGACGGCAGGATGGTGCGTTGGAACATCTCCGGGGAGATCATGCAGATGAAGTCGCAACTGGTTACATAGCTTCTGTCGTTGTGCAGCACCGGTGTCCAAGTAGTGCAGGGGTGACCGGCGGGGCGGATGCGATTCCACAGGTCGTCGAACATCAGCGGGAAGAACTTCGTCACGTGCTCGCAGGCGGCGCGGACGCTTTCGATGTCGTCGGCCAGGTCCAGGCAAAGCTCCGCCGGATCGCGCAGGGAGGCCAGCAGGTCGCCGTTGGTGTGCAGGTCGGCCAGGCCGGTGATCCACTTACCCTTCCCTGCCTGGAGGGAAAGCTCCGTCCCGCGGCGGATGGCGTTCCAGTAGGGGTTGTCCAGATTGGGCTGAAGCGAGAGGACGCCGCGGCAGCTGCCGGCGACGGGCTTGGAATAGCTGGTGACCTCGGTAAACTCCAGTTCACAACCGAAGACCGTGGAGCAAACCTCCGGACCCACATTGGGGAAAAACACCGGGACACGATCCGCGGGGAAGACCACATCCTCTATCGAGGCGGCGAAGACCTCGATGGCGTGTTCCATGTCCAGCCAGCCGTCGCGCAGGGTGGCATGAGCGGTCCGGGGCTGGACGAAACGGCGGCGGCGCCTCTGTCCGATCGTAACCACTGGCCGGTCGATGATCTGACAATGCCACCAGGCCTCGAATCTCTCCAGTACCTCTGCCAGATCGTTCTTGGTAGCCAGTTCCATGAAGCCTCCCGCGATAGATTCAAAGCGAAATGTCTTATGGATGCCGGCGAAGACTACCCCCTTGTCCACGGGACGTCAACATGACGGGGGGAAAGTTGAGCCTCTGGAACCGGACCGTTCTCCCTTGGGCGGGTAGACTTACCCATCATGTCCGGTTAATCCAGGAGTCGTTTTTCCCCCGCAAGCCCTCGGATGTGCTCGACATCCTGTGTGCACTCCATGCAGCCGAGATACTTGCCCGACGGATCGCGCAATGCATAAAAATCGATGAGCACCTTGTGCTTGGCGGCCTCGCCAGGAACGGCCAGGTCGATCCAGAACCGCACCATGTCGCGTTGACCGTTTTTCATCTCTGCGACGATCTGTTCGACGAGATGGAGGCTTTTTTCCGGGTGACACTGGCGGAAGTTCAGTCCCATCGAGGTCATCGACCGATGAAAGAGCCTCCGCTCGTGCTTGTTCCAGCCGGCAACCTCATCATTGGCGTCGATGACCGTGATCTCCACGGGCAGGGCCTCTATCAACGCCTGTAACACAGCCTCGTTCATTCGATCCACCAACATATTCGGCTCCATGAAATCCGTTGTCAGATAGTTGACACGCGACGCGACGACCGGCGTTTTCCACATTCTCCCGCGTTTCCGCTGAGTCGGCAACATTTCCGTTTCGCAGTCACGCGAGGATAATTCCCGACGCTCCGGCCGATGAACATGCCCATGAGGTTGGCATCCGACATTGCCTGTGCACGGCGTTGAGTAAAATCGTAATAATTGGATATTGACAGGTTCGACCGGGGCGGGTATAGATAATGGCGGGTCGGCTTTTCCCCTTTGCCGGCCTGTAAGACAGCAGGCCTAGTCCCCCCCCGCTAGGTCTGCTTCTTTTTTTTTGGGGCGGCATGTCCCGTGGTGGACGGGCCGATGCGGTGGGTGGCTCAGGCCGTCTGCATCCATCAGGCCGATGGTGAGGGAGCGTGCGACGAGTAAAGATATGCCAGTTGATCACGGAACTTGGTCCCGCCGGGGCCGAGCGGTGCGTCTATGAACTCTCCCGTCGTGTAGACCGCGCCCGCTTTGACGTGCAGGTGGCGGCGCTACGTGGCGGGGCCGTGGCGGGGTGGTTATCGGAGGCGGGCGTCCGCGTCACGGTGCTGGACATTCGCGGTCGCTGGGACGTCAGGGGCTTGGTCAGGCTGGTGAGACTGCTGCGGGAGGAGCGAATCGACCTGCTGCACACGCATCTGTTCCACGCGGACCTGGTCGGACGGCTGGCGGCGTCGCTGGCGGCTGTACCGCGCCTGGTCCACACGGTACACACAGCCGAGGGGCGGTTTCGCCCCTGGCAGTTCGCCTACGCGCGCCTAGCCGCCACCGCCTGCGAGCGGATCGTCTGCGTGTCCGAATCGGCTCGCGACTTTCATGCCCGACGCAGCGGCTTGCCCCTGTGGAGGTACACGGTCATCCCCAATGGATTGGACGCCGACGCCTTTGCCCGCGACGAGTCCAGTCGCCGACGGCTGCGAACCGAGTGGAATCTGGGCGACGATCGCGTTCTGGCGGCGTACATCGGGAGATTGGACCACGAAAAGGGCCTGGACCTGCTGCTATCGGCCACGAGCCACCTGGCCGCGCGAGGCAGGCCCGTGGACCTTGTCATTGCCGGCGACGGTCCGCAGCGCCGAATGGTCGAGAACTTCATGGCACACGGTGAGGGCGGGCGGCAATGCCGGTACGTGGGTTTCTTCCGCGATATCCGCGACATACTCAGCGCAGCCGATATGTTCATCATGCCCAGCCGGTGGGAGGGCTTCGGTTTGGCGGGGGCGGAGGCGATGGCTGCGTCGCTTCCGGTGATCGCCTCGGACATCCCGGCGTTGCGCGACCTGCTGGGCGGAGGCTCGGCCGGCCTGTTGGTGGAACCCGCCAATAGCGTCTCTCTGGCGGAGGCAATGGAACGTTTAGCGGACGATCCACCGCTGCGAGCGGCGCTGGGCGGCGCGGGCCGAAGACGGGTCGTCGATGCCTTTCCCATGGACGCCAATATCACGGCCCATGAGAAGCTCTACATGCAACTGGCCTCCGATGCTTTCTGATGTCCGGTGGTCATAGAGACCCGCGCGGAAAACGGCACGGGCGTCCCTTGGCCAAACGCAATCGGCGGTCCGCCTTTTTACCGCCATGCCGTGGAGTTTTCCCTCATGCGATCCAACTCTCGGGGACGATGGTTTAACCTGTGCGGAGCAATGCGGTCTAGCCGCTTGGTCACGTTGGTGTGGCTATTTGACAAGTCGGTTCCCAAGCGA
>Ga0315284_10014603_pt1 | contig 11187 bp, 13 predicted proteins | sample YL17G09_16_MG_FD_203696 | JGI IMG/M metagenome (GOLD analysis project Ga0315284, IMG submission 203696) | Sediment microbial communities from Yellowstone Lake, YNP, Wyoming, USA - YL17G09_16 | ecosystem: Environmental > Aquatic > Freshwater > Lake > Sediment | place: USA: Wyoming | collected...
AAACTTATTGACGATATGATGACCTTTCAGGGTTCATGTTGGTTTATGAGTAGGGAACATTATTTCAGGATTGGGTGTCTGGATGAAAAGCATTGCGACCTGATGGAGAACGAACCCCAGGAATTGGGATTTAAGGTTTGGCTATCCGGTGGTCGGTGTGTGGTGAATAAGAACACCTGGTATGCTCACATGCATAAGAACGAGCGTGAACTTGATGACCATGGAAGGGGTTGGAAACTCTCATGGAACGCGATGAGGGAGACTGGACGCTTTCAGACCTGGTACTGGATGAACGATAAGTGGCCTCTGGCGACAAGGAAGATGAAGTGGTTTGTGGAGCACTTTTGGCCGATCCCAAGTTGGCCGGAAAATTGGGAGGAAGACAAGATAAGGTTTGAGAAAGAGAATCCCCAATTTGGTGAGAACTTCAGGATTTTTGATGAAGAAGGGATAGATTCCCTTCAATGGACACAAGATGAAGGTTCTGTTCGCTTATGATAGCGGTTCAAATTGTAATTACTTAGGAAGAATGCTTGATCTGCAAACCACAATGTTCAAGGATTTTTTCTATACCTTTGTCCGTTTTCCACATTACATGCATTCTAATCAGGATGGTTTTGACATCTTGATTTATCAAACCTTTCCGGATGAAAATCATCTCTTTAAGTTTAATGCCGAGATGGTAAGACAGGCAGATGAGAAATTTTGGAAATTCAAAGGCATAAAAGTGTTGATGGATTCCTTTGATAATGGAGAGATGGATGGTTTTTCAAGAATGGGAGAGATAGCAAAGACATTGCCAAGAATTAAAGCCGTCCCTGCATGGTCATTTCTTAGTGAGTTTAATGTCATTTATTCTGTCCCACCCTACCTTGGAATAGATGCCATTCAGGACATGGAGGATGGAAAACGGGATGTTGTTTTGCATTATGCCCCCACCTTAGATGTGGGGATCTATTCACATGGTATCAGGAAAGAGATTCTTGAAATTCTTTGCAGAGAATTCAGCAAGGAATGTAACTTTACAAGAATTCCACGAAAGAGTTATCCAAATTTCTTGAAGCGTACACAGATGTCGGTGACAGGGCCAGGTTTTGGTCCTTGCTCCAATACTTTCTGGACTTCCATGCAATATGGGACACTTTCTATCGCAGAGGAGACGGTGGATAATTACAAATTATTATCAGGAGTTGACCTGATTCCGGGTGAAGATTATGTGTCCTTTGAATTAGATACACTGGTTGAAAAATTGAGATATCTACTCAATAATCCTGATGAATGTGACCGAATCAGGAAGTCTGGTCATGAGAAAATTAAGGAAGGCTATAGTTTGGAAAAATCAGCAAAGGAGTTTTATCAAGTTTTGGAGAATTTATGAAAGACCTTCTTCTTTTCACACCTCTTGATGATTTTGCAACGGCTCAGCATGAGTTTGTTCCACTGGGCCTATTGTATCTCTGTTCTTACGTGGAACAATTTGGATTTTGGGTAGATGTTTTGCATGGAAGTGTCTCAGAGATTAAGGAGGGTTATAGGTTCTATGGTATCTCATCTACCACGGGGCAGTATTCAATGGCACTGGAAGCTAAAAAAAGAATTAGGAAAATAGCCCCAGATGCCAAGATTATTTTGGGTGGGCCCCACCTGAATGCTCCCCAGTACGTTGAAGAAAGTCTTAGACATGGATGGGATTTCCTTGTTATTGGAGACGGAGAGATCCCACTTAGAATTATTTTGCGAGGATTGGTTTCTAAACAAGTAATGTTTGGAGAACCCATAGATGATCTTGATTCTCTTCCCCTTCCTGCCTATCACAAGATAGATATTTCCAAGTATAACTTTCCCCTGCGAGATGGATTTAAGTGCATCAATTTAATTACGTCTCGGGGGTGTCCATTCAAGTGCAATTTCTGTAGCACGTCTAATAAAAAATTTAGAAAACGTTCTGTCGAAAATGTTATCCAAGAAGTCGATCTTTTAGTTAATAAATATGGGTTCAATGCCTTTATGTTCGTAGATGATACGATGTCGGCAGACAGGCAACGATACCACGACATTCTCCATGAACTTGAACAATTCGACATCAAATGGCGTTCCTATGCAAGGACTTCAACCATCACCTTTGAAGGACTGGAAAGAATGGCTCGCTCAGGATGCATTGAGTGCGCGCCCGGGATAGAGTCGGGGAATCAGTCAATTTTGGATTTGATTGAAAAAGGAACGAATGTTGAACACAATATAGACTGGTGTATTCGCTGTGAAGAAATTGGTATCGTTTGTAACCCTTCTTTTATTATTGGTTTGCCTACCGAATCACCTGAGACCGTGGGGGAGACTTATGATTTCGTAAGAGAAACAAAACCCAGGGCTTTTTCTTACAATATGTTCCTTCCCCTTCATGATACAGCCATCTATTCCCAGCGGGAGACAAAGTATAAAGACTTAATTACCATATACCCTTACACATGGGACGATTGCCGGTCAAAGACCAAAAAGATTACGGAGTGTTTTGTTTCCACTCCGGCACTTTCCAGAGAACAGATCTTGCAGGAATACTATAAATATTACGATATTTTTTCAGACATTACTGGATTTGATCCAAGAAAACGTGGAACTCGAAAAGACGATCGGATACAGGAGAATTTATGCCATTTAAGAGCATAGGTAGGGATGTAGAAATTTATCCAAAAGCAAAGATAGTCTTTTCCGAAGAGATATCCATTGGAAACAGTGTGATCGTAGACGACTTTGTGTTTATTATCGGAAGGGGAGGAGTGACAATCGGAGATTTTGTCCATATTGCCAGTTTTGTGTCGATTACCGGAAATTCCGGACTGATACTTGAGGACTTTGCCAGTCTTTCTCCGGGTGTTCGTATTTTCACTGGGAACGATGATTATTCTGGTAAGTGGATGGTGAACCCAACCATTCCAGATAAGTTCCGTGGAGCCACACGGGAAGCGATTCACATTGGAAAGCATGTGGCGGTTGGCGCAAATTCAGTGATTCTTCCAGGAGCAGTTCTGGGTGAGGGGGTGGCAGTTGGAGCGAACTCTTTAGTAAAGGGAGAGTGTGTTCCGTGGATGATATATGCAGGAAATCCAGCAAAGCCTATAAAAGATAGAATAAGAGATAGGATTCCAGAGTGGGAAAAAGAGTTGAGGAAGGAAGTTTACGATCAGAAGGGAAATTATATCCCAAAGGATTTAAGATGAAAATTTTACTGATACAACCTCCCGGTGAGATGAAAATATCGATAGGATGCAAGCGGGATTATTCCGAGGTTCGTTCTCCCCTTCCTCCGTTGGGATTACTCTACCTTGCGGGACATTTGAAGAAGAACCACAATGTCAAGGTCTTGGATATGGCAGTCGGTCAATACGGCTCTATCTCTCCAATCGACCGACCGGCAAAGAGCTTCAAAAGGTGTCGCTCCATCTTGTCATACTTGGTCGGTGCTAACCGTTTCTGTTCACTTCCCGCTGAAATGTGTTGTTTAAGTGAGTTGGTTAGCTTCGAACCTGATATTGTAGGTATTTCTGCCGTGATTGGTTTATGGCCTACGGTAATTGATATTGTAAATCTGGTTAAGGAGGTTAATTCCCAAATTTATACTGTTGTTGGAGGCTCAAACGTAACCCAATACCCAGAAGAAACACTAAGTCATAAGAATATTGACTTCGTAATTACCGGATTGGGGCAATTTCCCATGATGGAGTTGTGTAACCAGTTGGAAAAAGGGAAATCGGGAGAGGGAATAGAGAATTGTTACGTTCAAGGAAAGCAATATGAGAGTTATCGTACTGTTTATTCCCATAAATTGGATGAATTTGAGTTTCCAGACCGGGAAGCCACACCATTTAAGCAGTATTATGTAGGCTTCTGTCCAGAAAACCCTACTACGACTATGGTAACAAGTATGGGGTGCCCCTTTAAGTGTGCATTCTGCAATTGCCATAGCCATCACCTGGAGAGCCGTAGTGCAGGAAGGGTTGTAGATGAAATTGAATCCATTCATGAGATGGGTATCAAATCAATTCTGTTTGAGGATGAATTATTTACCCTTATCCCACAGCGTGTCAAGCAAATCTGCGAGGATTTGATAGAACGGAAGATAAAAATTCATTGGTCAGTGAAATCTCGGATTGATTGTGTTCAGCCATGGATGCTTGAGTTAATGAAAGAGGCTGGATGCTTCGGTATTCATTTTGGTATTGAATCTGGCAACGATTCAACATTGGAGAGAATGAAAAAGGGTTATAACACGAGTCAAATTCAACATGCTGTTCAGATGGTTAAGGATGCGGGATTAGTCTGTACTGGTAATTTTATGCTGGCTTATCCGGGAGAAGACGAGCAGGATATTCGCAACACTATTGCCTTCGCAAAATCATTGTTTTTAGACATTGTTCAGTTCTCCATTACCCTGGATTTACCCAAAACTGAATTATTTGATGAAGCAATTGCATCTGGTCGTCGTCACGGTGATCCTTGGAGCGAATTCACAAGGTATCCCGAAAGAACGGATTTGGTGGAAATATTTTCGTCTGACCTGCCACGTGAGAAGCTGTTTGAATTTTTGGATGAAGCTCATCGTAGCACAAGAACTTTATATAATATTGGAGTTGAAAATGTCTCAAGGCGTTTATCTAATTACTGAAATGTTTGAGAAAGAACTTGCTAAATATACGGGTGCAAAATATGCCATTGCTGTTGATAATTGCAGCAATGCCCTGTTTCTTGCATTGACCTATGACGGAATTAAGGGGAAGACGATTACTATTCCAGCAAGGACATATCCCTCAGTTCCATGCGAGATTCTCCACTCAGGCGGGATAGTTGAGTTTGCTCCAGTGGAAGGAACTACTTTGAAAGGGGCATATGCTTTGGTTGGCTCCAGAGTGATAGATTCTGCATTGAGATTTACTTGCAATATGTATGTGCCTGGTTATTTTGTCTGTTTGTCATTTACGGGGACATATAAGCATCTGAATCTGGGGAAGGGTGGAGCCATTCTGACCAATGATTATAACGCCTATTCATGGTTCAAGAGGGCAAGGTTTTCGGGGCGTAGGGAATGTTCTTATCATGATGACGACCTGAATTTTCTTGGATGGAATTTTACCATAATGCCAGAAATAGCCACAAGAGGGTTACAGTTAATGCAGGCATTTTACGACCTTGATGGCAATCCCAAAGAGAATGAGGATAAAGAACTACCTTATCCTGATCTATCAAAATTTCCGATTTATACGAGAAAATGATGGATGTAAATGCCTATATCAAAAACAAATTCAGAGTAAAGGGAATGACAACCTTGCCCCTTACAGGATGGTTAAATAGCACAAGAGAACACTTAGCAGAACTATTCTGTGAGTTAGGATACAAGGTCGGTGCAGAGATAGGGGTAAGGTGGGGGGGATATTCAGAATCCTTACTACAGAAGAATCCTGGTCTTAAACTTTATTGTATAGATTCTTGGGCTCCTTATCCGGGAGGCAGGCCGAGTCAAGAAAGACAGGACAGGATATTTAGGCGTGCAGAAAGGGTATTGTCCCAGTACAAGGGTGTCCATTTCATTAAAAAGGAAAGCATGGAGGCGCTGGCGGATATTCCCGATAATTCATTGGATTTCGTTTATATTGATGCGATGCATGATTATTGCTCCGTAACTTTAGATTTAATTGGATGGTATAAAAAAGTTAGACCAGGAGGCATAATTTCTGGTCACGATTATATCCACCTCCACGGATGTGGTGTAATTCCAGCAGTTAATGGTTTTGTGCAAGGTATGAATATAACAAACTGGTATCTTACACAAGATTATACCCCAGCCCCCTCATGGTTTTTTGTTAAGTAAAAAAGGAGAGAAATGAGAGACATAACAATTTTATTTTATACGGCAAATCTCATTTCCGACCACTTTGGAAGCAAGGTTAGGGAGCATTTATTGGAATCGTGCGATGGAATACCCATCATTAGCATTTCCCATAAACCAATGGACTTCGGGAAGAATATTTGTGTGAGTGGTTTTGAAGTATCGGTCTACAACGTTTATCAGCAGATCCTGATGGGGGCTAAACAGGCAAAGACGAAGTATGTTGCATGTGCCGAGGATGATGCTCTTTACGTGCCAGAACACTTCGAGCACATACCTCCAGATGATACATTCATTTACAATGTCAATCGCTGGAGTGTTACCCGTGATTTTTATTATTACAGGCAGCGAAGATTGATGTCCATGTGCATCGCTTCTACTCAGCTTATGATTGATACGCTGGAAACACGGTTCGCTAAATATTCAGAGGTTGCTCCTCATTTCGGAGAGCCGGGAAGATTTGAGCATAAGTTAGGGTTGCCTCCAGTAAAAATAGATAGTTTTAAGACAGAAGTTCCAACGCTTACCTTTGTTCATAGACCAAGTTTGAGTGGGAGAAGGAAGTTATTGCCTGGAGATCTGATAGAGAAAGAACTTCCTTATTGGGGGTCAGCTACAGAGTTATGGGACAGGATATATCAATGAGAACGATCGAAGCATTAATCATATCTGCTGATGAACCACAACTTGAGAGGTGCCTGGAGGCGGTAAGGAGTCAGACAATCCCATTTTCTAATATTACTCATATAAATAATGTCTCTCCGGAGAGTACGGCGTTTAATACGGGTTTGGCAATGGTTAAGGATGAATTGGTGATGAAAATAGATGGAGACATGATTTTACATAACAATGCAGTTGAAACAGCATTAAAGAGGATTCCCGAAGAAAACGGAAATGCGTATGTCCACAATTTTATATTGTTTGACAGTTTCTTAAAACAAAACATCCGTGGGTGCGGGGTGATGAGAAGTTCAGTATTCAGGAAAGTGCCATATCCCAATTTTCTTTGTGATGATGTTTGGGTTGGTCATAAGTTGAGGAAAATGGGATTCGTAATGGAGAGACATACCGAGGTAATTGGGACTCATTGTGAAAATCCAGACGATTTCCAGGTATTCAGACGGTTTTACTCCATGGGAGTTAAACACGGTAAAAGGTATTCATGGAGATATTTATCAAGATTATATGGGGGTACTAAAGACCCATTGTATGCCCTTGCCATGGAAGCGGTAGAATTTGGGATTGAAAAAAAGCAATATCCAACGAGCCACAATTTGGGTTTTGACAGGAAGATGTTTGAGGAATTTAAATCAATTGAATGATTACGAAATAAGATCAAAAGTCATTATTGATTCTTTAAAGGACCATAAAAAGGGAGGATTTCTAACGGGAGTGGAAATTGGTGTTTATAAGGGAAATATGATTTGTTGCCTGCTTGACCTTGAACCCAGAATTGAGAAAATGTACGGGATAGACCCGTTTACCTGTTTTACAGGATATAGGGTAAATTGGACCCAATCGAATTGGGATGTATTTTACGAGAATGTGATGGAAAGACTTAGGAAGTATGGAGATAGGGTTTTCATAATAAGGGACAGGTCGGAACTCTCATGGGATGCTATCCCGATGGTAGATTTTGTGGAGATTGATGGGGACCATACTTACCAACAAGTATCACAGGACATTGAACTCTACGAGAAGAAGGTGAATAAGGGTGGAGTGCTGTGTGGCCATGATTATTTCGGGAAATACGCCAGACCAGTAAGGAAGGCTGTTAATGGATACGCGAATAGCCATGGCAGAAATATTTATGAGGAAGAGAGTGCTGGGATGTGGTGGTGGAGAGTATGAAAAATGTTGCAATTCTTACGGCCAACATGGGAAATTTCGATAAACCTGTAGCATATGCCAAGCAGTCTATGGAGTATGATTTCTACGAGTTTACGGACAAGAACTTTCCAGCGAGGCATTGTTCCATGACCCCAAGACTTCAGGCCCGCATCCCTAAAATGTTCGGATGGCAGATGGCCCCAGGGTATGACTACTATATCTGGGTAGATGCCTCGTTTTCTCTTCAACATCCTGATTCTGTGAAGTGGTTTATTGAACAATGTGATGGGATGGATATTGCAGTGCTAAAGCATCCAATGCGAAATACAATTCAGGAAGAGGCTGACTATCTCAAGAAGAGATTGTTGGAAGAGAAGAAGGGAATAAAGAGTGATCCCTACGTAACCAAAAGATATGAAAATGAGTTGATCGACGAGCAGTTGGATGAAATCAGGAGCGACAAGGAATATGTTGATAATTCCCTTTTTGCTTCTACCGCCCTGGTTTATCATAACACAGAGAAGGTGCAGGGTATGATGAAGGAATGGTGGTATCATACTTCTCGATACCATTCCGTTGACCAGCTTTCTCTTCCATATGTGTTGTTTAAGGCCGGATGTGGTGTTAGGGTTATTCCTACTCAACACCATCATGATTTTAAAATTCCTTATCTGACCCTGGTGCGGTATTTATGAGAACAATTATTAGGCAATTACCTAACAGACACAATTTCATGAAGGGCCGGTACACCGTTGAAATAGGTTATCCGTGGTTTTCATACGGAGCTATCATGGCAGCGGAAAGACAGGCCAACATAGAACATAATGTGTTGGAGCTTGGTAGTGGGGGATCGACGATTTTCTTTTCCAGACGATGTAAGAGTGTAAAATCTTATGAAAGCAATCCAGAATGGGAAAATAAAGTTAGGTCTGCAATACCGGAGCCTTCTAATGTAACCTTTGTTTTAGGAAACGAAGAGACATTGGTTGAGGCTATCAGAAAAGAACCCGACGAGTATTATGATTGGCTTATTGCAGATATAGATTCAGGAGGAGTAGGAGACAAAGGTCATGGTTATGAATTTAGATTAAAGATGATGCATGAGTCTGTTTCAAAACTCAAAAGTGGCGGATACATGGTTGTAGATAATTATGAAGAAAGGCATTTGATGACATTTGATTATAAGGGCTGGGATGTTTATACGTTTGATGATATGGGCTATCACGGAAGGGGGACAAGGATTTGTGTAAAGAAATAAAAGTATCCATTGTGATTCCCGTACTTAATAGCCATGAGGTTGTGAGAAGGCAGATCGAGCACTTTAAGAAGATGGATCTACCTGATAATATCGAGATTATCTTCATGGATGATGGGAGCAATCCACCTCTAAGTTTCCCGGACTGTGGACTCAAAAACTTCAACATTTATGCTACGGGAGACAAGAGACCATGGACGGAGTGTTTGGCAAGAAACAAGGGAGCAAAGATAGCCAAGGGAGAATACTTGTTAATGACGGATATTGACCATATTCTTACAAGGGAACTGATAGATGCAGTCTATAAGTTTGAGGGAGACATGATGAGTTTCCCAAGATTCTTAGCAATATTGGATGAAGAAGGTAATTTTACGCAAGATGTCGAAGTGCTTTTTAAGTATGGATTAAGCAGGCAGTTTTATAAGAGACGCGGGTTAAATGCGGGTCGCCATGGGAACTCATTCGCTATCAGAAAAGCGATATTTGATGAAATGGGTGGTTACAGTGAAAGGATTGTCGCAAGGCCGTGGCACGAAGGGGCAGACAGATATTTTAAGAGGGAATGGAGAAAGCGTGTAGCCGTAGGAAAGTGTAAACCAGAAGAGAGTGGTCCTTCAATTTATACATTCCCTACAGGAAGATTCTGCGGAGATGGGACTGATATTGATTGTAATCCATTAGGGCTATTCAATAACCTGAAGAGGGAGATGGTCCCTCAACCGATGCTGGAGTAATTATGGTGCCTGATTTAAGACTAACTCTTAGAATCTTCGATTTTCACCCAATCTTCTCCAAGAATGTCTCCTTCGGAAACAATCAATGGGTGAATTCTATTGTCATCTGTCTTAAAAATCATGACTTTAGCATCTTGGAGAGTGATATATGTTCCTTCGTCTTCCCATTCCAAGCGCCTAAATTTTCCACCCTTTATCATTTGCTTGAGACAAGAGTCAAAGTCCATACCATGATTACTTTTTGGAGTAGGGGATTGATCCATATTTTTTCGTCCTTTCTAAGTTTTTTTTTACCAAAACAGATTAAGTTTGTCAAGGAGTTTTTAAGATGCCTAATTTAAGCGTAATAATCCCGAGTCGCCAAGAAATGTTTTTGAGTCGGACAGTTGACGACATTCTCAAGAACATGAGAGGAAATACTGAGATAATTGTGGGATTAGATGGTGCCTGGGCCGATCCCCCCTTAAAGGATCATCCCAAGGTGCATATCATTCACCATAGTAAATCCATTGGGCAAAGGGCTATCACAAATGAGGCAGCGAAACTATCGAGGGCAAAATACTTGATGAAGTGCGATGCACACTGTTGCTTCGATGAAGGGTTCGATCTTAAATTAATTGCTGACATGCAGGATAACTGGACAATGGTTCCCCTGATGAAGAACTTCCATGTCTTCGATTGGGTATGTAAAAAATGTGGGGATAGGAGATATCAAGGTCCAACGCCAACAAGTTGCCCCAAATGCGACAATACTACAGATTTTGAGCGGGATATTGTCTGGTTTGCCAAGGGTAATCCACTATCTACTTCATATTGCTTCGACTCTGAGCCTCATTTCCAATATTTTCGTGAATTTAAGAAACGTCCCGAAGGACAAGGGGACATTACTGAAACAATGTCGTTACAGGGATCTTGCTTCATGGTCACAAGGGATAAATACTTTGAGCTGGGCCTTTCTGATGAAGCATTTGGGAGCTGGGGATCTCAAGGTATAGAGATTGCTATTAAGACGTGGCTATCGGGTGGAAGAGTCGTATGCAATCAGAAGACCTGGTATGGGCATTGCTTCCGAACACAAGGAGGAGATTTTGGCTTTCCATACGATATTTCTGGTAGACAAGTTAATCGTGCCAAAAAGTATGCGAGGGAGTTGTTTTTCAATAATAAATGGCCTAAACAGGTTCATCCATTATCATGGCTTATCGATAAGTTTTGGCCCGTTCCCGGATGGAGTGATGATGCAAGGATGGCGGTGAAGGAACAAGGAAAGGGATTTATTGGTATGGAAGGAAGATTTGCTTCAGGAGACATTGATGGAGGTGGTCAAAGTAGCTCAATAGGGCTTCCAGATTCTTCACATAAGCCCACAGGAGACCCTACAAAGGGACTTTGCTTCTATACCGACAACAGGGTAGCCCCAGGCATTCTAAATGCAGTGCGGGCAAGGCTGGAAGCATCCTTGAATGGATATCGCCTCGTCACTGTCTCCC
>Ga0315284_10014604_pt1 | contig 11187 bp, 13 predicted proteins | sample YL17G09_16_MG_FD_203696 | JGI IMG/M metagenome (GOLD analysis project Ga0315284, IMG submission 203696) | Sediment microbial communities from Yellowstone Lake, YNP, Wyoming, USA - YL17G09_16 | ecosystem: Environmental > Aquatic > Freshwater > Lake > Sediment | place: USA: Wyoming | collected...
TTTGTGTGTTACATTTTGCAATATCATACGGCAAAGGTAAAACAAGAAAATTGAACCACAAAATTTTTTTCAAAAAAAATGTAAAAAAAGTTGAAAAAAGTGCAAAAAAGTTGAAAATAATTCATTTTTAGCCTAAAAAGCCGCTTTTTTACCATTTTTTTTGTTACATTTTGCAAAATAGCTAAATAAAAAAAGCTACTTTTTAGGGTAGCTTTTAAAAATTATTTATTTGAGTTGCAATTAGTTTGTTTTTATTGGGGCTGTGGGTTAGTTTTCAGTGGGCGCGATTGATGCTTTTTGCGAATAATCTTTGATAAATTTTTTAATTTTATTGGCATCTTCTAAAATAAATTCATACCGATTACGTGCTAACATAGTAGCCGCTAATTCTTTTCTTTTGCCCCTGTAGGCAGCAGTAGTTTTTGAGTGGCGCAAAATACCAGCCCCTAATAATCTATCCATTAAAGCCCTATATGTGCCGTTTAAAGCGCAAGTTTTTATTAATTCTTTAATGTCTTTATTCGTTACAGTAATTTGAGCATTGCCCCGCTCTTTAGCAACTTTTAACGAAGTTTGATATTTTAGATAATCTGCTATTTTGCCTAAAGCCAGCAATAAGTTGGTTTTTTTGGCTTTTCCGTCTTTAGCTGTTTTGCGCAATTCTTTTAGCTTTTGGTTTTTAGGTTGGGCTGGGTTTGTTGGCTGAATAATTTCCATTGTTAGTTTGTTGTTGGTTATTAAAAAACTCCAGCCTTTGTGGGGCTGGAGGGTTGGGTTGGGTTGGTTATATAAGTATTGTTTTATCTGACACATCGCGCGGCTCGTTTTCGTTTAGCTTAAGGCAATTAAACTTAGAAACTAATTCTAAAAATAAATATGCGCCACTATCCAAAAGGTCTTTTGAAAATTGGAAAATTCTATATTCTTTATTATCAAAAATAACCACGTGATAAAAAGGTAGTTGCTTTTTGAAAATTTGATATGCAGCAGTTTTATAAATATAAGCCTGCAAATGATAACAGTATTTATAAATATAACTACTATAGTATTCAATAGGCGTGCTGGCAAACTTTAAATCTATAATGCACTTATCGCTAATCGCATCTATAAACCCTTTTACATTAGTATCATTGATTTTTGTAGCAAGTGGAATTTCGTATTCCTTTTGAGTTTTTGCATCTAACAAAGTTTGCACCACGCCATTTTCACTATTTAATAAGTTGGCTTTTACGGCTTTTATAAACTCCAAACTTTCACTATCTATCAACTTTTTACCCTTTTCTTTTTCCAAATTTAACCACTTTTGGCTACCTGCTGTTTTGTAGTCATCGGGGGCAATTTGGTAGCGTTCAAAAAAGATTTCGGGCTGTAAAATAAAGGTATGAAAAGCCGTTCCTTTGAGCGTGGCGGCTGTATCTTTGCGCGGTAGTAAATAGTAGTCAAAAAAATCTTGGTAGCCATTTTTGAGCGTTTTTAACGCCGAATAAGACAAAGAGAAGTCTTTGGTTTCTATTGCGCTAAAAAACTCCTCTTTGCTTTTGTATTTAGGTTCGTTACTCATTCGTCGTATCCGATTTTATGCGGTTAAGGATTTCGTTTTTCTTGGCTGTGAATAGCTCCCTAATATCGTCCCTACTTTTTAGGGAATTGGGCAAATTTTGGTATTCTGCTAATAATTCATTAGCGGTATTATAATGGGCAACCTCCAAAGTGTTTTTAAGCACAGATTTTGCCAATTCAATATCTATTTGTTCAAAATCAATAATTGCGCTATCTTGTTGGTCAAATTCGCCTTTGTTGGCACGGTTTAGATTGCGCCCGAAACGATTACCGAATTTTTTGGCTGCATTTTTAAAGGCGTATGCACCAGCAGCGGCGGCGTTTTTTTGTAGGGCGTTTTTTTTCTTTTGGGATATATCCATTATTGAAGCCCCTTTTTCTTGCTCAATAGGAACTGCGCCTATACCTAAACGGGTTACTGCGCGCCCTTCTACCCAAACAGTAAGTTGAATTGTTACAACAAATTCTTGAGCGATTACTGTGGTAGATACAATTTCAGAACTCCAGCCAAAAGCCCCAAAAACGGTATCTAATTGATTTTCTACTACATCTACAGGCACAAAGTCCAAACTGTTGTTTTTGGCTAAAATTTTGGGCGTGCGGCGCAAATTTGCCTCCATTTTGCGGGTTTTATCCTTTTGGACAACCTTTTCAAGACTTGGGGTTGTTGATAGGTTTTTTTCTATCAATCCTAATTCTTTGCTCATTTTTTTGAGTGTTTGAAAGTTTTAAAAAAATTTGTGTTTGAAAATTATAGTATATTATACGTTTATTTTGCAATAATGTTACAATTTGCAACAAAATAATTAAATTATTTTTATTTTTTTATACCCACAACTAACAAAACAAAAAGCTAAAATGTTACAATTTGCAGCGCAAAGATATATTTTTTATTTGTTTTGCAGAAAGAATGCAACCTTTTTTTAGTGATTGCGTATAATACACGCGTTTTAACAAACAAAGACAGACAAGTAAATTTATTTGCTTAAAATATAGTTTTTATTCATATCTTAGCGATTAGCTGTTGCGATAACAGCTAATTTGCGGCTTAATTCACCAATGCGGCGTGCCGATGTTGGCTGGCGAATTCGGCGGGTTCAAGTCCCGCAAGTTGCCCATTTTTTGTAAGTGCAAGTTTGATGTTTTTAAAAATTAAAACCAAGTGCGGCGAGTTGGGAAACTCGTTGTATTTTTTTAGCCCAAAAATTAACCGTTTAAAATTAAAATGTTACCTTTTTGCATTTTTTTAGGTTTTTTTGCGCTTTTTTTTATTTTTTTGTGCTTTTTTGCAAAATAAATTTTGCAGATTAAAAAAAAGGTTATACCTTTGCAACGTCAAACTTACCAAGTATGCCGATGCAAAAAAGTAGTTTAACACGGTTTTGCCAATTAAGCCCAGACAACAAAGACTATTATTTTCTGTAAGTCTGTAGAGCGGGGAATTTGCCCTAACTTTGGCATCACTAAGAAACGTTATTGAGATTATCACAACTAGCGGTAAAGCCGTGAAAATGGTGGTCGAGCAGCAAACATAAAAAAAATAATAGCTTGTAATGCTATACAAACAACCTGCTGCCTTGGCGTTTATTTTTCACCTTGTAGCTTATAAGGCAAAAAGCGTACGTTTTCTAAACGTAAAGAGATGCTGGTTCAACTCCAGCAGGGGTGGCTAAGAAGTTGCACTTTCAATGCGAAAGTTGAAAAGCCTAAAACGTTTAATGTAGGGTATAATGGCGCAACTTATTACACCAATTTACCCCTATGCGGTTGGTGTAAAATTAGGGAATTTATCCAAGTGGATAAAGGAAAGAGGATACCCCTCGCGCATTAATAATGCTTCGCTGGTTCAACTCCAGCAGTTCCCACAAAATGCTTCTGTAATTCAGTCGGTAGATAACGCATAAACTTTCCACGTTTTGCGCAGGTCGCTGGTTCAAGTCCAGCCAGAAGCCCAAAAAATCATAAAACTTCTTATTTTTTGCGTCGCGGCTGGAAGTAAGAAAGAAAATATAACTCAATACTGTAGGCAAGGTTTATCTTTGCACGCATAATTGTATTGTTTTATCGTACCCCAAAGACCGCGACCTTTGGGGTTTTTTGTTTTAAAAAAATTACAACAAAATGTTAGCACGTTTATTAGCTTCTCAAAATTACGCAATTATATCAATACCCGTAGCGAAAGCAGTTGGGCTTGAGACAGCGTTTTTATTGCATCACCTTTTATCTCACTATGATTTTTTTGCTAAAAGCAATCAACTTATAGAAAACAAAGGGCAGTTTTATTTTTATGCTACTGTTGATGATATAGAAGAGAAAACAACTCTTAGTAAAGAAAGACAAGCCACAGCAATAAAAAACCTTTTAGAAGTTGGGCTTATAGAACAGAAAAATTTTGGCGTGCCGTGCCGCAGGCATTTTGCTATACCTGAAAACTTTGAAAGTGTCTTGTTTCAGTTAGCGGGAAAGCCGCCAACTGGTTATCGGGAAAGCCGCCAACTGGTTAGCGAGAAAAACGCCAACTATACAGAGGAAAAACCGCCAACTATTAATAGTATAAAGAATAGTATAAAAGATAATGATTTATCTAAAGATAAATCTATAGGCGTTTTTTCTGAAAAAAATTCTGAAAGTGAAAATCAGCCGCTACCGCAAACTACTGAACCTGAAAAAAAAGAAAAAGAAAAAAAAGTTGCGGCAAAAAAAGAAAAAGACGAAACGCCTGCTGAAAATAGCCAATCTGAAGACTTTGTCGCGTTGGGGTCTTTGCCCGCATACTTATCAAAAGACGAATTAACATTACGCGGCATAAGCCAAACTCTTTGGGGGTCGTTTGTTTCGGTTGTAACCAAAAGGCACAAGAAAAAACGCCTACCGCGCGGGCAGTTTGAAATTTGGATAAAAGATTTGGAAATAGCGGCGGCGGCGAATTGGGGTGAGGAAATTTTAAACATTCATTTGCAAAACTATGAATATTCCACTTGGTCAAAACCTTTTTTTCCAAAATATACCGACGTGCTGCAAGGAATAGTAAAAGACCTAAAAAATAATCAATTAACCACACAAAACCAAAATTCACAAAATGGAAAAAATCAATCAAATAATCAACCGCGATTTAACCAACAAGATGTCGCTAACTTTGCCAAACAATTCCAAAACGGTGCAGACTTTTAGCCAATCCCAAAAATTAGCTAATTTTCTATCTACTAAACCAGTAGAAAAGAAAACAGAAATAATGGGCAAAATTGCCGCTTATTGCCGTGCGCCTGAAACGTTATCTTTTTTGGCTAATGCAGATATAGAAAGTTTAAACATCAGCACAGATGCAATACAAGCAATTTGCAATAACATTGAAGGCAATGGCAAACGAAATAGAGAAGCAAAACTAAGCGCATTATTTTCACAATGCAGAAATGAAAAAAAACAAACAGAATACGAAGCGCAAACCAATAGTATAAATTTGCTTTTCGCTGAAATGGCTAATTGGATTTCAGAACAGGCTAACCTTAATTTTACTATCAAAAATGACCTCGCAGCATTGGAGTGCGCCCGTTTGTGGCATCACGAAAAAGACTATTCTATTCTTGATAAATTTGATATAAAAGCCGCTTTTGGGTTAGCTGCTAAAAATACTAAACAAAATTACAACGCCTTTTCAGTTCTTTTCTTTCATACAGTAATGAAAGACTACCTACAGGCTCGCGATACAGTTAAGCGAATTTTATCCCACTTAGAAACAAAAGATGAAAAGGAAGTAGTTTTAGCTATAGGGGAAGGCAATGTAGTAGCGCGCAAAAATGCTGAAGCCGCAGAAAACACAAAAGCAGTTTTTTTATTAGAAGTTGAGCAAAGAAAAGTATTACAAACTTTGCATATTTCAAAACGTGAAATACTGAAAAAACTAAAGGCAAAAAATCTTTTAGATGAAATGATAGAAATAGAAGCTAAAACAAAAGTAATTTCTAAAAAATGCCACTTGGAGTTGGTAAAGCAGTATATAAAAAATCGTATGCTTTTGTTTAATGAGCCATACGAAGCTAAAAAAAACAGTGTAAAAATTGCAAGTATTTTATTTTTTATGTATGATTTAAACCTAATGGACGATTATACCGAAACACAAATTTTTAAATTTCAGGGTACTTTTACATCAAAGCAGAAAGTTTTAGATGAAATTGCCCAAAAGCAAAGTTTCTTTGATGCTGCAAAAAAAGATATACAAGCCGAAATAAATGCCAAAATGACAGAAGTTTGGTATCAATACGCGGTAGAAACTTGCGATTTGCAGCAGCTTATTTTATTGGGCTTTTAAACTTTTCAAAAAATGAACCAAAACGAAAGATACCAAATAATAAAACTGCTTTGCACTTCTGAAAGTGAAAATATAAAATTAGCGCAAATGCTTTGCAATAGTCAAGGTTGGGATTTAACCGAAATTCTAAAAGAATTTGGGTATTATCAAATAAAATTAAAACGCGCGGACGATTTTAGGCACCATATTTTAGATTGCAGTAAATTAGGATTAAACAAATTGCCTGACTTGCTGCCTGCAAATTTGGAGAGTTTGTTTTGTTTTGGTAACCAACTAACCACTTTGCCTAATTTGCCTGCCAAATTACAATTTTTAAGTTGCGGCAATAACAAATTAACAATTTTACCAAGTTTGCCTGCCGCGTTGGAGTGGTTAGGTTGCCAAAACAACCAATTAACAATTTTACCAAGTTTGCCTGCCGCGTTGGAGTGGTTAGATTGCCAAAACAACCAATTAACAATTTTACCCAGTTTGCCCGCCGCGTTAAGGTGGTTAGATTGCCAAAACAACAAATTAACAATTTTACCCGGTTTGCCCGCCGTGTTAAGTTGGTTAGATTGCCAAAACAACCCAATATCAAACATAGCTGAAACAAAAGCGCGCGCGCCTAAAAACTGTCAAATTTACGCTTAAACTTACTTAAAATGCAACAAAACAAAAGATACCAAATAATAAAACTGCTTTGCACTTCTGAAAGTGAAAATATAGAAGTAGCGCAAATGCTTTGCAATAGTCAAGGTTGGGATTTAACCGAAATTCTAAAAGAATTTGGGTATTGGGAAATAAACTTAAAACGCGCGGACGATTTTAGGCACCATATTTTAGATTGCAGTAAATTAGGATTAACCAAATTGCCTAACTTATTGCCTGCCGCGTTGGAGTATTTATATTGCCAAAACAACCAATTAACAATTTTACCCAGTTTGCCTGCCGCGTTGGAGTGGTTAGGTTGCCAAAACAACCAATTAACAATTTTACCCAGTTTGCCTGCCGCGTTGGAGTGGTTAGATTGCCAAAACAACAAATTAACAATTTTACCCAGTTTGCCTGCCTCGTTGGAGTATTTATATTGCCAAAACAACAAATTAACAATTTTACCCAGTTTGCCTGCCGCGTTGAAGCTTTTAGGTTGCCAAAACAACCAATTAACAATTTTACCCAGTTTGCCTGCCTCGTTGAAGCTTTTATATTGCCAAAACAACCCAATATCAAACATAGCTGAAACAAAAGCGCGCGCGCCTAAAAATTGCCAAATTTACGCTTAAACCACTTACAAAATAATTTTTAAACAAAACCTTTTAATAATGAAAAAAGCAAATTTAAAACCAGCTACTAATCGCGGGTATCTCAAAAAGGCTATTATTGAAGCGATGCGCGGATATACTGGTCAAGCCTCAGCAGTAGGCGAAAAAGCTTGTATTTGCGAAGCTGTATTATTGGAGCGCATTTTTGAGCTAACAGGCGAAAGATTAAAGAATGAATTTCTTTGCGGCTTAATCAAAGAATTGCGCGATTTATACGAAAATAAGCCCCAAAAAATAAACGGGCGCAATTGTTGGGGTTTTAATGTGGAAACGCCTGAAGGTAATTGTTTTTCTTTTTTTTGTGCCGCAAATGAATACATTTGCGGTAGCAACAAAGGCAGATATTTCCCTGCCAACATTCAAGAATTAGAAAAATATCAAGAACAGCGTAGAGTAGATTACCAAACCCAACGCAAAAACTTTGAAACAGCAGGCGCAGCTTGTAAGTATTTTTCAAATAATCAATCAAATAAGTTGTTTTAACCAATTTATAAGCCTTGCCAAAAGCGGGGCTTTTTTGCGCTTTAAAACGCGATAATTTTACTTTGTTTTATTTTTTCTTATCTTTGTGCAACTTTCCCATAATAAGCGCGTATAAACCAAAAAACAAGAAAATGAAAGCAAAAACGCCCTATAATTTAGTAATAGCTCCTTACGCAGACAATCCCTTTGATTTAGGGAAAAAAGTCCTAAAAAGCAATAAAAAATATAAAAATTTATTCATATTGCCCAAAAACTTTTACTTTATTGAAATGGATAAAATGATAAATTTTGCTGCCCTTTTTTTGTGGGATTTATTTCAGGGGCAAATTGTAGATGAAGAGTTGTCAAAAAAAGAACATATAGAATTAAAGCAAAACCCTGAAGCTATTGAATTTATAAATAAAGAAATTCAAGGGAAATTATTTATACCTTTTAATGTAACCCTAAAAAATAAAATTCAAACCGAATTAGACGAAACGGTAGATTTTGAACCTTTTGCGCTTAGACTTAAAGCGCGAGTTGGTGCCGGAATTTTTATGAAAGCTGATTTATTTATTTGTTTGGCTGGTAATTACCCTGCAAAGGAAATACACGGCAAGCATTTCTTCAATATCCCTGTTTTTATAGAAAAACACAACCAAAGCCAAAAACAACTAAATAGCGAGAAAGAAGGTATAATAAACAGCAGCTACCCTATTGAATTTATAGATAAAGATTATTGCCAAAAATTGCTAAATAGTAGAGATAAAGCTATGTTTATGAATTTTAATTATGCGTGGAAAAAGGTTAGCCCACCCAACCCTGAAGACGATGGTATAGAATATGCCAACTCCTAAATAGTCAAGCTGAACAGCTCGCATTGTTTGAAAGTTATTTTGTGTTTAAGCTCCTACTGAAAAGTAGGGGCTTTTTTTATTTAGCTATTTTGCAAAATGTAACAAAAAAAATGGTAAAAAAGCGGCTTTTTAGGCTAAAAATGAATTATTTTCAACTTTTTTGCACTTTTTTCAACTTTTTTTACATTTTTTTTTAAAAAAATTTTGTGGTTCAATTTTCTTGTTTTACCTTTGCCGTATGATATTGCAAAATGTAACACACAAAGCCACTAATAAAAAGGCTTTTTATGGCAAAATATATAAAAATAATTTAATTATTTTATTGCAAATTGTAACATTTTAAACAAACGCCCGTACAATATGGGTAACTTTCAAACACAAATAACTTTCTTTCAAATACTTAATTTTTACAAACTATGACTTCCACACAAAGAAACATCCTTTCAATTTTAGCCAATGCTAACAACGATTTTAAAGGCACTCTTGCAATTTGCGTTCAAAATGCTAATATGTTATTTTCTGAACTTTTTGAAGTTAGCGCAACTGATTTGCAAAATTTGGGTTTTGGACAATTACAATCTGAAGCCTTTCTAAAATCGCTAACTATTATTATGCGTTGGGAAGGTGTTCATCGCCAAACCAACGTAACAAAATCACACATCGCGCACATTGTTAGCCTACTCAAAGACGCAAACCAAAAACTTGCAGCTATTGAAAATGCTGAATACGATGCTAAAGTTGCAGAAATTGCAGCTTTGCCAAAAGTTGCCGAAATGGTAGCAAAAGCTACTCAAGTGCGTAACCTTATAGCGGAATTGCAAACTTGCAACGGAGCGCGCTTTTTTGAAATTGCTAACGCTATTGATGAAATTGGCTATAGCTATGAAACTGATTTTAGCATAGCCAACCTAAAAGAACAAATTTTATCTACTTTTGGCAGCTTTGAAAATTACGAGTTTTTCTCAAATTGCCATAAATTTTATACAGGTAGATTACCTCAAGATAGTGTTTCTGCTTTGCGCGCTGCTGCTACAAGATTAGGTATTTTGTATATTTATGATGAAGAAAATGCTATTATAACAGAGCCTTGCGATGAAGTAAAAGGAATGCGCGCTTTGTATGTATTAGACGAAATTATAGGTTGGCTGCAAGTTATTGCGCCTAATAACAGCAGCCCTGCCCAACTTATACAAGAGCAAGCCGATGCAACCGAATTGCCTTTAAACGAGTATATGGATTTGCACCCTGAAGCAGGTTTTGAGTTTGAAACGCCTAATTTTATCGGCAAAGATTTTGACACTTTGGATTTGCTGTATTATACACACTACTATAAAATAGCCAGCAAAATTGAGTTGGATTTTAGCCAAACCAACAATAAAAAGTTTGCATTTGTAGAAAGTTTTTATCAATACTGTATGTGGCACGCGCACCAATGCTATACAAAAAACTTTAAGCCTGTAGTTGATTTGTTCGCCACGCAAACTTTAAAAAACAGCAAAAAACCCGTGATTTTTGGGGGCGAATTGAAAAGCCACTTATTTAATTTAGATTTAAAAACTATGTGGCCATCATTTATAAGTGAATTAAATTTGGAGTTTGATATAGAAAACCAAAACTGCAAAATTGCGCTTAATGAAATTGCGCTTAATGAGGAATATATTGATTGTTCAGATAGCAGCCCCAATTTTGACTTTTGCGATAATTGGAACGAGTTTTCAGAAACTTGCAATAAGCGTTGGAACGCGCAAGGTAATACTCACACGGGCAACCTTTACAGCGATTATCCTATCTTTTCATTTTTTGAAACTGTTTTGCTTAATCTATAAAATTATTGTTTTTTTATTTTGCAAATTGTAACATTATTGCAAAATAAACGTATAATATACTATAATTTTCAAACACACAAATAATTTTTCTTATGCAAACTTTAGTAAATTCTATTTGCCCACAAACAGGCGAAAATGTTTTTAGTTATTTTGATTTTAAAGCTATTGATGCAATAAATGCGGCTATTCTTGAGGCTGCAATCAATAAAGCTGAATGCCTTTTAGAGGACGAAGCACACAAAAAGCAGCAAGAAGTTGATGCTGAATTTGATGCACAGTATTGGCAAAACGAAGCGGGATATATAGCCCATAACGAAGCCATAGATGCGGTTTATTTTCAACAGTACAAATAATTTTCTAACCCGTGCGGGGCTAACTACTCCGCTTGTTTTTAACCTTTTAATTTTTGAAAAATCAAAAAAATGCGTTTATCCAAAACGCTAAAAAAGGCTATGATATTATTTTTGATGAATTGGCGAACCGTGCTTGTCTCAAACGCTCGCGCAAAGGCTGTTCAAGCGCAAGTATTTGATGACGTGGCGCAATTTAATAACCATCACAAAATTTAACAAAGCTATTGTTTTTTAAATGGCTTAATCCTGACATTGAACAGCAAGACCAAAACAGATTAAATTAAATAGAAAAACAGCTAACCAAATGCTAACCCGCGCCGCTTACCTTTACATACTTTTTGCTCCAACCAAAAGCGGGCGTAAAGTGTGGAAAATTGGCATTACTTATCGCACGCCTGCCGAGCGTTTGGACGAAATCCGAGCAGAAGGGCGCAAAAACAAAGACTGTAGCCAATATGCCCAACTATACCGCAGCTACAAGATAAGCCAACCTGAAAAGTTGGAAAAATACCTACACCG
>Ga0315284_10014606_pt1 | contig 11186 bp, 10 predicted proteins | sample YL17G09_16_MG_FD_203696 | JGI IMG/M metagenome (GOLD analysis project Ga0315284, IMG submission 203696) | Sediment microbial communities from Yellowstone Lake, YNP, Wyoming, USA - YL17G09_16 | ecosystem: Environmental > Aquatic > Freshwater > Lake > Sediment | place: USA: Wyoming | collected...
TGGGTTTCTTGAGCAGCTGCTGCTCATGTAACGTCCGGCGAACCGTCTCCCGGCTCACCGGCAGAAACAACACGCGCCGCAGGAACTGGCTGATCTTCTTGATGCCCAAGTCGGGATGACGACGCTTGAGTTCGACGACTTTTGTCTTCACCGCCGCCGCAACTTTCGGCCACTGACGGCTCGGACCTGCCTTCTTGGACTTCAAGCCTGCTTCGCCCTGGTCGCGGTACAGCCTCACCCACTTGGACAAGGTGCTACGGCCCACGCCCATTTGGCGGGCGATCAGTTCCGGCGAGAAGCCTTCCTCCAGGTACAACTGAACCGCTTTGCGCCTGACCTCCCACGGATGGGAGTGAGGGTGCGAGTGAATCGACCGCCGCGCCGCCCCCCTCGGGGGGCGGGTCTTCTTCCTCTTGCCTTGAACTTTGTCGATACCTTCCATAGGTAACACTCCTTTCGGTTCCTCCAAGGAACCCCGGCTTTGGAGTGTTACCCCTTTTCCTCAAGAACTCAGGCTCATAATCCGGTTGTTAGCCCACCTCCGCCGACCACGCCGATCTTGAGATCGAACCGACCGTCAAGTCCGATGCAGACCTGAGCTATGGTGATCCGGAGACAGCAGTCTGGGACAGCGAAGACAGCACCCAGTTCTTCATCAACACAGTTGAGGAGACTGTTCAGAGAGAAGAAGCGGTTCGAGTGGAGATTTCGGCGTCCTTTCAGGGCCTGGACGCGGATTCGTTTACAATCGGGAAGATGTCGTTTGCCGAATCCCGAAATCCGATCTTAATCAGACCGAGTGTCGATGAGGGTTGGCCCTACAAATAGAGTCCAGTCTCAGCGACTTTGGTTGGCAACAGCGGTCTTCCGTCTGCCCGAGTGTCAGGCTTCTCGAATAGGCGTACCAACCCACGACGAGAATTAACGCAAGTGTGGTCAAGCCCTGAACAGCACCGGAATTGTCCTTCAAGAATCTGAGAATGGCGTGCATCGCCCGAAACGTTACCACAGGCGAAAACAGTAAACAGAATGGGTAGTCCTAGCCCTATAGTCTAGCCTATTCGAAGTACTCCGGTTTTCGACCCGAAGAATGCGCAGTAGAGCCAACCGATTTCGCTCTGTGCTGAAATCGTCCCTTTAATTTAAATAGCTTAGACTGCCTATTTCCGGCATACTATCACCCACACCCCCTCCGATGCGTGCGTCTACGCGGAGCTTGGCGCGATTTGCCGCAACTCACTGCGTCTATTACACTTACTGATAACGTCGAGTCTAGTATATCCTCTCTTGTAGACACATCAAGTGCCAAACACACCGAAATCTTCGGTGAGCTTGCGGCAGGCCGACTGCCTGCGAAAATCTTTTGCAACCCCCGTCATTGTCTTGACATAGGTAGTCAGTTGCGATATACTCTATGAATGAATAGCAACACACAAACCGAAGGGGGAAACGAAGTGGCCGACCAATCCGAGTTCATGACTACAGCGAAAGTGAAAGATCAAATGATTCCCGTCCGGCACAACAACGAGTTTGATTATCTGACCGTCGAGGGCTTCGGTTACGAGACTCTCAGGCCCATGTCAAAGATGGTCCTGGAAGACAACGGGAAACTCTACACCTTCAGCGGCTGGAATTCAGGCCGGGGAGAGGGGTATTTCAAGCCCACTCCACCCGAGCAGATTGCAGCAATCGCGGCGAAACGGACAAAGAAGAATACTGAAGCGCGGGCTCGGCGGCACGTCTACAGCGACCTTGGCTTCAAGCGGGTGCGCGGCGGCCTGGGTGGGGTCTATTACGAGTAGCGACCTTTTGAGCCCTGCGGCGACCGTCCGGCTCCGCTTGGCGGTCGTCGGAGCGCTTAGCTCCAGAAAGGAACCTCAAATGACCAACGGACTATTTGGCGAAGTAATCAGCAGTTACAGCCGGGCTCAGGCCATCGAGGACGGTGTGCTCGTCGATGTGAGCGCGACGGCGAAGGAAGCGGGGATCAAGTTCCCGGTGGCGCTCACCGCCACGGTTTACGGGCAGTACGTTGAGGTTCCTGACGGCGTGACCGGGCAGGACGAAACGGGAAGGCTCTGGGACATCCTGTGGATGTTCCGGTGCGCCGCTGGCCGCTGCCAGGGGGATACCGTCCACTTTCAACTTTACGTCCGAAACCACAACCGGGAGCGTCTGGACCGCCGAGACCTCGTAACCCTCAAAGCGGTTTGCGGCCCTGGCGACCAGGGCGAGCCGGTGCTGACCATCATGCTGCCGAACGAAGATTGAGGGGCGATTTATGGAAACGCTTGACTTTGGTGAGCCGAGGCAGAACGGATTTGCCTACCCCATGCCGCTGGTCGAAAAGTACCGGCCGCGAAGGATCGACGACTTCATCGGCTTGGAAGGCCCGAAGACGCTCTTCCAAAACCTTCTGAAAGCCCCGAGGCCGGTGGCTGTCCTGCTGGTCGGCCCTCCCGGCTGCGGAAAAACGACCTTGGCGATGGCCTTCGCCGAAGAACTCCCCGGAACCCTTCACCATATCAGCAGCCAGAAGTGTGACGTGGCCGCTCTCCACCGACTCAGCGACTTGCTTTCCTACTACCCGTCACGCGGGAAATTCCACGTTGTCAAGGTGGACGAGGCCGACCAGATGACGGACAAGGCCCAACTCCAGCTTTTGAGCAAGCTCGATTCAACGGGCTGGCTGAAGCCCACCTTCGGGGGTGGGTCAGAACGGGGACCGGCTCCGCAGGTAATCTGGATATTCACCTGCAATGGCCGAGGCGAGAACGGAACGAGTCCGCCGAACACCTTCGAGCCGCGCTTCCTGAGCCGCTGCCTGGTAGTCGCCTGCGGAAAGCCCGAAGTCGCCGACATTGCCCAGTTCTTGCGGCACATTTGGGCACTGGAAGGCGGGGACGCAACGGATAACCCTTCACCCCTTGCCGAAGCCTGCGAAGGCGTGAGAGACGCCCTGACCAAGCTGGAAGTCGCCCTCTGCACGGGTATCCTGCCATCACGACCGCCTGAGAGAAAGACGCCGAGCCGGAGAACAGACTGCCTGGGGAGAGTTCGCTACCTCGGGCCTGGTCAGCCTGAGCCCGACCCAAGGGAATGGCAATTTCGCAAGGTGAGCAAGAAGGGGAACCGCGTCTATGTCCGTTGCGGCGCTTTCGGTTCGTGATAGAATTGTAGAGGCGAAGAAAGAGCGAAAGTGTGATCACGACTTCCAATTTTGCCAAAAGCGCGAAGCATCCTGAGGCGGTAGCCATCAGCCAGGGTGTGCCGGGATTTTACAGGGGCCGCCGATACATGCCTCTGGCTCCCCCGCGCTGGCTTTTGAAGGCGAAAGATCCAGAACTGTTTGACCAGGAATACCGCAAGCAGCTCGCTGCGCTGGACGCAAGACAAGTTGCTGAGGAGCTCGGCCCCAATGCCATCCTTCTCTGCTGGGAGTCGTTCAACGTGCGCTGCCATCGGCGACTAGTGGCCGAGTGGCTTGAAGAAAAGCTGGGAATCGTCGTGCCGGAACTCCTCCACGAACGCTCGGAATCTATCCCCTACAGCGAGCAGCCGTCGAAGTGGGACGGCAACCCGAAGAGTGCGACGCAATTGCCGATGACGTTTTGAACGGCGGTCGTCTAAGAGTCAGGACGCCGGTCCCTGTGATCGGAAATGCAGGTTCATCCCCTGCCCGCCGGAACAAATCGAAACGGTGAAGACAGACCGGCAGAACCTCAGCCTGCATTTTTCACGGAAAAGATGGTCATGGGTCACTTTCCGGGCAGCCGACAAGTCCATATGGCTCCACGCAGCGGCCGAGGCGCAACCGGACGGTAGCTTCCGAGTGGGGGACGGTGGGCTGCGCCGTAAGTGATGACAGGAAACAAACGACTTACGCGCTTGTTTCCTGGAGAGTGGCAGGACGTTTCGGTATGCAAGCTACACAACCAAGCGGATCGCTTCCGAGCGCGCCGTGCACAATTGCCAAGGTTGTGAGCGAAGTTGATGCGGCTGAGTTGCCACGGATTCCAGTCTAACGAGGTGCGGCTCTGGCTGAGCATCATTGCCTATAACCTGGGGAACCTGTGGCGGCGGCTGGTGCTGCCGAAGAAGATCGAGAAGTGGTCGTTGACGAGCTTGCAGCAGCGACTGGTGAAGACGGGCGGACGGCTGATCAAGCACGCTCGCTATTATTGGCTACTGTTGGCGGAGAGCCATCTGACTCGGCGGTTGTTTGCGTCGATGGTGCGGCGGATTGCGGCGTTGCCGGTGCCAGCTGGGTAGAGAAACAGACGGTGGCAGCCGAGAAATCGATCCCCAGCGAGCCCTGGCACGCAGCGGTGTCTGAAAAACACCGCCAGAGGCCGTAAGAGCGTTTTTTCAGGACCCCGGAAGAGCGGCTGGGGGCCGGTGGGGACCATCTGGGGGAAGATATTGGGCGCGGAGGGCCAGACTGGAGGCAAGCAGGTGTATACTCTCAGCCGACTGGAGGCCAAAAAACTAATTGCGGCTTAAAGCAAAGTGAACCAGATCGCCGGGTCGGAGCGAGTGGGCCGCCCCGGTCGAAGGAGGAGGAACCCCATGGTGAAGAAACTCGATCTCTCACGACGTGAATTCTTAAAGGACACCGCGGTAGGGGCGGCGGGGGTCGCCGTGCTGGGCGGCTTGGCCCCCGCGCGCGTGCTGGGGGCCAACGACCGAATCCGGGTCGGCGTGCTCGGCTCGGGCGGCCGCGCCCAGTACGTCATGGAGTTGTTCAAGAAGGTCCCCACCACGCAGTTCGTCGCCGTGTGCGACGTTTACGGACCGCATCGTGAAGCGGCGCTGAAGGTTGCGGGGCCGGACGCCAAGGGCTATGTGGACTACCGGGAGGTGCTCGACCGCAAGGACGTGGACGCCGTTCTCATCGGCAGCCCGGACCACTGGCACAAGCAGATGCTCATCGACTCGGTGCGCGCTGGCAAAGATGCCTACCTGGAAAAACCCATCATCCACTCGATCGAGGAAGGCGCCGAGATGGTGCGCGCCGTCGACGAGACGAAGCGGGTGGTGCAGACGGGCACGCAGCAACGAAGTTGGGAACACTACATCATCGGCAAGCACCTCGTGGACTCCGGGAAGCTCGGCAAGATCATCTTCGTCCACACCTACTGGTACCAGAACTACCTCGAGTGGAGCGGCGAGCCTCCCCGGATCGACACTTCCCAACTGGATTGGAAACGCTGGCTGGGCAGCGCGCCGGATCAGCCGTTTGACGCCGACAAGTTTGGCCTCTGGAGGCATTACTGGGATTTCGGCGGCGGCATTCTGGCCGATCTGCTGACCCACTGGATTGATGTTATCCAATGGTATATGGGCCAGCCGGCGCCCAAGACCGCGACGACGACCGCGCAGACCTACCTCTTCAAGTGGGACGCGCCCGACGCCGTCAGCGCGGCGTTTGAGTTCCCCGGCGACTTCATAGTGGCCTTCTCCGGCGCGTACAACCACAGCATCGACGATGGGGGCATCGAGTTTCGTGGGAGCCAGGCGACGCTCAAGATCGACCGCGAGCACCTGGCGGTCTATCGCGAGGGCGTGAAGTGGGTGCCGGGTTCGCAGGCGCCGGAACCGGAGATCCTGGTGCGCTCCGAGCACGATGGAACGCTGGACCACGTGAAGAACTTTCTCGACTGCGTGCGCAGCCGCAAGACTCCCAACGCGTCCATCCAGGTGGGCTTCGAGGCGGCGCGGACTTCGTGGATCGGCAACATCGCCCTCAAGCGCGGTGCCAAAGTCGTCTGGGACGCGGCGAAAGGCAAAGTCGCTTCCTGACGCGGGCTCTGGGCGACGGGACCATGGCGGAATCCGTGCCCATGCTTTCCGGTGCGGGTGGCGTAGCGCTGTTCAGTTGAGATTGCTGGAACAAGGGTGCAGGGCGTGCCTCAGCAACAATCGAATCCGGGAATGCACGTGCAGCGTGCGGGCGGGAGCTCTCGGCTGCTTCTGTTCGCCAGCTTGGTCTTCGTTGGCTGGCCTCTTTGCGTTCACGCCACGGACAAAGTGTCCTCGGCCGATGAAGTCATGAAGCGGGCCATTGCGAGGGCCAAGTGGGTGGAGGAACAGAACCTCGAAGCGACCCATGCCTACACTCGACTGTCCGTTTCCGAACAGTTGGATGACAACGAGGCGATCAAGGAACGCGAGGAACTCCTTTATCATGTGTATCCTAGCGAGGGTCTGCCCTTTGCCGAACTGATCCAGAAAAATGGCGGCCCCCCCACGCCGCAGGACCTCAAGAAGGACCGCGAGCGCCAGAAGAAAATCCGTGAAAAGCTGGCCCAGAGAAGACAACAGCGCGATGACGATGATGTGACCTTGGACGAAGAGTTGGTGAGCAAGTACCGATTCCGGCTTAGTCGGAAAGGCCCCTCACCGCAACCTCGGAATGGCCCTCGAACCGTGCTTCGGCGCGTGCTATGCTACGCGCTGACTTCCCAACGAGAGGTGAAGCTGCCATGACGCGAAGAATCGCTCTGCTCCTGATTCCAACCCTGCTAGGTGCGTTCTATCTGCTACGCCCCGTGCGTGCCGAGGCTCCTCGTGCACCCGAGGCGACTCCGCAACAGCAATGGTTCCGCGACGCCAAGTTCGGCATGTTCATCCACTGGGGGGTGTACAGCGTGCTGAGTGACGGCGAATGGGTGATGAACGAAAAGAAGATCCCGGTGAGCGAATACGAGAAGCTGCCGCCGAAGTTCAATCCTACCGAATACAACGCCGCCGAATGGGTGGCCCTCGCCAAGGCGGCAGGCGTCAAGTACATCACCATCACCAGCAAACACCACGACGGCTTCGCGATGTTCGCCACCAAGCAATCGGATTGGAACATCGTGGACCGCACCCCCTACAAGAAGGACCCGCTCAAGATGCTCGCCGACGAGTGCCAGAAGCAAGGCATCAAGCTGTTCTTCTACCACTCGCAGCTCGATTGGCATCATCCCGACTATTTCCCGCTGGGTGGCACGGGCCACACCGCCGGCCGTCCCGCAGGCGGAAATTGGTACAAGTACCTGGATTACATGGACGCGCAGTTGACCGAACTCCTGACCAACTATGGCCCGATCGGCGGCATCTGGTTTGACGGCTGGTGGGACAAGCCCCAGGCCGACTGGCGATTGGAGAAGACCTACGGCTTGATTCATCGGCTCCAGCCCACCGCACTCATCGGCAGCAATCACCACCGGCAGCCATTCCCCGGCGAGGACTTCCAAATGTTCGAGAAAGACTTGCCGGGACACGCCACGCAGGATTTCAACGCGGGGCAAGAGGTGGGAGCGCTGCTGCTCGAGACCTGCGACACCATCAACGATGCGTGGGGATACAACAAGAACGACACGCACTTCAAAAGTAGCAAGCAGTTGATTCACTACCTGGTGCGCGCCGCAGGCTACGATTCAAACTTCCTGTTGAATGTCGGCCCGATGCCCAACGGCAAGATTCAACCCGAATTCGTGGAGCGGCTGAAGGCCATGGGCGAGTGGCTCGCGAAGAACGGCGAGAGCATTTATGGCACGCGCGGCGGGCCCATCACACCGCGGCCTTGGGGCGTGACCACGCAGAAGGGCAACGTCATCTACGTGCACATCTTGGACTGGCAGGATTCGGCGCTGCTCCTGCCGAAGCTGGCGAGACACGTGGAAAGCGCCGCGATGCTCGGCACCGGCGACAAGGTCGAAGTCGTCGACGCTGACTACGGCACGGTTCTTAAGCTCCCTGCCTCCGCCAAGGACCCGGTGGACAACATCGTAGTGCTCAAGACGCGATAGACCTGCAGTACCGAGACGCCGGGAATGCCGTAAGGGCACGTCGTGGCGTGTCCCTATCCGGCTGACTTCAGGAACTTGCGGATTGTTTCAAAATCCTCGCGGAGAATTTTCTCTTCGCGCGGGTTGCGGAGGATGTAGGCGGGATGGTAAGCGACGAAAGCCTTCGTCGATCCGTAAGCAAAGAACTGGCCGCGCACTCGGGTGATGCCTTCTTTGATACCCAACAACGTCTTCATCGCGGGCGCGCCGAGGCAGCAGACCAGGCGAGGGCGAATCACCTCGATCTGCCGGAACAGGAACGGTGAACAGGCATCGACCTCGTCTTTTTCCGGGGTGCGGTTACCGGGCGGGCGGCATTTGACAATGTTGCAGATATAAACTTCCTCGCGCTTCATTCCCACAAACTGGATCATGCGGTTCAGGAGCTGGCCGGCGCGGCCCACGAAGGGCAAGCCCTGCTCATCTTCGTCAGCCCCGGGGCCTTCACCCACAAAAACTAATTCGGCTTAACGTACGGTACCATCGGCGACTGGTCGCCGAGTGGCTTGAAGAAAACCTCGGGATCGTCGTGCCGGAACTCGGGCACGAACGCTCGGAATCTATCCCCTTCAGCGAGCAGCCGTCGAAATGAGACGGCAAGCCGAAGAGTGCGACGCAATTGCCGATGACGTTTTGAACGGCGGTCGTCTAAGAGCTAGGACGCTGGCCCCTGAGGCCGGGAATGCAGGTTCAAGGCCTGCCCGCCGGACCAAATCGAAACGATCAAACGGGTATTTGCGGCGTGGTCTCGGGTTCGGCGCGGCCCTCGTTGCCCTATCTCGCATCATTTCCTCCCGAGTTGCGGCTTTTCCTCGTCAGCGGACACGAATACACGCATGTGACTTTTCATGGCGATATCCGGCGCTCTCTCGCTGCCGTTTGACGCTTGCAGGAAGTCTTCCGCAGCTTCACTTCCCGCAGCATGAGCAGTCGCAATCCGCGAAGTGGTGGCCGCCGTGCCCCCGATGGTGCATGCGGCCCGTCATGCGGCCAGGCCCGTTGCCCCAGGTTCCCGCCCCCATCCCGGATGGCGGCGGTACTGGAACGCCCGCCGAACGCAGGGACCTACGCAGTTTGCGATACTCCATGCGAGTGCGCTGTCGAGTGAAGAGCTGTCCGTCAACTGAGCGGAGAAGGAGAGTGCTTCATGATGATCCTGACGCGGTCACGCCGCATTCGCAGGGCACTACGGACAGTCCGCACTCGGATTCCGGCCAAGAATTGGCAGGTCATTGCCTCGTTTCTTGTCAGGATCCGGGCGGACTCGGGCTGGGGATTCTGGGGGCTTATGGGCCGGCTTGACCGATCTGGCGGTAAGCTCCTCCCGTTATACAAAGCAGTCGTTCCTATTAGCGACCAGAAAAACCCACGAGGTCAGGTCTGTTTTAACTTGCCTGTGTGCCGCCTCTATAGCGACAGGGCACTCGTTGGGCTTGTGGCCCATGAGCTAGCGCACGCGTTGCGGGCGGCCGAGTTCGGCTCGGGATGGTACGAGAAGATGGATTGTCGTTATCCGGCCGAGGAGCGGATAGCAGATGCCATAGTCTCACGGTGGGGCTTGGACTCTCACATCCGTCGGATGCGCCACGAGCGGAAAATGCACTTAACCCCGCTACTCAATCATCGAGAACCAAAGATCATGCAACTGCTGTCGCGCCACGCACCTGAGGCTGTGAAGAGCGCTAGGGAAAGACTAAAGGTTTCTAGGATTGTAGGGGCAACCTAATCTATGAACGAATCGTTGAGGGAAAACGGGGAACACTTTCCCCTTGTCGGACTTCAGATGGTATGAAAAAGCCGTGCCTGAGAATCGATAAGATGGTTGAGAGCAAGGAACTCTCCGACCGTCAGGAGGCACGGGCGAAGCGTCGACGAAGATTGGCGTCGGGAGTCGGCCCGACTGTCGCAGGAGGTTTCATCTGCGCTCCGACCAACGCTTCCAGGCCCTGCTGCGCCGCATGAATTTCCGGCCGTAGGGTCGCCCGCGGTGTGTGGCGCGCACCTGCACAGTTGCGGAATCGACTGGCATACGTGGCCACAAGGGAGCACAGCCCTTCCGACCACCCAAGCCGGATTGCTCCTGGGAAACAAGCTTTGCGCCAAGTGGGGCAAGTCAGCCGATTCCGGACGGGAAGCCGCCTTTTTCATTCCCAATCGATTCTGTGCGCCCAGCGCCCATAAGCTTCGCTGCGACCTTTAGGGAGGTTCTGGTCTGCTGCCGTGACCACTTCACTGTCGATCCAGTACGAAGAGGTGTTACTGCAGACGGCACTTCCGCGGCCCCCCCTCCTTGAACTCCTCCCGTTAGACCTGCCGCGTACTTCCTTTGGCGAAGAAAATGTGATATAGGTTTGCGGGGTGAGAAGACCTAAGCGCAAGGGAATGATGATCCGGCGATTGCGGCAGCTTTTTGGGGAGGAGGCGCGGTGCTGGGAGCACTTGACCCGGCTGCGCTAGCCGCGGGTTTTGTCTGTCCGCGCTGCGGGGGAGGGAGCCAGGGGTACATGCAGGCCAAGCGGGTGCACGAATACCGCGCCTGTTGGGTACCAGGGCTCGGTCACGGCGGGGACGATCTTTCACAAGACGAGGGTGGTGTTGAGCGACTGGTTCTGGGCGATCTACCGCCTGGGGCAAGGCAAGAAGGGGATCTCGCCGCTGCAACTGAGCAAGGAGATCGGGGTGAGTTATCCCACCGCCTGGCTGATGGCGCACAAGATTCGCAAGGCCATGGCGGACCGGGAGCAAGGGCGGCAATTGCGCGGTATTCCCGGTCAAACAGTTCTGGGTCTTTCGCCTTCAAGAGCGAGCGAGGCGGAGCCAAAGGCATGTAGCGTCGGCCCTTGTAGAATCGCGGCACTCCCCGGCTGATCGCCACGGCATCGGGGTGCCTCGCGCTCTTCGAAAAGCTGGAAGTCGTAATCATACTTTCGCCCTATGTTCGCCTCATCCAATCTTATCACGAACAAATCGGAGGTGGGACGAGCATGCAGACCGCAGTTAGGGGCAGGAGAACTAGGTCATTGCCACGCGGAGGGCTACTCCCGAAATTTCCCAAAAAAAGTCAAAATGCTGCCGTTTCAAGATATTCTTGTCAACATTTCTTTGCAGTCGCCAAGTGAGATTCTATGGAACTCGGTTTATTAAATAACTTGTTGTAGTACAATTAAAAACAAATTACAGCATGGAAGAACGCTTGTCGCTGGCAGCGTCCTTAACGCGGTTTGAAGAGTTCTGCATAAATAGGTTGACAGTTTCATTTTTAGTGGTACAGTCGGCCTATGGCCGACCACCCCCTACGTCGCCGACGAGACACGAGCGCGATGGAGGCGCGGCGGATGGCCGCCCTTCCCT
>Ga0315284_10014607_pt1 | contig 11186 bp, 12 predicted proteins | sample YL17G09_16_MG_FD_203696 | JGI IMG/M metagenome (GOLD analysis project Ga0315284, IMG submission 203696) | Sediment microbial communities from Yellowstone Lake, YNP, Wyoming, USA - YL17G09_16 | ecosystem: Environmental > Aquatic > Freshwater > Lake > Sediment | place: USA: Wyoming | collected...
TAGCGAAACTCCAGAAGAAATAAAATAAAATAAAAAGGGTCAGTCCAGTGCACCTTGAGTGGCCTGCACGTCATGATTGAGACGTAGTATGCCGTCACCAACCCCCGCAGCTGATCTCCATTTTTTTTTTTTTTTTTTAAAGGGCGGACCTCTCGAGCTCCGCCCGAGAGCTCGGGCGGAGCTCAGCGTTTAGCGTTCAGGTATTGTAACGAGCAGACAATGTACAGTTATCATTAATCACTGAGTAATGCCGCTCTCATTGGGGCTGCCGTCCTGCACCTTGTACTCTTAGGTTGCCTGGCCGAGCCCGTTTACATTACAAATGCCATTTACGGTCATGCTTTTAGACCAGCTGAGCTGCCGCCCAACCCGCACGAGGCCGGTTGAGGGGTCTTGCAGTCCTCTCTCAAAGCAAATACCACCACGATGAATCGGCCAATCAAGCACCCATGTGTTACACGCATACACTGCCTTTATCAATCTCTTTTTTAATATGCGACACTGAATTTAGCAAATCTGCAGGCGTCAAACGGATTTTCTTGAGTCCCTTTATGTACATGTCCCTGTCTTTACCACGTTTTCTTGAAATTGTCCTCATAACTGTCGTATTTCCGTTTTCTAAATGTTCCATATCAACTACGTGCTTAATCCATGTCAGATTGCCATGGATTTTGGCAATTACCTCATTTGAGCGCCACTCACGCATCTCGTCAATGTCAGCCAGAGTTGTGTACTCGAGGACTATGGTACCAGGATCACTGAACAAAGCACCTGCCAGGCCAGCTCCATGCCATCCAACGATGACCCTACTTTTTGCAAACTGTGCCAAAGCTTGGGCGGCCGTCTCGTTCCCATGGTAGGTCTGCACACTCCAGTCGGGAAACGCTTCTTGAAACGCCTTGACAATGGCGTCAAACTCGACAAAGGATCGAGTTCCGTGGCGTTGCAAGATCGTCATCGTCCGCCCTAAGGATGCATTGAGTGGTGTCGTTTGCCAAGTCGTGATGCCGTTTAGTAGTAGCTGGCGTAACGTGGCAATGTCCGCTTGAGGCATGCGTGCTTTGTGAGGACTTTGCTCGTAAATCGGAGGAGAGCTCGTCAAGTAGCATGTTTTGTGCGCGTGGTTGTACACGACCGTGTTGATAGATGAATGCGATGTGTCGACGGGAAGCATGATCTTGTAATATTTTTCTAGGAACGTCGGCACGACAATAGTGACATTACCACTAGCTTCTAACGCGAGACGCAAAGTCGGAAGACTTGGAACTAAGCAGTCTACGAACGGGTGGTAGAATCCTTTCGTGCGACAGCACGTTAAATCGAATATTTGGGAAACGTTCCGCAAGTCCTGCCACTGACGATCATTGCACTCGTCAGGCTCAGAAACAAACTTTGAGACGTCGTCCATTAAGCCGAGCCCCTGGCACTGTATGCACGGAGTACATTCGGATGTCGCAAAGGCGAAGAAGTAAGCAAGGACCAGGTAAAGGACCGGCACGGTTGGCATCCTTCCCGAGCTGAGAGTTGGGGTGGCAATCAATGAAATAAAATACATAATGCAATTGTAAATTTATCCTTTTACTGCCCTTCTTATCTTGGTCCCGTCATAAGTATCAACATGTTTCCTTCTGCGAGCGTTTTCACCTTCGCTGCGCTGCTAAACATTTTCATCGGCGAGCGCGCTGCTGCAAAGAAGTTGCATTTTCATCGTCGGAACCATCACCATATTGTCGAGAAGACTGTGGATGCAGATGCTGCGGCGTCAAACCTACTCATCGCCCGTTTAATGACCCGGCGGAAGCGAGAGAAAAAAGGCGTGAGCGCGCCCGTCTTGCAAAACAAGTAATTAAGGAGGCCTTTCATTTTTAAAAAAGTGCTCCTATGCATACAAAAAATTTGTCGCAACGATATAATGGCTGGTTTTTCTTTGCTTGCATGCTGCACCGCGATGGCCTTTGTTGCTGCACTGACGACGGCAGATAGCTTTTATTTACATCCAAGACGCCACGGTAGCCAAGGCTCTGCCCGGGCGATTCGTGACGACTTTGCGTGCAAACACATGCCGGCCGACAATGACATGAGTTTGCTTGCAGCCGAGGGCATCGCTGCCTCGCCCGCATACAACTTTACAGGATTAGGAGTGTGCAAAACCCATCCGCCTGTCATATTTCAATCAGCTGGTGGGTGGGGCGACCAACTGCGTGGCCTGGTGACCGTATTTTATGCGGCGGTCATGACGTGCAGACCTTTAAAAGTGTACTGGACTCGACCGTATGCGCTGGACAATTATTTTGAGGTCCATTTTGAACGCATCGACTCCCTTCCTGTGCCGTCCATGCGGATGACTGGCTCCGATGATTTTGATTTCTTTACGAAGCAAGAAAATATAGGCCGATTGGCTTCCAGTAATGTATCGACACTCCTGCATACGAATGCATACCAGTGGTTTGAGATTGTTCGGCTCCCAGGGTTTAGGCATACCACCGAAACGTACAGCCTGGCCGGCCACACAAGATATGAACTGTTTTGCATCGCTTTGCGAACGCTTTTGCCTCGACCTACCTTGCGTGTCCAAGGCCTCGTCAATGATCTGCTACACCGAGACCCTGCGACCCCCGTTGAATTTGGCGCACAACGACAACGCTTAAGGCAAAATCAAGTAATGAACATCGGAGTCCAAATCCGTACAGGCGGCGAGGGAGAAAGCTGGGATGACAGACCGAGGCATGCTATCTCCAGCGTGATCTGCTTTGCCAGTGAGGTACGGCGGATCTGTTCTACAGGGACATGCGCCGTCTTTGTGACGGCAGACTCGCGCCAGGCTGTCGTCGACTTTAAAAAGCTGGTGGCGCCATTTGTGGAGCGCGTGACAGATTGGCCTGGGCCAATTTTGCACACAGACAGGCGAGTCTCAAACGCAGTCATGAATGATACTCAGAAGTCAGATATCTGGGAAAAGACGTTCATTGATTGGACAACTTTATCCCAAGTAGACGTGCTGTTGATGTCTTTCAGCGGCTTTGGATGGACGGCGGCCTGGTCAGGGGCGGTACCATATGTCCGCCGCCTCGGTATTCGCGGCAACTGTTCATGGTCAGATTTTGATCAAGCGGATGACCTTGCGCTCGTCAGACGTGTCAAAATTTGAAAGTAGAATCGCGTTTTGCGATATCTCTGATATACGTGATCGATGCGCGCATTAAGAAAAATACCGGTATTTAATAACATTGCAAATTCCACAAGGTGCAACATCGGCAAGACTTGGCATATTCTAGGTTTCTTTAAAGTGGAAGAGTTCGCACCATGTAAGACACGTCACTGATATAGTGGACGCGCCCGCAATATGCCGACCCTGCTGCTCAACATCGAAAAGTATGGGCGCCGGGCGGTGGTGGGCGTGCACGGTATCGTATTGGCCGACCCCATGAACCATTTCTACGCCAACCGCACCGTCTTCCACTTTAAGAGCGCCTTGAGCTCGGATCAGTCGGTCCACCTGCTTGGGACGGGGACGGTGGCCTTCCACCGGGACACCCTGGCCCTGACGTACAGCGATTTCGGGGAGCCCGGCATGGCGGATCTGTGGTTTGCGATCGCTGCCAAACGCCAGGGCGTGCCCCTGAGGTGCATTGCGCATGGACAGGGGTGGGTACGCTCCCTGGGCGATGCCGGCCAGCCCAGCTTGTATGTGGAGTTTGCCAAGGCTGGTGGTGATGAGGTGCAGACCGGGCTGGCGAGGGCGCAAGGTCCGTGGGATGCGGCGGCGCTGCGAGCACCTGCCGCGTCGCTGGCGGGCGACCTCCTGGCGAGGTTTTCGGCGGGCGCGCTGGCGTCTCGGGGAGTGAATGCTAGCGAGTTAAGGGAGCTGGTGGGGCCTTCGCGCGAGTTCCGTGGCGCGGGTGTGAGATGAGAGGGTGGTCTGCAGGGCGTATTTAAACGTGTTACCTTCTGTAAGACATCTAATTTAAAACATCAGTCCGCCGCAAGACACAACTACGGCGTTGCCCTCGGGGACCGCGAGCCTGCATTTTGTGAAGTTAGGTGTGCGTGCCGCAACCTTACCGTGCCCAGGCACTCATGCCCAGACATCGTGTTCCATGCCATGCCTAGCTCGCTGCAGCCTGTGGACTTTGTCGGTCATTGCAACAGCAGTGGCACCAGCATCTGCCGCCTTGGCGCCATTGACCCGGGGCACTGCTCTACGAGAGACCGCGGCCGCGGTCTCTGCCGGCTTGGACATCTCCCAGTGCGCAGGCGCGCTGCTGGCGGCCACGCCCCCTGCCCTGCACTACACGGCCGCCGTCCTGCGCGCCAATGACGCGGCACGACGGGGCGATGCTGGCGGCTGGGTCGATTGCATCAACGCGATGCTGGTCCACTGGAACACGTCTGGCGTGCGGCTGCTGTCCCGGGCGGCGAGCCTGCCGGGAGGCGGCAGTGGTGGGAGTCGTGAGCATGACGGCCTGGGCATCTCCCCCTCGCCTGCCATCGACTTTATCAGCGACCTGGCACCGGTGGTCCCGCCTCCGCCCATCCAACAGCCCCCCCTCATATCCGTCATCATGGTCGCCCACAATGCCCACAAAACCGTTGCCGCTGCGTGTGCCTCCATCCTGGCCCAGACCTGGCGCGGCCTGGAGCTGGTCATCGTGGACGACGCCAGCACGGACGGGACGTGGTCGGCCGTGACAGCCATTTGCGGCACAGACCCCGCCCGCGTCCGACTCTTGCGCAACCGGCGCCGGGTGGGGCCTTACGTGTCCCGCAACCGCGCCTTGCGCGACGCTGTCAGCGGGGACTACGTGACCTGCCATGACGCGGACGATTGGGCGCACCCGGACCGCCTGGCCGTGCAGGTCGGGCCGCTCGTGGCTTCACGCGGCATGCTCCGAGCAAGCCTGGCCTACATGCTGCGCGTCCAGCCGGACGGCCGCCTCAGCACGGAGGCCCTGTCCTGGTTTTGCCCAGACGGAGCGACCAAGGTCGCCATGGTGTCCGCCATGTACGAACGCCGCCTGCTGGTGGACGAGCTGGGCTACTGGGATGGCGTGTGGTACGGCGCGGACGCGGAAATGATCGGGCGGGCCCAGGCCCTGCTCGGCAAAGCCAGCTTTGCAGAGGTGCGGGCCATCGCCATGCTGTGCCGCGACGCGGCGGCAGGCCTGGGCAAAGCCGGGTACAATGATGCACAGACAGTAGCTGACGACCGGTGGACCAATTCGACCCGACACCGGTACCGGGACGCGTTTTCGGCGTGGCATGCCAGGGTTGCGACCAGCCGGAACGCGTACCTCCCTTTCCACCATCACAAAGCCCGCCTGTTTATGGTGCCGGATGGCATGGCCGTGGACGAGCGCGCAATCAGGGCGATCGGAGTGCGTGCGGGGTTAAGAGAGTAAGAGGTTAAGCAAGGTTTCACAAGACCCTTCAACCGTGTCCGGGGCGACCACGTCATCTTGTCTTCAATTGCACATCCGCCACACAGCCGAGCCGCGCGCCGCCCCTCCTGCTCACACAGTACACACACTTCATGTCAGGATTTTTGTCTCTTGCAGGTGGTTTTAAATGGCAGGGCTTTTGCAGCCCCACTCCTGCTCAATGATGTTTCTTTCTGTCAGTCAAAGCACAGCTGACACTTGGACCTTGATGGGAGAGCCAAATTGGGGCTATTTCTTTAGGAACATGTCCAATGTAGTTCAAACATGGGTTCTTCGATGCATTCCACGATCCGGCCGCCAAGCGTTGAAGCAAAGGAATCTATGAATATAGTCGACATGTACGACTCCGCCGTGCGGATTTGCAGAGACAACAGAATGCGTAGGTACATTCTTCGAGATATCAACCTTGACCTCAGAGCGACTCCTCATATTTTGCACTCGTCCAGTGTCACAGCCTTGCTCCCCGGATTTACACGCCGCTGCATACCTAGAAACTCTGTCGCACAATACCAAAATGTGCCCACTGCACTTATGACCAGTCCCACCATGTTCCAGGGCGAGTACACAAAATCGTGAAATGCCAACATCCCGACGATGCTCATGATGATGTTTTTAGCCGACCCAGCCACGCTGGTGGTCAGAGCCCCGTTGGTCCGGGTGCACACCATGGTGGCGTGGTTGATAAATACGCCCATGCAGCCGGCCAGGGCAAGGACGGCTGGGAAGCCGGGTGAAGTCGCACCCGTGAAAGCCCATACCCTGGTCGGCTCTCCCACCACCACCGCAGCCGCCGCCAGCATGGGTACGGCCAGGGCGGCGCTGTAAAACAGCATGTTCTTGATGTCCACTGACGCTAGTCTGGGCTGCTTCATCATGACTAGGTAAAGGGCGGTCATCAGATTGTTGGCGGCGATGGCGACATAGCCGGCGGCATTGAAATTTAGATCGGTCGCAGCGGCCAGCATGGCGCCCGCAATCATGAGCCCAGTGGAGCCGACGGCTGCTCTTTTGTGGACTTGGCCCAGCATGCACCGTTCCAGGGCAATTGTTAACAGCATACAGCACCGGCGCAGGGTGATGAACATGGGCAGGCTCAGGCCGCACGTTCCTGAAAGAATAAGAGTAAAATGTTGAGAGAAGGGGGCGAGAGGTCAGAGGTGGCGGCTGCAGTGGCAAGATAAGTGATATTCCCGGGTCGTCCTCGTCGCCGCTGTGTTCTTGTGGCCCACGATCATGCATGCTCGCCAATAGCAGTAGTCACCCTATTTCACCCCACCATCATACCTGCGAGCGCGGCCGTCATGTTGAGTGTGTGGATGATGGCCAGAGGCAGGCACTTTGCCGCGATCGCCCAGTCCACCTCCTTGTCCGTGGCGGCGTACGCCGCCGGCACCGTGCATAGGACCTGGAGCAGGGCGACTGTCAGCGGAAATGTAAATCCATAGTATGTAAACAGAAACTGTGCAAGGTTTTGCAATTGAAAGTTGATCAGTAAGGGGGTGGGTTTCGTGCTTGCCTTTCAAGCGGCAAGGACGATCGCTTGATCTCCTGGCTCATTTCAGCTCGGCAAGGAGGAGGAGCCAAGAGACCACTCCCATACTTGGAACATCGCACCCACCTTCACGAAATATTGCGCCCCCATGCTGGCAAAAGCGTAGTATACCAAGGATGCAAGCCGCCGATACAAGTGAGTGCGTTCCGCGGCCTGGGCAATGATATCATCGCCACCGTGACCATCCTCGACTTTGGATGACAAGATTGATCCGGGGGTGCGGTTCCCTATCAGGTTGGCACCCATTGAGGCGTGCATGCGCGTGTGCTGCTTTGATTTAAGGACTTAGAGTTCCGCTAGTTGGTTGGTGACATCTTTACTTTGGGCAGAGCGGGCGATTAGCCGACCCTTTCATTTGTTCACCAAAATCGCATCCCAAAAGCAAAGCACGACCCAATTGGAAATCGACCTCGACCTCAGCGTGCTGCGCCCCCATCACCAGCCTCAGCATCCACCATGTCCAAGTATATTACCCATTCCAAGCCGGCCCCTCAAGTTTGCGTCGTCGGCGTCGGCTACGTCGGCGAGCACCTGGTGACCGTGTTTGCCCGCAAGTTCCAGGTCTTGGGTTATGACGTGTCGCCCGCCCGGGTCGCCCATCTGACCCGCATGCATGGTGACAATCCGCGCTTGGAGTTGACGACCTCCCCGGACCGTGCCACCAGCTGTGACCTCTTTTGCATAGCGGTCCCTACCCCTATTTGCGAGGGCGGCGGTGTCGACCTGGCCTACTTGGAGACAGCCGTCGCCATAGTGGGCGGCCTGGCAAAGCCTGGGGCGGCCGTGGTTATTGAGAGCTCGGTCGCCGTAGGCACGACACGCCGCCTATTGGCCCCACTGCGTGAACGCGGTCTGTTTATCGGTTTTTCGCCAGAGCGGGTCGATCCTGGTCGCGTGGACCCTCCCGCCCACGCCATCCCCAAAGTATTGGCTGGCATGGACGCAGCTTCCATGGACTGCCTAGCCGGCGTGTATGGCGCCGTTTTCGATACCATCATCCCGGTCTCTACGTTGGAGACGGCTGAAATGAGCAAATTGTTCGAGAATTGTTTCCGGCTGGTCAACATTGCGTACGCCAATGAGATTGCGGATGCGTGTGAGGTGCACGGCATTGACCCACACGAGATGGTGAGGGCGTGCGCGACCAAACCGTATGGGTTCATGCCTTTCACGCCCGGGCTGGGTGCTGGCGGGCCTTGCATTCCCGTGAATCCACACTATTTGCTGGTCAACAATGACTTGCCCTTGCTGAGATCGGCCATGACAACAAACGTCGCCCGCCCAGCAGCCCGTGCCCAAGCTTTGATCATTAAATATCCGGCCGCTGAACGCATCCTCGTCTCCGGTATCGGCTTTAAGCCGGGCCAAGCGCTGACCATTCACTCGCCGGGCCTGGGCCTGGCCCACGCGCTGGGTCACCTAGGAAAAGCAGTCACACTCCACGACCCTTTGGCCTGTGCGGGTAAGGAACAGGTGGAAGGCCTGGCAGTGTTGTCGCCGGAGGGCTGGGAGACAAGCGCTCTCTCCAAAGCTTTCGACCTGGTGTGCGTGGCCATGCCCCAGATGGGCGTGGATTTTGCGGTGCTGCATGGTTGTGTGGATGGGACCGTGGAATGGCTATGCGCGCCCGCACTCTGTGGGCAGGCGGATACTCATATATATATGTCGGCTGCTGCTGAAAAGCCAGGGGCAGAAGCTTGCGTCGCCTCCGATCTAGCCTCCCGAGCGGCACACGGATCTTTAACTGCGGCCGCAGACGACAAAGTGGGTGCCCTTGGCAAAGGCTTGCTCCACAACATTCAGGTATCCGCGGTGCAGCCATGATGTCATACTCAAGTCCAGAGTACACTCAAGAAACCTATACTCTGCAAAAAGCTGAGGCGAGGCCCGCCAGGAGCGAAATGCAAGCTGGGATTGGAGACTTTCCATTCGGCACCGATAGAGACCTTCACTGCGAGGTATACCTGAAGGATTACAGTTATGAACAACTGCAAGAAAGGGTGAGTTGCCAAAGAAATAAAGGGAAAGAAAGGACGCATGCACGCACTCATTCGCATCTAAAAAATATAAAAGAAACCGACGCCAACACGATTATTTATTTCCTGTGAAAATTAATTCGCGAGTTCAATACTAGTACAAATACAGTAAAATTACAGTACAATAATTTTTGAGGTATTATGTCGGAAATTGGCGTCGAACAGTACCTTCATTGGCCGCCGTGACACGCATACGGCAAGTCGAGGCGGCGGTGATCGGGCAGTACCGGGCCATCATCTAGGCCAGGTACTTTATATGAACACCGCGCATATATTTTGAGGAGACCACCTGGGCGACTGTCTTGCACAGCCAGGCGACAGAAATTGATGGTTCACATACGGTACTTGATGGGGCGCACTTTGAACGCGGATTGTAAGGAGACATTTGGGGGTGAATTGCAGGCGAGCGTAAATGATCTGGCCATATGTTACAAGAAGACAAGAACTAAAAATGAATTGCGACGTTTCATCCAACTTTGTATTTTTCCCCCCCCTTAAACAAAATAAATTGCAATACCATGCCAGGAAACCAAAACTTATGTCCCGCTGGCGTGCAATCATTTTTTTCGTCTTTATAACGGCAAACATAATCGCCGCTGACTTACCACCCGACACACTCCATGTGACAGGCTCCGCAGCTGAAAAGGTGCTTCTCTGGTTGCCCGCCCACTTCTCCGAGCCAGACGACCATGTCCACGCTGCAGTCAACTGCCTGTTCCGACGGTGGACGCCCAGCACAAGTGGGGAAGGCTTCGATGTCTTAATAACGCTGGCTGGGGATGAGAAGGCTGATGCCGTTGGCATGGCCGAGCGTGCGGCATCGCTGCAATCCATCATCACCGACGGCGTTCAACACTTGAGCCCGCCACCATGCGTGACCGCTCTATCTATCATCTTATCCGCCGACACGTACGATGTGGACGAGGCCCGTGGCCGCAGCTCATCGTTTGCCGGGCCTAACGAGCTGTTTTACCGGGCCATGATTCAAGATGAAAGAGAGCCTGAGGGCGTAATCAGCACAACAAAGCTTCCTTCAGACTCCCTCCCCGCCCTCATTGCCCGCTACGCATTTGTGCAGGTTGTGGAGACCGATTGTTGCGCGACGGCCGATGGCTGGCTGGATGACCTGTTGAAACCTATGAAAGACGACCCTGACCTCCTCATTAGCGGGTCGCGAGGGCGAGGAGCCTGCTGGACGGGGGCTGAATATGGCGGGTGCAAGCCGATGGTCGACCCGGCTATCCCACATGCGCACCTGCGCGACCACATCAACGGCAATGCCATGTACAGGGTGGGTCGTGAGCTGGCGCACCTGGTCACTTCTGCACGGGACCTTTATGGCAGCACCGTGCCTTTCGATGTTGCGTTACACCTGGTGAGCGGAGGTGACCGCGCTGCCGACAACGGCCGCTCCTACAGCGTCATGGGCTTGCCTGTGGATGAGAGCCGGTTTGCGGAAGCGTCCTACTATGGGACGACTTGCGGCGTCATCTCATTCGTCCACGCCCCCCGCCGCCTGCGCGCCCCATCCCTCCAAGCCGTGCTGCGCCGTTTGGACTCAGCTCGGCCTGTGACGGTGGTGGTAGTGTCGCCGCGAGGAGTGGACCAGGTGATGCTGTATCGCTTGCACGAGAGCCTGGTCCGAACAAAGGAAGCCCGGAATGCGGTCTACCTGGTCGCGGATGAGGGTGGGTATGCGCTGGTGGCCAACGTGGCCCCCATGAGGGTGCTCATGATGGGTGGGGGCGGTCAGGTAGCTCCTGGCTCAGCCAACCTCCTCAGCTCGCTCTCGTCCATGGCCCGCGCTGGCCTGGCCACTTTTACGATGGGCCTGGATGCGACGATCTTACAGCCGTACATCCCTCACCTGATGGCGCTGGCGGATGAGCAGCCGGGCAACGCGTGGGTTGTGGACGGACCATTGTCGCCAAGGGCGGAGGGTGCGATGTCAACGCAAACCCTGCCCGGCCTGCTGTTTGTACCCGCCAGCGAGCAGGCTGGCAAGTTTTTGGAGGCGTGGGCGAAGGAAGCGAGAAAGAAAACGGCCCCCCTGTCCATCAAAAATCTAGCCGCCCGCCACCATCTATCCCTCGCCCCATTACCACCCGACCTCTTTCCGCTGGCCTCCAGTTATGCGGGACCCTTGTGGACGGACGAGGC
>Ga0315284_10014608_pt1 | contig 11186 bp, 9 predicted proteins | sample YL17G09_16_MG_FD_203696 | JGI IMG/M metagenome (GOLD analysis project Ga0315284, IMG submission 203696) | Sediment microbial communities from Yellowstone Lake, YNP, Wyoming, USA - YL17G09_16 | ecosystem: Environmental > Aquatic > Freshwater > Lake > Sediment | place: USA: Wyoming | collected...
GTTAAACCTAAACTGCTCCAGAACATATTTGAAGCTCGGTATGATCGCGGGTATCGATATCTTGACAGGTGCGGCGACACAATGGTCATTTTGGAGGAGGCCTTGCCGAAGATAAGCAACGACCACGTCTGGATGCCGGAGGAAATGCAGCCAAAGGGAGCTCGCATGAAATGCCCTGAGCTTGACCTTGTCGTTGCGTTTGATACTTATCGCTTGTGTCTTGATCAGAATCCGGCAGAAAAGGAGTGCCCCTTCGAGGAGATTGCCAAGTATGCGTTTGAGACAGTTGTGGCCAAGTTCGACATAAGAGAAACGAGACGGTTTGGCAACAGGCAACTCTATATTCTTCCGACTGATTCTGTCGAAGAAGCTGAGCGTTTATCACTAAAGAAAGTTCCTCTTTCTGATTGGCCCGTGGGGGGAGAGAATGGTCTCAAGCCCCATAGCTGTGAAGCTACCATCGTAATGGAAAATGAAGATAGAACAGTCAGTGTTCGATTCGCTGTGAAGCCTGCCTTCAAAATAGAAGCTCCTGTGCAGATTGATGCACGTTTGAAGATGCCGCCTCACTTGTTGGATACAGGACAGAGAGAGGCTTTACTTGGGCAGCTAAAACGCCAAAAACAGCGCGAGGAAACTCCGCTTGCGGGATTGATGTTGGACATGGACTACTGGTGGACCGCCCCGGAAAAGCCCGATGTCTCTAAGTTTCTATCCGACTCAACTAAGAAAATTACGGGCTTGCTGAAGGCCTTTGTGGAGGAAGGAAAATGAGCGAGCTAAATTGCTTTGAGATCACTGGAGGGGCAACCGCGGAAGCGCAACCTATTGTTGCACAGACAATGGGTGCACCTGATTACAGTCCGTCCGTTCGAGGATATGACAGCACCCTAACGATAGATGCAAACGGCGAGGCAGCTCAGGTATCTCGGCCTGCTCCAAGCCATGCCAGTAAAGACGCCCACGGAATACTGGATCAGTTGCTATTAAGACGCGCTATCGAGATCGTCGATAGCTTTGAAGGGTGCGATGTCATTGACGCAAGTGTCAATCTTGAGTCCTTGCGTGGTATTGTCACCCAGTTGTGGAACAGTGCTGTTGGAAGCACTAGGTTCCACCAAGACATATTGGCCGGTCTCGAAAGTGGAATACTCAGCATAGAAGTTCCTACACCAGGCCAGCTCTCCGTCATCAGAGAAGCACTCACCGACCTCAGCCAAAAAGTGCTCACGCAGGCGCACGTTGAAATTATCCGGAGCGAATTTGTCAGCAGGGGGTTTAGCCCTCTGGCACTACTTAGCAATACGGAGGCTGGTGAGGACAGTGAGTGAAGTTGCAGGCAGCAAAGAAGGCGGCGAAACCGCGTGCAGGACCGTCCACATTGACACCTCTGTCCAAGTAGAGCGGTGCAAAAGTCTCCGAAGACGTGAGAAAATAGAAAACGCCTTGGCTGTCTTCGGATTCAGATCCACCTCCAGTTATGCAAAACTGGAATTCAAGAGAGCGTGGTTGCGGCGCCTTTCGTATCTTTACCATGCCTCACAGCAGGTTGCCCGGGATGATGAACTAATCGAGTTCATCAACGATAGGCTTGGCTCTCATCCGGGACACAGGAGGAGCCTGACCACCTGTCTTGAGGGTATAGTGGCGTTTCTTTCCCGAATCGATGAAAGTCTTTCACCTGGCGTCCGTCTTATTCGACTGCAAAGTCACATACGGTACGCGATCTTGGGAGCTTACAAATGGTGGGATTGTAGCGTCACGCATGAATACGCTGGTACCCGCTGCAAAAGGGCATCTGAACAGCCCCGTGAGTTTTTGGATGGAAGGATAGACGTATCCATACCGAATTGCAGGCGAAACAAGATTGAGTGTGGTATCCATCGATTCTTTGAGCAGAACAAAGACATTTTCATAAAGGTCAAGGACAGAATAATTGCCCTTGGTGACAAGGCATCCGCTGAACTGACGCGCGCAGCCGACATCATACAGATCGCCGAAGACAATCCTGAAATTCTCTGTGACAATCAAACTTGTGCCAAATTGGGTGACGCTCTGATTGCAGTAGATGGGTCAGCCATGGAGTGCTTCGCAGCTAACAACGATAAAGAATGGCAGCTCCTTTCCGAAGTGTTGGGAAAGGAGTTGCTCAATCCAGTTCGGTCAACCATGCACAACAGACCAAGTTGAAAGCCTTGGCCCCAACAGCCATAGATTGTCACGGGGTCAAAGGCGGGGGGTAGGATTCAAAATCGGCTGCGGCGTTAAAGATTCTTGACAGGCGGGCGGCGGCGGTTAGACTTGGATTCTGGATTCCTGCTTGCGCAGGAATGACAGCTCAGATGCTGAAATGTCACTGCGGACGCGGGAATGACCTGGCGGATGTCGTGATTACGGCTGTCGATTGAGCAGTAGAAAGGAGTCGAAGAATGAAGAGATTGATCGTTGTGCTGCCGTTGGCTGTGATGGTCTGTTCGTGTGCGCCGGCGAACCGCAAACACTTGGGGGAGTGGAAGTCGATTGTGCCGGGCATAGGCGAACTGAGTCTGAAGATCGACCAGAAGACCATCGAAATGACAACGCCCGAAGGCGTCCAGTCCGGCGAATACACCATCGACTACGGCAAAACGCCCATCTGGCTTGATGTGTCCTGGGGCGACGAGATTGTCAGGTGCATCATGGAGTTCATTGACAGGAACACGTTCAAGATAATCGGCGAGAACGATGCGGGCAAGCCTCGGCCGAGCAGCTTTGCGCCGGAAGAAGACGTCGTGCTGTTTCAGAGAGTAAAGAAAAAGGGTCAGCCGTCTCCGAGCACAGGCTCCAAGCCGGCCGGGAACGTGTCGCCAACAAACCCTCAATAGCCGACGGGACACTCGCCGCCACTCAAGCGGATCAGGCCCACAATCGCATCCAATTCATTTGGTCTGTGCGTGGGGCCGGGCTAAACCGGCTGGCCGGGCAGGGGCCAGACGTTCTCGGGCGGGATTTCGACCGTGCCCTTCTCAAAGTCCTCGGCGGTAGGCTTGAGCGTCAAGTTGTAGTATTCGGGCTTGGCCGCCGGATCGGTCATAATCTGGCTCCAGGTCACCTGTTGGCCCGTGTAGGCGGAGATTCGCCCCATTACAGCGGTGGCGCTCGACTCGGCGACCGCCTTAGCCTGGTTCACGGGCTTGCCCTTATTGACGTAGTAGAGCGTATCGACCTGCTCCTGAATATGGCTGGCCGGCGCTTGGGGCAGGTCTGCCGGAATCGGGGAGTTGCGGCACTTGGCGAAGTTTGCGCCGTCGGTGCGGCCCTTCTCATAGACGAAGTCGTGCCCGGTCCAGTTATAGCAGCCGTTGATCTGGCGGCACATCGAGTGTATATGCACGCCGTCGCCGTAGTCGTAATCGATGCTGAAGAAGTCGTACATATCGCCCGCGTTGCGTCGTCCGCGGCTGCCGAAGCCAACGGCACTGACCGGCGGGCGGTCGCAGAACCAGTTGGCGATGTCGATGTTGTGGACGTGCTGCTCGACCAGGTGGTCGCCGGAGAGCGTAATCCAGTTCTGCCAGGACTTGACCAGGTCGTCGGCGGTTTTGGGGTTGATCGGTTTCGACCAGAACATGTGCCCGATGCAGAAGGAGACCCGGCCCGCGTAAAGCCTGCCGAGCTGCTTCTCGACGACGACGGCCTGATGCGTCTTGCGGTGCTCCCAGTCGTGGCGCATCTCCGTGCCGGAGGTAATGACTAAGCCCTTTTTCTCGGCGAGCTCGCCGGCAGCGATAACGCGACGGCAGCCCGGCGGATCAACCGCGACGGGCTTTTCGATAAAGACGTTCTTGCCGGCGTTGATGGCCGCCTCAAGATGCAGCGGGCGAAACAGCGGCGCAGTCGCCATCAGGACAATCTGCACATCGGTCTCAAGCAGCTTGCGGTAGCAGTCGGGGCCGCCGAAACATCGCTCCGGCGGGATGCTGAACTGCTGGCCCGCACGCTCGGCCCGGTCCTTGAAGAAGTCGGCGGTGGCCGTGATACGGACGTCGAAGCCGAGAATCTTGGCTGCATCGAGCGCGCCGGCGGCTGCGCCTCGGCCTCGACCGCCGCAGCCGATAAGCCCGACCTTGAACGTCTTGCCTGCTGCTACGGCCCTTGTGCCGAGGATGTTCGGGGCGTTGAGGGCGACGCCCGCCCCCAATGCGGTTCGTACGAAGTCACGTCGTGATAGTGAGGCTGGCTTTTTCATAGGACAAATCCTTTCCGATCAGCGAATTCCAAGTCGAGATTTCGATATGCTCTGCACTAAGCTGTTCCTGAACACCTAACGTGCAATGATACCAGAATCCCATTCACATCTCAACAATTCTAAGGAGGCGGTATGAGTGATGCAAATCGACAGTTCTATACGGACCCGGACCGCATAGCCGAGGGCTTTCAGAGCGAGAGCTTCCTATGGTACCCGCGAGCACGACCCGAAGTATTACGCTGACCCGGCTGCCCTACGATTACGACGCCCAGGCCGAGTGTCCGAGGTGGCTGGCGTCCCTCGACGATGTTATGCAGGGCGACGCCGACCGCGAAGGTGATGATAAGCACCAACCAGCTCCCGCAGTTCGCCGATAAGTCGATGGGGATATGGCAGCTGATGCTCTTTGTGCCCTTCGAGAAGAGCTACCCGCCCGAAAAGCAGAATCCGCACCTGCTCACTCGCCTGGAAGTGGAGTTGCCGGGGATATTCAACTGGTCGTACAAAAGTATGCGGATGCTTGGGCAGGCCCGGCGATTCATCGAGCCGAGCAAGTGCACGCACGCCCTCGAGCAGTATCGCAGAGACGTCAACCCCGCCAGGACGTTCCTGCTGGAGAACTACGTCGAGGGGCTGGACTTCGAGGGAACCCCCACACAGGAGGTCTATGATTCTTACGTCGCCTGGTGCGGCGAGAACGGCTATCGACCGATGAACAACACCAACTTCGGCAAAGAGGTCAAACGCGCCTTCCCACGCATTACAAATCGCCAGGTTCGCATCGCCGGACGCAAGAAGCGGCTCTACGGAGGCCTGGCCATTCAGGAAGGTGCTGAAATCAGCGTGGAATCGGCGGCAGGCCGGTTGTAGTGTCTCAGGTGTCTGAGGTAAAATCTTAATTGTTGTGAGAATTCTCCGACCGAATAATGAACATAGATGGAATTTCGTTGAGGCGTCTGAGACAGGCAACTGCCGGATTCTTCTTGCAGCTCGATAGCTGTGCTGTATAATCCTGGGTAGCATGGCGGGGCATCGTTTATGAAGACAATTGCGAAATCCCTGCTGAATCTTCCCCCGGTCATGTTGTTGTGTTCGTAGATGGACTGACACCCGGGCGCAGCAATCGACGTGAGCATTGCCAAATCCAAAACAACTGGGAGTGGTATCATGATGCGTCTTCGCTCTTCAATCATCTGTTGTTCTCTTGTAGTTCTGGCTCTGCTAACCCCCGATGCCTGCGGGGCCATGGACGTGGAACTGGGAGGTCGCTGGCCGGAAAACTGGCCCGAAGAGCTGGAGCCGTTGCGTTTCAAGGCCTCCACAGGACACTTCGTGTCGGCTTCTCACGCCACGTACTACTACATCCCATTTGACACGCGCGACGAATTCGAGCGTGCGTGGCCGGCTCTGCTGAGGCTCAAGAGCAAGGGCGCTCCTCTCAACCTATGCACAGTCGATCCTCCCAAGACCGATCCGAACGATACACGAGTACTACACAGCGATCCTGAAGTGGCGGTCGTGTGTCCTACAAGTGGGACCTATCACAAAATGCCCGACGGCAGCTACGCTCATCAGGCCGAATGGACCGGAGATATCAGACCATTCCTGACCGACGGCATCTTGCCGCAGTATGTAGGGCGGACGAGCAGAGAGGATCCCGACGCAAGATGGGTAATTGTCAATGCTGACGAACCTAATAGCATGCGGAGGTATGTTCCCTACGAGCTGGCTCGCGTCGAGCTGACGGTTTATGCCGATGGCAGCGTTATCGATCTCAACAGAATACGCCTGCCCGACAACACTCCGATCCGCGACTATCGCAAACTCAAGAGTGATCTGAGAGATGCCAATTCTCCGCCTCTGCCTTATACCTTCACCATCACGCAGCGTCGGACCATGCATCTACCCGGCTTTGACCGCGAGATTCTGATGACCATCGGTGATATCACGGCAGGCCAGGTCATGACCACCATATCTGCGAACAACGGCCAGACCATCGTCGCAACTCGGTCACTTCGACCCAAAGACGTTGTCACGTTTTCGGCAGACGGCCGTCTTCACAGACTCAAATTGAACAAACTGACCAACTACCTTCTCGGCGATGACATGGCCCAGTTCCAGCTATGGCGCGTCGCGGACGAAGGTCAGGCGCGATTGTCTGAAAATGCCAAAATAGAGAAGCTCATCGTTGCGCTGCAGCAGTTGAGCGGCGCGAGATTTGTCAGGAACGACCGGGAGCATTCTGCCGAGAATCAATAGCCCACCCGTTGCCGAGTGCGCCCGGGGCGGATTGAACTCAATACCAGATGCAGCACACCTACTACACTCTCAACGTCACTTCGCCCAATCAAGGTCAGAATAGGATAAAGTTTTCGTAAGCGAGGAACTCAGCGAGTTTCAAAAAGAGTTGAAATTCAGTGTTGCCGCCGCTGCCGCCGCTGCCCGTTCATGCCGCCCCCACCTGCCACCACCCCCTAAGCCCTCCTCAGCTTCCGTCACCTTTCTGCCCTGCCCACCCGCCTATAATGCTCCCGGAGACTTCTCGACACAAAAAACCGAGCCGAGAGAAAACGCGATGTCTATTTAACAAGACATCGTTTTTCATTGCTCAAGATACGCGCTGGAGAAGAGACTATGTCTATTTATCAAGACATCGCCTTTAATTGCACAAGCTGCGCGCGGAATAGGCGGGGGAAGGTGACGATCTTTGCGGGGAGGACGAGTCCTGGAGCGCTAAGGGCTTGTCCGCCTTGCTTCGCAGACAAATCTATACAGGACTTCCGCCCTTGAGCAAGCGTGCATCTTCGTGAAGATGCGGAGCAACTGCTTGTCAACTGTCCCGACAGCAGTGCGCATACGCCTGGCAAGCTCACGGTCCGTCAGCACGCCGCTGAGTAGATAACGCGCAATCTGCTTCTGTCTCGGCGAGAGCTTGTAGTGCTCCGCCAGCATATAGAACCGATGCTCTGATACAACCATTAAGCCGACTCCAAACGAGCGAGAGAGCGGGCGACGGCCCATTTCCACCACCCCTGCGTCTCTACTGGCCAAGTTGCTACACCTCCAGAACATTCCCCAGCAAGGCCAGCTTCATAGCCTTCAGTACATAATCAGCTTTAGCCAAAATCTGGAGATGTAATAGTGATAAGAAACAAGCCGACAACCCGATATGAGTGTCGGATACCTGAGACTATGCCATGGTATGCACATAAACGGCATCCATCGTTTGTAGATATGTTGCCTGCCTTGCGTAAACTCTTGTGGCAACATCGAATTTCACCCAACTTGAGGTTTTCGCCACGAGTTAGAGAATTAATTGAAACGGTTTCCTATGGGCTTTTCGCCGCATAGCAAATGGCTAAACCGCACTACATACATAGTATTCTGTCGAGGACGAAAAAGCTATGTCTATTTAACAAGACATCATTTTTCATTGCTCAAGATATGTGAGGGAGAAGGAGCTATGTCTATTTATCAAGACATAGCCCTTAATTGCTCAGGATGCGCAATGGAGAGCAGGCTGTGTCGCAATTGGGTTTTGCGTCTTTCGCCCCTGATTTGGAGCAAAAAACGAAGGTCATCATGCCGATTTTGGTGTATTTTTGCCATTATGGCACAGCCTGGGGGCGGAGGGGAGGGCGATGCAAGTCGCAGAAGCAGTTTGCCGTCCCGATTTCTCAAGCGCAGCGAATACCCAAGGAGACCAGTCACAACACCCGGCGTTTAGATGGCTGAGGGGCATCTGAGTTTGCAAGTTGTGTATTCACAAATGGTTAGCGGCGAATCTGAGGTCTGGAGCGGGGGGATTGGCTAATCTGTGGCGAAATCCCTGGAAAATTCTGCAGAAAACCTGCCTTTACCGGACTTTTTGCTTGACATTTTAGTTTGGGTAATGTTAATATGGCGGAATTGGAAAGTGTGGCGAAAAGAACATGAGGAGTTTCTGAGCTTTTCCCACAGAGGCGGCTTTGTGGCACTGCCGGTTTGTAGAATCATTGCCAGCGGGACAAAGCCGTTTTTGGCTGTGCACAACTTTCCATGGATGGAGGTTTGCTTGGGCTGCCGGCCCGACCGGCAGCCCTTTTTACTTGAAGTGGCACCGCCCAAGCGATTCTCGATACTCCCCCCAAGTGGTCCCGGGCAAGCAGGGATCTCCGCTGCGTTTCGATTTCCGCTCCGCTCCAGGATGCTCGATGCTCGGTTTTCGATTCTCGCTCCTGTACAAGGCCTCCCCTGAGCGAAGGCGGATGGACAGAAATTCGGAAGTTTTTGCAGTCCGGCTTCCGCATCCCGCCGAAGGCGGACTTGGGAGCAGGTGCGGAATGTCATCGGCTCAAATCACGCTTGACAGTGCATTACTTTCCCGCGAACAGGCGGAGCATAGCGACGCCGTGGCGGGGGATTTCCGCTTCGTACTTGTCTTCAAATACGCCGATGTCCTTTTGCCGCCAGAGGTCCCGCACTCGCTGCCTGCCTTTTATGCCTAACTGCTCCCAGGCAACAGCAATCGGGGCCGCCACCTCGTCGAGGTTGAAAAGGCCGACGGCTAATGAGCCATCCCCCATCGGCTTGGCGAGGACGAGCGCCTGTTCGGTCTGCAATATCGGCTGAGCCTGGCGTCCCAAGGCGTCCTGGTCAACCTCGATTACCTCAGCGTTGCAGAGGATGTTGAGCGTGAACTCGTCGAGCATCGCCATATCGCCGGAGTAGAAGAGCGGCGCGGCCATCAGGCACCACATCGACATATAGCTGTATTGCTCATTCGGGGTCAGGGTTGTCGGCTTTGGCGGCTCGTCGATGCGGTGCGCGTCGCCGACGTAGCCGATCAGGATGTAGTCGGGGTCGTTCCATTGGCCGGGCTTTGCGTATTGCCAGCGCTGCGCGTTGCTCAGGCCGATGCGGTAGAATCCCGGCAGGTTCGTCCCGCGCTCCAGGCCGAGGTCGCCGGTCGTCCGCCAGCAGTGCCCGCCGACCTCGCCGCCCCACTCCCAGACATTGCCCATCCCGTACTGGCAGAGGTTGAAAATGAAATCGCGGTCGAGCTTCTTGAGAATATCGCCCATAAGGATATAGGGTTTTTTCAATTCGTCGAGCGAGCTATCTTTTGCGATTTGCCCGTAGGAGCACCAGTCGTACTTGAGAAAATCGAATCCCCACTCGGCGAACGTCTCGCCGTCCTGCTGCTCGTGCTGGTAGCTGGCGACAAAGCCGGCGCAGGTCGTCGGCCCCGGTCCGGTGTAAAGCCCGGCCTTGAGGCCCTTGGCGTGGATGTAGTCGGTCATCGCCTTCATATCGCCGAATCGCGCGTTGGTGTTAATCGTCCCATCCGGCTTGCGATCTTCGCCCTGGAGCTCCGGGTCGTTCGAGCCGGGCTTTATCATCCAGCAGTCGTCGATGTTGACGTATTGGTAGCCGAAATCCGCCATCCCGGAATCGATCATCACGTCCGCCGCCTGCCGCATCTTCTCGGCGGTGATGCGGTTGTACCAGGTGTACCAGTGGTTCCAGCCCATAGGCGGCGTCAGGGCGAGCGTATCGCCGACGACGATTTTGAATATCCGCTTGGCCCTGCCGTTACCGTTGGCCGCCGTGAGCGTCACTTTGTACTGTCCGGGCTTCTTCGGCGCCTGCCCGGCGATGATGCCGGTTTGCGTATCTAACTTCAGGCCGGCGGGCAGCTTCTTGGCTGCGAATTCTATCGGCCGATTTCCCGTACAGGGAATGCGGTAGATAAACGGGCTTCCAGGCCGAGAGCCATAGACGCCCGGCCCGTTGATTTTTGGCTCCGGCCCCGGTTTTGGCGTGAGGATCGCCTTTTCCTCCTTGATTACAGGCGCATCAACCGCCTTCGGCCTGGCGCCTGTGACCTCGAACTTGGCCTCTGCCCAGTCGGCGTGGTCGAAATCGACGCCGTCGCCGGCTGAATTGGCAACAAGAACCAGCGTCTTGACGCCGCTGACATCCACATCCAGTTTCTTAGCGGCCTGCCCCGCCTTCATTATCCCACTGCTCCACAGCAGCTTGCCGTCGCCATAGACGCGGAACTCCATGCTGCCGATTCTGCCGCCGACCTCGTCATCGACGCCGACGTACGCCGAGAAGTTCTTTGAGCCGCCCGCCAGGTCGATATACATTACACTGTCGGCGTGCGAGCCGACGCCTTTATCGAACTTCTGCCCTGCGATCGCCAGCGGATTCTTCTGTATCGACAGATCGACCACCGGCTCGCCCCAGCCGACCGTCATCTTGCTCAAATCCAGCTCGCCGAGCCGGACTGTCTCCTCGCCCCGCGCCGCCGAATTGAATTGCGATACTGTCATAATCATTACGCCCACCGCCGCCGCCGTGAAAACCCGCCTGATTGAAACAGATGCAGCCATATTCATAATACTCCCGCTGTAAAAAGTTATGTTTGACTCGTTTTAGGAGTAATATCCACCGCGAGAGCGAATACGTCAAGCGAAAACGCCGCCTCGGCAAGGGCGTTGGGATACGTCCAGACGTACTGCGTGCGGGGCCCGCCGCGTTTTTGGGTTTGACTCGCCGGGGCCGTTTGGTTAGACTCTATGGGCCGAGTTTTGTTGTCCGGCGGGCACTATTTGCAGATAAGAAGGCGTTAGTAAGGAGTCCGGCTATGATGGGCCTCAAGAATACGTCACGTCGAGGCTTCCTGAAAAAGGCAGCGGGCGTTGCTGCGGGGGCGGTTGGCTTTCCCTATATAGTCTCGGCGTCGGCGCTGGGTAAAGACGGCGGCGTCGCGGCAAGCGAGCGGATAACGATCGGCTCTATCGCCGTGGGCGGACGCGGCGGCTCACTGCTGAGCAACTTCCTGAATCTAAAGGACGCCCAGGTTGCAGCCGTCTGCGATGTTAAGAAGCCCAACCGCGACAACGGCCAAAAGATGGTCAACGAGCATTACAAGACGACCGGCTGCGCATCATACTTCGATTTCCGCGAG